>Ga0182021_10001380_pt1 | contig 27649 bp, 25 predicted proteins | sample 612E3MmetaG_FD_120493 | JGI IMG/M metagenome (GOLD analysis project Ga0182021, IMG submission 120493) | Permafrost microbial communities from Stordalen Mire, Sweden - 612E3M metaG (Illumina Assembly) | ecosystem: Environmental > Terrestrial > Soil > Wetlands > Permafrost | place: Sweden...
GAAATCGGGCGGGCCGTCGTAAGACACCCAATGTTTGCTCCTGCTTCTGCAACTGAGAGCCTCGGCATCACCTCTCGGGGGTTCCTTTTTGTCCAGCATTGCATTGCCTGTCCTGAATCTCGTTGAGTTCGGTTAAGAATTTGTCTCCGCTTGATCCCCCGACTGGACCAACATCATCGAGCGTCGATTGGTTGAAGTCAGGGGTGGCAAGAGTGGAAGAAAGACGTATCGCCACCCGGGTGGTAAGGAGCGTTTCGAAGAACAGCGAAACTCTTGATCGAAGATAATGCACGAAATCACTGTCTCCAAATGGGGTAATTTTCTGTTATCTTTATAGAGAATCGCCCTTGCAAGCGCAAATAATCTGGTATTTCCATCATCATAATTGCGAATCATCAAATCCGGCTTAACGCAAGTTTAATGCGATGATTCGCTGAAAAGAGAACACTCCCCCTTTTATCTATATATCCCCCGTCATGAAGAAGATGGAGGCATCCAAGAAAATTCCTTCCACACATACTCAGGCTATGCAGTCATTCAAGAACCTTGGACTCAAGGCTCTTCTAAGACTCATCGTGATCGTCGGACAGGCATATCATTTCTAATACGAGATTCATCCCCTGCAATCATCCTCTTACCATTCCCGCGTCGCCATGTTTTTCCAAATCGACTCCTCCAAGATCCTGTACTTCCTTTCGCAGCCGCGGAATGGCTACCGATTCTTGATGAACTGACCGCGATTCCTGAGTTCATCTTGCCGAGCACCAACACCGACTTCCCCACACTAGAGCGGGTGCGGAACGGAGTAGGAACAAAGAATTCCCTTTTCCTGCGTTTCCAGGGCGTCGTCATCGCACCGGACGGTGCGTTGACGATGGAGGTCCCAAATTAGTGACTTTTGAAAGCACTTTCGGCATTTTGAGGTTGCCAATTTGGAACTGGCTGTGAACAGCTTAAGGGATCATCACGCGGAGGGAAAAGAGCAAGCGAAGAAAGCCAATGCAGAGGAGGGCTCGAGAGAACAAATCGGGGGCACCGAATTACCGGCGCCCCCGTTTCAATTCAGACACAATCGTTGAGTGAAAAAGAGTTTGCAGTTCGCAGGAGAAGAAATGCCTGCAGCGAGATCTCAGTGACTTATGACATACAGAAATGCCCCCACGACCGGACCGCGCGGACGGCGCCCGCCTTCTCCCTGGGGCGCATCGGACGGGGGAGGTCCGTAGACCGGCTGGAACAGGTAGGCGACGTGTTTCACCGGATCGACGGAGATCGTCTTCGCGCCGGCAGCGGTCGTGACTGTGGCAACGACGGTGTACTTGTCGGGCGAATCTTCATGAACGATCGTCACACTGCTGTCGCGGCCCGCGGGAATGTAAATAAGCTTCTCTGCGGGGTCCCAGCCGAGCGCATCGACCCCCTGGCCGTTCGCAATCGTCGCAACGATCTTCCCCGTCTTCGCGTCCAGGACCGCGGACGTCTTGCCGCAGCCCGTGAATATCCTGTCGGAAGACCTGTCGTAGGCGATCCCGGTGGGTCCATCGCAGGGATCGAGAGGCCACGACGCGATCGCGGTCATCGTTTTTGTGTCGATCACCTGGATCGTGTTCTTCCTCTCGTTGTTGACAAAGAGCTTCCCCTTCCCGTCGCTCGCGGCCCCTTCCGGTGAGTCGTCCTCGAGCTGCCCCTCTCCCGTAATCACCCCTTTGTCCGGATCGATCGCGGTCACGGTGCCGGGCTTGCTGTGATTCGTCAGCATGACGCGATCCGAAAAATCATCATACATGATTCCGTCCTGTCCCCCCGCGGGAATCCTGATCTTCCTGATCACCGCCAGGGTTTTGAGATCGAACATCGAGACCGTGGAATCCCCCCGGTTCGTCGTGAACCCGTGATTGTATTTTGCCACGAGCGCTATGCCATGCGTGTTCGGCGTCTCAGGAATGTCCCCCAGGACAGTCCCCTTGATTCCGTCGAGCACCATAACATGGAAACCGCGCGAGACGAAAACGCGCCCCGTGCCTGGCTCGGCCGTCAGGTAGTCGGTCCCCCCTTCCCCGCCGATGTTGAACTTCTGCACTTTGAATGTCTGCGCCTGCACGGATGCGGCGATGCCCACCGCGAGAAGCAACAGCGAAGCGGTCTTGCAGAGTTTTTCCATAGCGTTCTCCTTCATGATGATGAGACGGACACTCTACCTTGTGAGCGAGCGTTTTGCGTCGACGAAATTGCGGACCATGCGCGCAGCCTTCTCCGTGAGGATTTCGTAGTGCCCTTCCTCTATCGCTTTCCTGTCGAGGAGGTCGCTCCCGATCCCCACGGCGACGGCGCCGGCTTTCACCCATTCGCCGACGTTGTCGATTGAGACCCCCCCGGTGGGCATGAGGCGGATGTGGGGAAACGGCCCCGCCACGTCCTTGAAGAACTTCGGTCCGAGAGATGTCGCGGGGAACACCTTGATGATGTCCGCTCCCGCCTCCCAGGCCGTGAGTATCTCCGTGGGGGTGTAACACCCGGGGATCGCGACCGCCCCCGCCGCTTTTGTCACCGCCACAACTTCCGGACGGAACACCGGGCCGACGACGAATTTTGCCCCGGCGGCGATGACGTCGTTTGCAGTCCCCTTGTCGGTCACGGTCCCCGCTCCGACAAGAACGTCAGGGGGGACTGTTTTCACCATTTCCGCGATGATCTCGACGGCACCGGGGACTGTCATTGTAATCTCTATGCATTTTACACCACCGTTGCGAATCGCCATGACGACTTTTGCAAGTCGCTCCGGGTCCTTCATGCGGATGACGGCAACAACGCCTGATGTGAGTATGTATTCCAGCGTTTCATTCTTTGTCATGGGAATGTGCTCCTCTGATCGAAATGACATGCAATATAAGGAATTTCCCGCTTGATTCGCGGAGAAGTTCCCGTATCAGGGGAGTTGTTCGTTTGAACTCATGAGCGACGGCGAATTCAACGCGGTGAGGCGGCAGGCTTCTTCGGGATCCACTGGTCGGTGGACGGGGGGATTTTGTCTACGGCGGGTAAATGCAGGACGGGAGGTGAGGGGCGGGCGGCGCCCGATGGCGCCGCCGGCCTCACCATTTTGCGCTATTTCCCCTTCACGTACACTTTGTCCATTTTTGCATTGTAATAGAACTTCCCGCCCTTGGGTCCTTCGTAGATATTCATGCCGTCTTTGGTCTTGCCGACGATCTTCGCGCCGACAAAATCCTTGACGTAGGTCTTTGTCCCTTTCTCTGTGAGGTAGTAGAATCCACCCCTGGAGCCTGCAAAGACGATTTTCCCGTCGGCCGTCTTGCCGACCGCAGGATCGTCATTCTTCGTATTCTTCTTATCGTCTCCCCCTTTGCTCGTCGTCGTCTTCGATTTTGCATCCTTCGACTGCGCCTGCATGAACGGCTGTCCGGCGAGGAGCGCGGCGACAAGGATAACGACGGGAATGAATCTTTTCATGATGCGCCTTCGTGAAGTTGTGATATGGATTGTGAGTTGTGGGTTTGTGAATCGAATTCAAGAGATCAGGAGGGAACGATCCCCCCTTCGGCGAGCCGGCTCTTCAGGTCGTCGGCATTCCCCGGCTCACATTGAAAGAGGCAGTGAAAAGGCGTCGGAGGCTCCGCGGAGACCCAGTGCCCGGCGGCGGAGGCGAGTACGCCGGCAAACGTCTTCAGCTCTCCGGGGCTGTTCTTCAGAATCTGGTCGGCGTTCGTGATGATGAGGACGAACGCTTCGGCGGAGAGCCACTCGAGATCCGTGAGACAATCTTCAAGGGCATCCCAGTTTCGCGAGAAGTACTCGGGAAAATCCAGCCCGCGGGCGAACTCTTCCAGCAGCTCGTCTTTCCCGGCGCAACGGCTTCCCCGGACGATCCTGACAGCGGCATGTTTCCTCTGCGGAGCCGTCGCGGCGAACTCCTCCACGCGCGTTCTCGGAACCGCGGCGACATGGGCCCACGCGGGCGTGCGCTTCAGCAGCATCGGCCATGAAAGCTGTCCCGTCATTGCGCACCGGTTGCCGTGTGAGGAGGGAAAATCTTGTTGAATGTACTCGAACGGCAGCGAATATGCAAACCGCTCCTTTTTGTGTTTTCAGGAGGATTTGCTACCTTGTGCCATGACGGATTTGAATGAAATCACAGAGGTCTTCGAGTACCTCCCGGACGCGGTCATACTGACGGACACAGGGGGCCTGATCAGGGGGGCAAACACACAGGCCTCCAGGCTCTTCGGGTACCCCGCGGGGGAACTCGTCGGGAGGGAGATCGATCACCTTGTCCCCCGGGAGCTTCGGGAGGCGCACGGCGCCCACCGCTCGAAGTTCTACCGCTCCATGTCCGTGCGCGCCATGGGCACCGGGGGCGAATTTGCCGGAATGCGCAGGGACGGTTCCAGATTCCCCGCCGATATCAGCCTGAGCCCCGTCGAAACGCCAGCAGGGACGTTTATCATAAGCGTCATACGGGACGTGACGGAACGTGTGCATCTCGAGGAGGCCAGGCGGGAAAGCGAGGAGCGATACCGCTCGCTCGTGGATCTCTCACCCGAAGCGATCGTCGTGCATGCGGCCGGCACGATCGTGTATGTCAACGAGGCGACCGTCCAGCTCCTCCTTGCGCCGTCGCGCGATGCCCTTATCGGCCGGCTGTTCCTCGATTTCGTTCCTCCCGACTATAAGGAGGACGTCCTGCGCCGCATGGCGGCTCCGGCGGAGGAGGTGCAGAAGGAAGGGCCGCTTCTTGTCAAAGCGACGCGGGGAGACGGACAGGAGTTTTATCTTGAAGCCATCGGATCGCGCGTCACCTACGGCGGCCTCCCGGCCTCGCAGGTCATACTCAGGGACATCAGCGACCGCGTGAGGGCGTATGAGGAGCTCCGCGCTTCACGCGAGCAACTCCGGAGGCTGTCGACACATCTCCAGTCAGCCCGGGAATCCGAACGGGGGGCAATCGCGCGTGAAATCCATGATGAGCTCGGGGGAGCGCTGACCGCGCTCAAGTTCGACATCGCGTCGTTTGAGGAGTTACTCCCTCCGGGGGACGCAGGCGGGGCACGGGACGCGATCACGGAGAAGCTCGAGGCGATGTCGGCGCTCATCGACTCGACCGTTCAAACGATGAGGCGTATCATCACGCAGTTACGCCCGGTCCTTCTTGACAGCCTCGGCCTGAACGCCGCCATCGAGTGGCTCGCCGAGGATTTCGAGAACAGGACGGGGATTACGTGCGAGACCAGGATACAGGGGGAAGAGGGCCTCGCCGAGGGCGACCGGGCGACCGCGGTATACAGGATCGTCCAGGAGACGCTCACGAACGTCGCCCGCCACGCCGGGGCGACGCATGTCGCGATCACGATGGAAACCACCGGGGGAAACCTCCGCCTCACGGTGCACGACAACGGCAAAGGGGTGAAGGAAGAGGAGATGGGTGCCCCCGTGTCATTCGGCATCATGGGAATGAAAGAGCGCGCGCTAATACTCGGGGGGGAAGTCACGCTCGCAACATCGCGCGAAGGGGGGACCATCGTCACGCTCGCGCTCCCCCCCGACGGAGCACGGGGGCTGCGCCCCGCGGAAACACTGACCGGCCGGAACGCATGATCAAAGTCCTCATAGCCGACGATCATCCGATCGTCCGCGCGGGCCTCAAGCAGGTCATCGAAAGGTCCCCTGACATGAAGGTGGCGGGGGAAGCACTCGACGGCCAGCAGGTCATCGACAGGGTCGCCGCCGAGGAGTGGGACGTCGTGATACTCGACTTCTCGATGCCGGGAAAGAACGGACTCGACGTCATCAGGGAGATCCACCGGCAGCGGCCCGCGCTCCCCGTGCTTGTCCTCAGCATGCACCCGGAATCTGAGCTCGCGCCCAGACTCCTCAAGGCAGGAATTGCGGGATACCTCATGAAGGAGAGCGCGACCGCCGAGCTCGTGGGCGCGATAAGGAAAATACACTCCGGCGGACGCTACGTGAGCCCCGCTCTCGCCGAAAAACTTGCCGGCGATCTTTCGTCCAACAGCGGCCGGCAGCCTCATGAGCTCCTCTCGGACCGGGAATACCAGGTGCTTCTCGGCATCGCCGCGGGGCGCACCGCTCGGGACATCGCCCTCGAGCTTTCGCTCAGCGTCAAGACAGTCCGGACGTACCGGGACAGGGTGATGGAGAAACTTTCGCTCAAAAACGACGTGGAACTGACCCGCTACACGATCGACAACCACCTCCTCCCCCGTTAGGCGCTTTCCCCCCTCCAGCACCTGCAATAATACCGAGGCTCATTCGTACTGTACGTTGGCGCACCCTATTCTACGATCTGTCTCCCGTGGTGAGGCCGCACGCACCCGGCGCGTCTGCAAACGCCGGGGCCACGCTCCCTGTAGTCCGGGGACTACACGAAAAACCGCCTTTTGCCAATTGTCGGGCCTGCGATGAAACTCTATATTGCACAATCCGTTAACAGACCGGGACACACATGGTGCGCGTACTTATCGTGGACGATTCCCTCATACTCAGGGAACGGCTCTGCTGCCGACTCGGGAGCATCGAGGGGATCGAGATCGCGGGAAAGGCCTCCGACGTCCCGGGCGGAATAGAGACGTTCCGCAGGGTGAATCCCGACGTCGTCGTCCTTGACCTCCTGATGCCGGGGGGGAGCGGGATCGACGTTCTCGAGGCGATCAAGAGGGAGCGCCCCTCCACGATCGTCGTGATACTGACAAACCACCCCCTCCCCCAGCTCAGAAAAAAAAGCCAGGAAGTCGGCGCGGAATATTTCTTCGACAAAACGCAGGAATTCGGCAAAGTGGCCGACGTTCTGCGCGACGTCGTTAAGAACAGGATGAACGTACAGAACTGAAGACCCATGCGACTGCACTTCAAGGAGCAACAGACAATGATCTCACGAATTCTTCCGCTGGCCCTTGCGGCGATGATTGCCTCAGCGGCCCAGGCCCAGCAACCGGCTTCCCGTTCACTCACCGTCGAAGAGGCGGTCCAGATCGGGCTTGACAACAGCAAGATGCTCCGCCAGTCGGCAAGCAAGGTTCTCTATGCCGACGCACGGTCGTCGGAAGTCAACGCCTCCGCCCTTCCGAAGGTGAGCGCCACCGGGGCGTATACGCACCTGTCGGACGTCCCGGCGTTCGCGTTCGCGCTCCCCCCGGCCGCCGTCGCCTTCGGGTTTCCCCCGTCGCTTGTTCTCGCCCCCACGATCGTCGACAACTACAATTTCCGGGTAGGGATACAGGACCCGCTCTTCGCGGGATTCAGGATCGACGCCTCCAAGGAGATCGCGGCACGGAACGTCGACGCGTCGAGCCAGGACTACAACAAGGACAGGTCCGATCTCATATTCAACATCAAGACGGCGTACTGGGCGCTTTTCCGCGCGCGCGAGCTGAAGAAACTCGCCGACGACAACGTTGCACAGATCACCGCCCACCTTAACGACGTCAAGAACCTGGAGGACCAGGGAATGGCGACGACAAACGACATGCTCGCCGCGGAGGTGCAGCTTTCCAACGGTCAGCTCGGGCAGGTGGACGCGAACAACAACGCACAGATCGCGCTCGTGGCGCTCGATAACACGCTCGGCATTCCCCTTGCCACGGACATCGTGATCGCCTCCCCGGTCGCGGAGTCGCCGCGCCAGTTCGCATCGCTCGATACGCTCGTGGTGCAGGGGCTCGATGCCCGCCCGGAAATCCGGGGGATGGACGCGCGCGTGAAGGCGGGGGAAGCGGGGGTGACGGCGGCGAAAGCAGGATGGTGGCCCCAGATCTATCTGACGGGGAACTACTATTATTCGAACCCGAACCAGCGGTTCCAGCCGGCGTCGATCCTGTGGAGGGACAGCTGGGACGTGGGGGTGAGCGTCACGCTCGACGTCTGGAACTGGGGGACGACGCTGCACCAGACAGACCAGGCGCAGGCGCAGCTCGAGCAGACGAAAGAGGCGTTCGGCCAGACGCAGGACGCGGTGACGCTCGATATCACGCAGGCGTACCTGACGCTGAAGCAGGCCCGCGAAAGGGTTGCAGTCGCGCGCCAGGCGGTGGCGCGCGCGGAGGAGAACCACAGGGTGACAACGCAGCGGTACAGGGAGGGTCTTGTGCTGAACTCGGAAATGATCGACGCGCAGTACTCGCTCACGTCGGCAAAGACGACGTATACGCAGGCGCTTGTGGACTTTGAGCTTGCGCAGGCCAGGCTGGCGAAGTCGATAGGAGAATAAAATACGAATTCTGAATTCTGAGTTCAGAATTCAGAATTCAGAATTCAATTACATGAGAGAGGAATTCAGATGACCAGGACGAGGGCTATTATTGCTGGGGCGGTGATACTCGGGATCATCATCGTTGTACTGCTGAACAATCGCGCCAATATCAGCGCGAAATCGAGGAATGAGTTCCAGGGGGCGATTCCGGTGACTGTCGCAAAGGTCACGGAGCAGAAGCTGTCGGAAACGCTCTCGCTTGTGGGGACGATCACGGCGATCAACGACGTCGCGGTAACGGCGGAGGTCGCGGGGAAGGTGACGGCGGTCCTGGCGTCCGTCGGAGACCGGGTCGGGGCCGGCGCCCCCATCATACAGATCGACGACGAGCTGAAAAAGGCGGCGTTCGAACAGGCCGAAGCGAATTACGACAGGGCGAAACGCGATTTCGACAGATTCAAGTCCCTCAGGGAAGAACAGTCCGCAACCGAGTCGCAGAAGGAAAACGCCTGGACCGCATTCAAGGTGGCGGAGGCGCAGTACATCGTGGCCAGACGCCAGTTCCATGACACGAAGGTCTGCACACCCATCGCAGGGATCGTCTCCGCGCGGAACGTGGAGCTCGGAACGATGGTCAACGACAGGATGGTCGTCGCCAACGTCGTCGACGTCTCGCGCCTGAAGGTGAAGCTGAACGTCGCGGAAAGGGATGCGTTCAAGCTGAAGACCGGCGACACGGTCGAGGTCACAACCGACGTGTACCCCGGGGTGACGTTCGAAGGGCGCACAACGTCGATAAGCGCCAAGGCCGACGAAGGGCACACATACCCCGTGGAGATCACCATGGAGAACAGCCGCGAGCACCCCCTGCGGGCGGGGATGTTCGGGCGTGTCGCATTCGTGTCGCTCGCGAAGAACGAGGCCCTCGCGATCCCCCGCGAGGCGCTCGTCGGGAGTATGAAGGATCCCCGCGTCTACGTCGTCGACGGGCCGCTCGCAAGGGAGCGGACGATCGTTGTCGGGGGCGAAACGGGGACCGACCTGACGGTCCTCTCCGGGCTCACGGCGGGCGAAACGGTCGTCGTCAACGGGCAGAACAACCTCAAGGATTCGGTTGCGGTGCAGGTCCTCAAGTAGCTCGAGCAATTGCCGCTTCTGCGGGAAGAACATTTTTCATGAAGGGATGACATGACACTTACCGAGCTCTCGATAAAACGGCCGACGCTCATCGTCGTCATATTCTCCGCGCTCGCCGTTCTTGGCGTCTTCGGGTTCAACCAGCTCAAATACGAGCTTCTCCCGAAGATCAACACACCGTTCGTGACGATCACGACGGTCTACCCGGGCGCCTCGCCCGATGAGGTGGAGACCGCGGTGACGAAGGTTGTCGAGGACGCGGTCTCGGGGATCGACAAGATCTCCACGGTCCGCAGCTCCTCGCGCGAAGGGGTCTCCTTCGTGCAGATCGAATTCGACCTGACGGCGGACGTCAACACGTCGCTGCAGGACGCCCAGAGGAAGGTGAACGAAGTCCTCAACCTGCTCCCGAAGGACGCCAATCCTCCCGTGATCACCAAGTTCGCCCTCGACGAGCTTCCCGTCCTCCGGATGGGCGTCACGTCCACGATGGGGTCCCGGGAGTTCTTCCAGTTCGTGAAGGACAGGATACAGCCCAGGCTTTCCAAGCTGGCCGGGGTCGGCCAGATCACGCTCGTGGGGGGAGACGAACGGGAGATCCGCGTCAACATCGACGCGGCGAAGCTCCGCTCGTACGGGCTCTCGATACTCCAGGTCGCCAACACGATCAAGAGCTCCAACCTCGACTTCCCCACGGGGAAGATCAAGGAGGGGGAAAACCAGTACGTCGTCCGTCTCGCCGGGAAGTTCACCTCCATCGACGAACTGCGGCAGCTCGTCATCGGCAGGACGCGCCAGGGGGGGGACATCACTGTCGGGGACGTGGCGGAGGTGGAGGACGGGCAGAAGGAATACACGACGATCTCCCGGATCAACGGCGCGACTTCCATCGGCGTCCTCGTCCAGAAGCAATCCGACGCGAACTCGGTCGACGTGAGCGCAATCATACGGCGGGAGCTTCCCCGGATCGAGAAGGACTACAAATACCTGAACCTCAGGTTCGACGTCGCACAGGACGGGTCGACGTTTACGCTTGACGCCGCCAACGCGGTAAAAGAGGACCTGGCGGTTGCCGTCCTCCTCGTCGCGCTCGTCATGCTCGCGTTCCTCCACAGCATCAGGAACTCGCTCATCGTGATGGTCGCGATCCCGGCATCGATGGTGTCGACGTTCATCGCCATGTACGCGGCGGGGCTCTCGCTGAACCTGATGACGCTCCTGGGGCTCTCCCTCGTCGTGGGGATACTCGTTGACGACTCGATCGTCGTCCTCGAGAATATCTACCGCCACCTGGAGGCCGGCGAGGCGCAGCGCCCCGCGGCGCTCAAGGGGAGAAACGAGATCGGCTTCGCGGCACTTTCCATCACGCTCGTCGACGTCGTCGTGTTCCTCCCCCTGAGCCTTGTCACGGGGCTCGTGGGAAACATCATGAGGGAATTCGCCCTCGTCGTCGTGTTCTCAACGCTCATGAGCCTCTTTGTCTCGTTTACCGTGACGCCGCTCCTGGCCTCACGGTTCACGAAGCTGGAACACCTCTCCCGTTCGACGCTGATGGGCGCATTCGCCCTCTGGTTCGAGGGGATGTTCAAGAAGCTCACCGCCGCCTACCAGCAGACGCTCCGCTGGGCGCTCCGCCACCCGACAATCGTCCAGGCGGGAGCGGTCGCGGCGTTTGTGCTGGCGCTCATGCTCGTCCCGCTCGGGTTCATCGGCTCCGAATTCATCGCCGTGGCCGACAGGGGCGAGTTCACCGTCACGCTCGAGCTGGCGCCCGGCGCGACACTGGAGAACACAAATTACGTCACGCAGCAGGCCGAGCGGACGATATCCTCGATGCCCGAGGTTGCGAAGATGTTCGTCAACGTGGGGGTCTCGAGCGAAGGGCTCCTCGGCCAGAGCTCGAGCAACAATTCCGAGCTCAACGTCACACTCGTGCCCCGCGATCAGAGGAAACGCTCCACGGACGACGTCGGCGCGGCGATCAAGGCGGATCTCGCGAAACTCCCCGGCGTGACCGTGCGGGTCAATCCCATAGGCATTTTCGGCACTGCCAATCAGACGCCGATACAGCTCGTCGTCAGCGGGCCGGATTATGAGACCACGCGGCGCTCGGCGGAACAGGTCGCGGACATCGTCCGGGCCGTCCCAGGAAGCGCGGACGTGCGCCTCTCAAGCGAGGAAGGGAAGCCCGAGACGAGGATCAACATCGACAGGCAGAAGATGGCGGCGCTCGGACTCTCCATGGCGGACGTGGGGGCCACACTCCACACGGCGCTTGCGGGTGACAACGACTCGAAATTCCGGGTCGGATCGGACGAATACGACATCCGGGTTTTCCTCGACGAATTCGACAGATCCCGGGTCGCCTCCATCGGCGACCTGACGCTCCTGAACAGGGACGGGAAACTCGTCGAGCTGAACCAGTTCGCCGCGATCACGCAGTCGACCGGGCCGACGAAACTCGAGAGGGTCGACAGGAACCCCGCCGTGACCGTGTTCTCGCAGGCGGTGGGGCGGCCGAGCGGCTCGATCGGCGCGGACATCAAGCAGAGGCTCGACCGCGCAACGCTCCCCCAGGGGATATCGATCACGTACCAGGGGGACCTGAAGAACCAGTCCGACGGGTTCGGGAGCCTCGGGCTCGCACTGATGGCCGCCATACTCTTCGTCTACATGATCATGGTGGCGCTGTATGACTCGTACATCTACCCGTTCGTCGTCCTCTTCTCGATCCCGGTGGCGATGATCGGCGCGCTCCTTGCGCTCGCCCTGACGATGAAATCGCTGTCGATATTCTCGCTACTGGGGATCATCATGCTCGTGGGCCTCGTCGGAAAGAACGCGATACTCCTCGTGGACCGGGCGAACCAGATGCGGGAGACGGGGCTGTCACCGTATGATGCGGTGATCGAGGCGGGGGGAACGCGCCTGCGCCCCATACTCATGACGACCGTCGCCATGGTATTCGGCATGTCGCCGATCGCGCTTTCGACATCGGCGGGGGCGGAATGGAAATCGGGGCTCGCCTGGGCGCTCATCGGGGGCCTCATAAGCTCCCTGCTTCTGACGCTTGTTCTCGTTCCGGTGGTCTACGTGAAGGTCTCCGCGTGGCGCGAGACGGTCCCCGCCGCCCTCAGGGCTCTCCCCGAACGGCTGCGGGCGCGGAAAAAGAGGGACGTCGAAGTTGTGGGTGAACCGCAGGTCAACTGAAGAAGCGGTCCGGGCCGGCCTGAATTAACACAACGGTCACAATTTGGTAACGATTCCTTTCTTGCCCCTCTCCTCCCGAACCGGCATATTCAATGCCGGTAGATTCAGGAGATGGGGCTGGAACTCCGGGCAGACGGCTATGGCGCGATCCTTTCGATGTTCAGGCAGGACCCCGGCCCGGCCGACGGAGGCGAGGAGTCCAGCACCGAGGTGGGGACCGTGAGCGTGGAGTATGACGAGCTCCTTGACATGCCGGACGACGTGATGGCGCGCGTACTCACATTTCTCCCCCGGGGGTAGGCTGGTCCTCCCCCTTTCCCGGCCGCTGATGCCCGGCAGGCGGCGTGAGTTTTCCCTGTTTTTCCCTCTTTTCTCCGAACTTTCAATCACGATCAGCGGGAGGCATGGAACCTTACCCGGAGGCACAATGTTTTCAAGAAAAGCGTGACGAAGAAAAAGGGTCAGTGAAGATCGTCCACGTGAAGAAGCGAGTCCTCTTCATCTGCGGTTCAATCAACCAAACCAGGCAGCTGCATCAGATCTCGATGCACCTGCCTGACGTCGATGCTTCTTTTACCCCGTACTACTGCGACGGAGTCCTCGAGATCATCCGCAAATCGGGGATTCTCGATTCCACCATACTCGGCGACAAGCTGAAGGATCGCTGCCTCGCGTACCTCCGCACGTACGATCTGGACATCGATGACAGGGGGACTCACGGCCCCTATGATCTCGTCGTCACCTGCTCCGACCTTATATACCCCCGCAACATACGCAATACACCCTGCGTACTTGTTCAGGAAGGGATGACCGATCCCGAGAACCTGATCTATCATATCGTGCGCCGGCTGAGATTCCTGCCGCTCTGGCTCGCCAGCACATCGACAACGGGGCTGAGCGGACTGTACAACCGGTTCTGCGTGGCGAGCGAAGGATACAGAGATCTGTTCATACGCAAAGGGGCGGACCCCGCGAAGATTGTCGTGACGGGAATGCCGAATTTCGACAACTGCGCCAGTTACCTGAAGAACGAATTCCCGCTCAGGCATTTCGTTCTCGTCTGCACGTCGGATATGCGTGAGACGTTCAAATTCGAGAACAGGAAGATGTTCATCAGGAAAGCGGTGCGGATCGCGGCAGGAAGACAACTCGTGTTCAAGTTCCATCCGAACGAGAATTTTGCGAGAGCGGAACGCGAGGTCCGGCGTCATGCCCCGGGAGCGCTCATCTACACGTCCGGCAATACGGATGAGATGATCGCGAACTGCGACGTCCTCATCACCCGCCTTTCCACAACCGTCTACGTCGGCATGGCGCTGGGGAAGGAATGCTATTCGGATTTCCCGATGGAGGAGCTCCGCCTGCTGGTTCCGCTCCAGAACCGCTCGGCATCGAGGCGTATCGCGGAAGTCTGCACGGGCATGATTGAAGATCGGCACGCGGAGGAGGAATTTCACGCGGGGCCGCGGCGATACCTCCCGAGAGGGAGCATGTACAGGTTGATCATTGCCGGGCTTTTCCGGGGGACCGGAGTGTGAAGACGCTCGTCGTTGTGCAGGCCCGGACAGGTTCGAGAAGGCTCCCGGACAAGGTCATGATGCCCCTGGCGGGGGAACCCCTCCTCCACAGGATGATCGAACGGGTACGGGGAGCACGGACCCCGTTTGAACTCGCGGTCGCCACAACGACGGAGAGCGCCGATGACGGGATACGCGCCCTCTGCCGCCGGCTCGACGTCGAGTGCTTCAGCGGTCATCCAACGGATCTTCTCGAGAGGCATTACCGCGCGGCGGTCTCGGCCGGGGCCGACGAGGTCGTCAAGATCCCTTCGGACTGTCCCCTTATCGATCCGGCGGTCATCGACAGGGTGCTCGGATTCCACGCAGAAAGGCGGGGGACGCTCGATTACACGAGCAACCTTCACCCTGCGACGTACCCGGACGGGAACGACGTGGAGGTGGTCCCGTTCGGCGTTCTTGAGGAGGCGCACCGCGAGGCAGCCCGCCCGTTCGAACGGGAACACACGACGCCGTTCATATGGGAGCGGCCGGCCCGTTACCGCACCGGCAACGTCGCGTGGGAGACAGGACTGAATTACTCGATGACGCACCGCTGGACGATCGACTACCCGGAAGACTATGCATTCATCAAGACGATCTACGACGAACTCTGGTCTCCGACGGGGCCGCCGTTCCCGATGGGCGAGATACTGCGCCTTCTCGAGTCGCGCCCGGAGATCGCGAAGATCAACGCCGCGTACGCCGGGGTGAACTGGTACAGGAATCATGCACGCGAGCTCACCACCGTTTCACCCGCGGAGTACCGGCAGATTGTCTGATGCTCCGCGCCACCCACGCCGGAACCGATAGCCATGGATCAGAAGCGGATTGAGGAATTGCAGCAGACCGCACTGCGTGTGCGGGAGCACATCATCAGGATGTCCACGGACGGCGGGTGCTTCATCGGCGCGTCCCTCTCCTGCGCGGACATACTCGTCTACATGTACGGTGAGGTACTTTCCGCGGCTCCCTCGCGCACGGCCGACCCGGAGAGGGACTACCTGTTCCTCTCGAAGGGGCACGACGTCCCCGCGCTTTACGGAACGCTCGCGGAATTTGGATTCATCGACCGGAGCCGGCTCTCCAACCACCTGAAGACGCACGACGCGATCTACTGGCACCCGAACCGGCGGGTGCCCGGCGTGGAATTCCATTCGGGGTCGCTCGGACACCTCATCTCCGTCGGGATCGGGGTCGCCCTCGACATCAAGATGCGGGGAGAATCAAACCGGGTATACGTCGTCATGGGAGACGGCGAGCTCAACGAGGGTTCGGTCTGGGAAGCGCTCCTTGTGGCCCACGCCCGGAATCTCGACAATCTCGTCGCCGTGATCGACAGGAACCAGTTCCAGGCAAACGTCCGGACTGAGGAGCTGAGCATGCTGGATCCGCTCGAACCCAAATTCGAAGCGTTCGGATGGCCGGCCGTCCGGGCGGACGGGCATGACTTCCGGAGCCTGGAGAGCGCGTTCGCGCGCACCTCCCCCGACGGGCGCCCGCACGTCATCATTGCGGACACCGTCCGCGGCAAGGGACTCCCCTCGATCGAAGCCAGGGCGGACCGCTGGTTCGTCAATTTCTCGCACGACGAGGTCGCCATGCTCATTGAAGAACTTCACGGAACGGGGAAGGCCGCGCTTGTCTCCGAAACGCTCATGGTGAGGTGACCCGTGGAGACACGAACATACGAAGATGTGCTCAGGGAAGCCGCACTCGCGGACGAGAACATCGTCGTGATGACCGCCGAGAACCGGGTCGCGATCAGAAACCTCCCCGGCGTGCTGGGGAGCAGGTTCATCGACGTCGGCATCGCGGAACAGACGATGGTGGGCGCCGCCGCCGGGCTCGCCCTCAGAGGACGGAAACCCGTCGTGCATGCCCTTGCCACGTTTCTGACGATGAGGGCATTCGAGTTTATCCGGACGGACGTCGGGATAGGGAACCTCCCCGTCAAGCTTGTCGGAGGGGTCGCAGGATTCCTTTCGGACGGAAACGGACCGACGCACCAGGCGCTTGAAGACATCTCGCTCATGCGCGGAATTCCCCATATGCAGGTCTTTTCCCCGGCTGACGGTGAAGACATGGTGATCGGGCTCCCCTCCATACTCGCCTCCGCTTCCCCCTGCTACATCCGTTACAACGCTCTTCCGGCGCCGGTCCGTCACAGCCCGGAATTCCGGCCGGGAAAAGCCGAGGTGGCGGCGGAGGGGAGCGACGTCGCGATACTCGTGCACGGGTTCCTCCTCCGGGAGGTGATGCGCGCGCTCCCCCTCCTCCGCGAGCAGGGACTCTCCGTGAGGGTCGTCAACATGCGTATGCTTCAGCCCGTCGACCAGGAAGAGATCCTCCGGGGGGCGCGCGAGACGCGCCTCCTCGTGACGGTGGAGGATCACTTCCTGACCGGGGGCCTCGCGACGATTGTCGCCGAGGTGCTCGACCGCGCCCGAACCAGAGCGCACCACCTCCCGATAGCGCTCGATGGGTGGTTCACGCCGGGGCTCCTGGACCCCGTCCTCGCGGCGGAGGGCTTTACGGGCCCGCAGATCGCAGAAAAAATTCTAAACGCATTCCAGGACAACAAGGGTTAACAGGTCATGCCGAACAAAGTCGGGAAAAACGCCGATTACCCCCGCATCGACAACTCCGACGCGCTGTATGAGCGCGCCAGACAGTTGATCCCCGGGGCCACGCAGACACTCGCAAAAGGTCCCGGCCAGTACGTCCGGGGGATCGCGCCAAAATATCTTCGCAAGGGGAAGGGCTCACGCGTGTGGGACGTCGACGGGAACGAGTTCATCGACTACCAGATGGGGATCGGCCCCCTCTCGCTCGGCTACTGCTATGACTCCGTGGACCGCGCAATAGCGGAACAGCTCAGGGACGGGATCACGTTCTCCATGATGCACCCGCTTGAGGTGGAGGTGGCGGAGCTCATACGCGAGGCCGTTCCCGGTGCGGAAATGGTGCGGTACAGCAAAACCGGGTGCGACGTCACATCCGCGGCGGTCCGGCTCGCCCGCGCGTACACGGGGAGAAGCAAGGTGCTCTGCTGCGGGTACCACGGATGGCACGACTGGTATATCGCCGTCACGGACCGTAACGCCGGCATCCCCCGCGCGGTACAGGACCTCACCTATACGTTCAACTACAACGACATCAATTCCGTCATCGACGGGGTGGACGACGACACCGCGTGCGTCATACTCGAACCTGTCGTCTTCGAGCCGCCGAAGGAGGACTTTCTCGCGAAACTCCGGGATGTGTGCACGGAGCGGGGCGTCGTCCTCATATTCGACGAGATGTGGACGGGGTTCCGTCTCGCCGCGGGGGGCGCGCAGGAATATTTCGGCGTCAGGGCGGATCTCATGACGTATTCCAAGGCGATCGCCAACGGGATGCCGATCGCGGTCCTTGCGGGGTGTGAAGAGATCATGACGCTCTGCGAGAAGGACGTCTTCTTCTTCACGACGTTCGGCGGGGAGGCCCTTTCGCTCGCCGCGGCGAAGGCAACGATCACCGAGATACGCACACGGAACGTCCCCGCGGCGCTTCACCGTCAGGGGAAGAAACTCCGGGAGGGATACAACGCGATTGCGTCGGAGATCGGGATGGAGTACACGCGGTGCACCGGGATGGACTGCAGGACGCTCGTGACGTTCGACGGAAGCGCCGGGAACCCCCTCCAACTGAAATCGCTCCTCCAGCAGGAGCTTTTCAAACGGGGGATACTCTGGGGAGGGTCGCACAACATGAGCTTCTCCCACACGGATGCCGACGTCGCCGCAACGCTCGACGCATACAGGGAGGCGCTTCCCCTGGTGCACGATGCGGTCAGAAACGGGGGGGTCACAGCGGCGCTCCGTGGGATCCCTGTCGACCCGGTTTTCCGACGGACGGGAAATTTCAACACGAAGCCCGCGGTCCCGGCGGGAGGGCGATCTTGATGGAGCAGTTTCCGCTCCGGGGGAGGACAGCCATCGTGACCGGGGCGCTCGGGCTTCTCGGGCGCGAACACTGTTCGGCCCTTGCGGAGGCCGGCGCGCGGGTCGTGGCGGCCGACCTGGACGGGTGGGCCTGCGCGGAACTTGCCGGCGCAACCGCGGCGAAGCACGGGGGGGACTCGATCGGCATCGCTCTTGACGTCACGCGGGAGGATTCGCTCAGGGAAGCGCGAGACGCCGTCCTCCGGAATTTCGGATCGATCGACATACTTGTCAACAACGCCGCAATCAACGACAAGTTCGAGGACCCCGCCTCGGCCGCGGAACAGTCGAGGTTCGAATCATATCCGCTCGAGCTCTGGAAGAAATCGTTCGACGTCAACGTCACGGGGACATTTCTCTGCTGTCAGGTCTTCGGGACGGTCATGGCGGAGCAGGGGCGCGGCTCCATCATCAACATCGCGTCGACGTACGGGATCGTTGCGCCCGACCAGTCACTGTACAGGAAACGGGACGGGACGCAGAGTTTCTACAAGACCCCATCGTATCCCGCGACGAAAGGGGCGGTTCTCGCGTTCACGCGCTTTCTCGCGGCGTACTGGGGAACAAAGGGAGTGCGCGTCAACGCCCTTTCTCCGGGCGGCGTGGAAAACTCGCAGGAGAGGTTCTTCATCGAACAATATTCGGTCCGGACGCCGCTCGGACGGATGGCGGCTCCGTCGGATTACCGGGGGGCGATCGTGTTTCTCGCCGGGGACGGATCGGCGTACATGACGGGCGCAAACCTCGTCGTCGACGGAGGCTGGACCGCATGGTGACGCGGAAGCGAAAAGGGGCGCACGGACGACGTTTGAGCGCCCGCGAACTGAAGAAACGCGCCTCGGCCGTCCGGCTCGTACTTACGGACAACGACGGAGTCCTCACGGACACCGGGGTCTACTACGGGCCCACGGGCGAGGTCTTTAAGAGGTTCTCGATACGGGACGGGATGGGCGTACGCCTTCTCCGCACGGAAGGGATAGAGACGGCGATCATCACGGGGGAAACCTCCCCTTCCATCCGCAGGCGCGCGGAGAAGCTCAAGATGCGGTTCCTGTACCTCGGGATCGACGATAAGCGGCTCCATCTCGAAAACATACTGGCAAGCACGCGGCTTGCGCCGCACCAGATCGCGTACATCGGCGACGACGTGAACGACCTCGGCATCATCGAGGCGATCCGGGACGAAGGGCTGACCGGTGCGCCGTCCGACGCGATGCCGCAGGTGGCACGTGCGGTGCATTACCTCTGCGGCACTCCCGGAGGGAGGGGCGCATTCCGTGAATTTGCCGACTGGCTCATCGACTTGCGGCAGGGGGGGGCGCCGAGGGGGGCGCCGACGGCGCCCCAGGGGGCGCCAAGGAAGGCGCCCCAGGGAATGGGCCAATGACATTCACACACGCGACAATAACACAGAAGGTGCGAGCATGACGAACGCATGCGTACGGATCGGGCACCACGCCGTCGGAGAGGGGGAACCCGTCTTCATCATCGCGGAAATCGGGATCAACCATAACGGCTCGCTTGCCATCGCCAGGAAACTGATCGACGGCGCCGTGCTGGCCGGTTGCGACGCGGTAAAATTCCAGAAAAGGACGCCCGAACTCTGCGTCCCGCGCGATCAGTGGGATATCGAGCGGGACACCCCCTGGGGGCGGATGAAGTACATCGATTACCGCCGCCGGGTGGAATTCGGGCAAAGCGAGTACGTTGAGATCGACAGGTACTGCCGCGAGCGTGAGATACTCTGGTTCGCATCGTGCTGGGACGAGGAAGCCGTCGAGTTCATGGAGAAGTTCGACCCCCCGTGCTACAAGGCCGCCTCCGCGTCGCTGACGGATACCACGCTCCTTTTGAAAAAGAAGGGGACCGGAAGGCCGCTCATCATCTCGACGGGGATGTCCACGCGCGAGGAGATCGACCAGGCGGTCACCGCCGTCGGACGCGAGAACCTCCTGATCGCCCATTCGACGTCGACGTATCCCTGTCCCCCCGGCGAGCTGAACCTGAAAGTCATACAAACGCTCAGGGGGGAGTATCCCGACTGCCCGATCGGGTATTCCGGACACGAAGTCGGCCTCTCCCCCACATGGGCGGCAGTTTCCCTCGGGGCGACGTTCGTGGAACGGCACATCACGCTCGACCGCGCGATGTGGGGGAGTGACCAGGCGGCCTCCGTGGAAATCAGCGGGTTCATGAGGCTCGTGTCCAACATACGGGACATCGAAAAAGCGATGGGCGACGGGGTGAAGAGGGTGTACGAGACGGAGATGGGACAGCGGATAAAGCTCCGCAGGGTGCGCTCCGCGAACGCTTCCATGGAACTGCATCAGGTTTCCCCCAATGGCCATTGAACTCCTGTCACCGATCGTCATCGCCGGGGCAGCTATACTCTTCATTCCCCTGGAGAGGTTGTTTCCGTACGACCGGGGCCAGAAGGTATTCCGCGACGGGTTCTGGACCGACCTCATCTGGTACACGTTTGTCCAGAGCTATGTGCTCGCACTCGTCATCAGCATGATCATACGCCGGATCGACAGCGGCACCGGGTTCTCGCGCCTGCATATCGTGAGTGACTGGCCGCTCGCGGCGCAGCTCGGATTCTTCCTCGTGACGCACGATCTGTACATTTACCTCTTCCACAGGCTTCAGCACAGCTCATCGCTCCTCTGGCGGATACACGAGGCCCATCACTCGGTCAGGGAAGTCGACTGGCTGGCGGGAACCCGGTCGCATGCGCTCGAGATCCTTATCAACCAGACCATCGAATTCCTCCCGATGACGCTCCTGGGGGCCGCCCCGGAGCTCCCCCTGATCAAGGGGATGGTCGACGCCGTCTGGGGGATGTTCATTCATTCGAATCTCGACGTCCGGCTCGGGCGGGCAGGGTTTCTCCTCAACGGCCCCGAACTGCACCGGTGGCATCATGCGCGTGAAATCGCCGAGGGGGGAATCAACTTCGGGACGAAGCTGGCAGTGTGGGACTACCTTTTCGGCACGGTGGTCCGCCCTCCCCGGAAACCATCCGGGTACGGACTCACATCGTACTTCCCCCGCGGATATTTCTCACAGACGCTGTATGCGTTCAGGCCTTTCGCCCCCGCCCGGGCGGACGAGAGCCCTGGGACCGAAAGGACTTCCGGCGCATGACCGGCCTCATTGTCGCGCTTCTCGCCGCCGGCGGGGCGCTTTCCACTCCGGGTATGATGGGGGGGGACGAAGAATTCGCGCGCCTCGAATACGCCAGAGCGGAAGAGACATACGATTCCGCGCTGGCCGCCGCGGCTGATTCCGCACAGTACCTCTGGAGGCTCTCCAGGCTCTATGTCTGCATGGGCGACATGGCAGAAAGGGAGAGGAAGGAAGAGACATACCGGACAGCAGTGGCGTACGCCGAGCGGTGCATACGGGCCGACTCGACGATCGCACAGGGGCACACATGGAAGGCGGCTGCGCTCGGGAACATCGCGATGTTCGAAGGGAGCAAGGGAAAAGTCCGGCTCTGCAACGAGATCAAGCGCGAACTCGACCGCGCGATCGCTCTCGATTCGCTCGACGACGTCGCGTATTCGATACTCGGTTCGTTCTACCTCGCACTGGGGAAGGTGGGCTGGTTCGAGCGCCAGATCGCCACCGTGTTCCTGGGATCGCTCCCCGACGGCGGGTTCGAGGAGGCGGAGGCCGCGCTCCGCAGGGCGATCGCGATAGCCCCCGTCATCGTCCGCCACCGGTTCGAGCTGGGGCTCGTGCTCCAGGAAGAGGGGAAACGCCAGGAGGCGATCGACGCATTCAGGGCGGCAGCGGAGCTCCCGACGACGGTCGCGAGCGATCCAAGGACAAAAAATCACGCGCTCCGGATGGCGGCGAAACTCGAAGAAGAATAAAGGAGGAACTGAGGAATCATGAGCCAGGATCGCTGGGAATTCTGCTACGTCGACACGCTCCGCCATGAATGCATCCGGTTTTCCGCGCAGGGAATGGAGACGCGGAAAATCAAGAAGGACAAATCGCGGGCGGACGACAACAAGGACGATGCCGTGGGACGGTTCATCGCCGAGCTTGGCATGGATGGATGGGAGATCGTCTCCGGCACCGCGGACGTACGGCCCGTCCTCTTCTTCAAGAAGAAGGCGGAAGAGTAAGGGGGCGGATCGGTTTACGCTGTCCCGCGAAAGAACGCGGGACAGACTACGCCGTCACGCGAGAGAACGCGGCACGGTTTACGCTGTCCCGCGAAAGAACGCGGGACAGCTTGAGTCGTCTTGCAAAGAACGCGCGACGTCTCAAGCTGCCTGGAGGCGGCCGGCCGGCTGAAGTTCGGAAGGATGGACGCGGGGGACACGGAGACCGGACGGGATGGCAGGCTGTTCGTCCGGAATCGCGATGACCCGGTTTTCAATCGACCCCGGTGCCACGGTGATGAGGTTGAATGCCATTCCCCTGTCGGGGCCGAGAAGAGATCCGCCGCCGTTGATGAAGCGCACCGCCTTCCGCGTGTACTCCTCGTTCAGATGCACGTGACCGTGGAGGACGAGCGCGACATTGCACTGCCTGAACAGTTCAAACAATCGTTTCTTCCCGTGCAGCTTCATCGTACGCCGCTCGATGGCCCCCCAGACGCTCTGCAGCGTCCCTTCAGCGGGGGGCGGGATCTTGTGAAAATGGTGGTGTATGAGAACGATCTTCCTCTTCCCCGCGAGCTGCGGGGCCTCCAGAAGCTGCTGAATCCGTTTGAACTGACCGTCCCCGACCTCGCCGTTTGACCCGACGGGATTCTTCACCGCCGAATAGTGCGCCACCGAATTCACGCCGACGAGCACGACGTCACCGAGCACCTTCGCGTACGGGAACGGCCTGGCCTGTGAACCGAAGAGGCACCGGTCGAACGCCTCGTGGAAATACCCGCGGAACTCCTCCACTTTCGCGTTGAAGTCGGTGTGCCTGCAGCGCCGGGGGAACGTGAGTATGTCTTCCGGCATATGGACACCGCCGTACACGTCGTGGTTGCCGATGACGACGGAGAGTCTTGCGGATTCCAGGAGCCCGGCGTTCCGGAAAAGCCCCCGTGCAATTTCAAGCTCCCTCCCGTCGGCGTCGGCGGCGATGTCGCCGGTCACGACGACGTGATCCACGCGGCGGCGTCCGATTTCCTCCAGGAGCCTCCGCGCCCGCCGCAGGTTGAAACGCTTGTGTTCGGCACTCAGATGGAGATCGGCGACGTGCGCGATCGTGAACGAATCGATCATGCCGCCTTCCTCCTCCTCCTGCGGGCCCGTCCCGAAGACGCCAGGTCGACATACCCCGCGAAAAGCCTGTCGAATATACGTTCCCATGACTGCCCGGACGCAAACGCACGCGCGGCAGCCCCCATCTTTTTCCTCTCCTCCGGGCGGTCGAGCATGTACGAGACCTTCCGCGCGAAATCCTCGCCGTCACGCGGCTCGGCGAGGAGTCCGGTGGCTCCCGATTTCACGAACCCGTACGCCCCCCCCTCCCGGGCGCAGACAGGCGGTATCCCGGAGGCCATCGCTTCCAGCGTCACGTTCCCGAACGTCTCCGTTGTGGAGGGGAACACGAACAGATCGCTCGACGCGTAGGCGGCCGAGAGCGCCGACCCGTCAAGCTGACCCAGGAAGAGCGCCCCGGGCATCATGGCGGCGAGTTCTTCGCGCACGGGTCCGTCTCCCGCCATGACAAAGAGCGCGTCGTCCCTCCGCGAGGTGATAATCCGGTACGCCTCCGCAAGCGTCCTGAGGTCCTTCTCCCATACGAGACGACCCGCGAAGAGGAGGACCGTCTTTCCTCCGGCGCCGTGAAGATTCCGCCATTCATCGGACCTGTACGCAGGGTTGAACATCCCCGTATCCACGCCGTGCGGCAGGAATTCCGTCGTCGAAAACCCGTGCGCACGGAGTTCCTTCCGGATCGGCTCGGAAGGGACGTACACGCGGTCACAGTCGTTGTAGAGGCTTTTCAGATAGTTCCAGCTGAACGTCTCGAGGGCCTTGATCTTGTAGTACTTGGCGTAACTGGGAAAGTGCGTATGATACGTCGCGACGACCGGTATCCCCGCACGGCGGGCGTAGCGGACCGCGGCGTGGCCGAGCGGGCAGGGGCTGTTGATGTGTATGACGTCGGGATCGAACGCGGCGATCTGCTCTTCGAAATGCTTCTGGCCCGGAAGGGCGAACCGGTAGTCCTTATAGAGAGGAAACCTGACCGAGGGGACTTCATACATCGGGACCGGCCGGCTTCCCGGAGGCGGAATAATGGGTGAGAAGAAAATGCTCTCGATTCCCGTCTCCCCGAGCGCGTCGATAAGCCGGTAGAGGACACGGGTGACGCCGTCGTGCCCGGGTCGCATCGTCCCGGCGAAATACGCGATTCTGAGCCGGGCATGATCGGGCCGGTTGTTCAAGGGAGGATCTCCATTTCTGTTCAGTGTGTTCCTTTCGTGTGACGACAGACGCTTCAGCGGGCGTGGCGAAGTCCCCGCGTCATAAATTCGGCGACAAACAGGAGCACGCACAGTATGAAAAAAAACGATGATCTCATGGCGCACCTCTTCAGTTAACGACATCAATGTACCTATCGTATCTTACGTGAGTGTTATGCCATTGTTATCTCTGGGTTAAATGATACAAAATCGTTGAGTTTCCCCGCCGAATTCGCCATATTGGCGCCCGGCACAAACATCCATGACAAGACCCGCACCCCTGTCGCGCATACTTGATCTCCTCGTCAGACGGATAGCCGCCGGGCTCAAGATACCCGAGCCCGCGATCAGAATGTTCCAGGCCGCCAACGAGCTGAGCGGGCTGGACAGGAAAACGCTTCCGACCGAACTGATCCCGCTCAACACGATACAGATCTCGCGCGGACTTCTGAACTTCACGCTCCTGCAGAGCCTGGACGGGTGGGTCTTCCCCTACTGGGCTGCGCGGCAATTCGACCCCGCCGACGCCGGGTTCATCCCCCGCTCCCATCTCGGACTCTCGATCAACGTCACGCGCAGAAACTGGACCGCGGTCGGAAGCCCCTCCTGCCCGGACGAGCCGGTCGTCGACCCGCGAGGCGCATTGATGCCGTACCGGAACAGATGGACGTCGGAGTGCTGGCTCAAGTGCGGGGACGTCGCGTATTTTCCCTCCCTGTCGGCGAACGTGCGGCAGACGCTGACGCGTGGTCTTCCGATCGTCACGACGATCTTCGAGTGCGGCGGCGTCACGCTCGGACAGACCGCGTACGTGAACGGAACGACGCTCGTTCTGGAGGCGACCGTGACAAACGCCGGGGCGGAGAGCCGGAGCTGTACGCTCGCGTTCGCCATCCGGCCGTTCAACGCCGAAGGGGCGTGCCTCCTCCGCGACATCAGGTTTGACGGCGCCACGAACGCATTCATCATGGACGGGACGGAACGCTTCACGCTCCCCGGTCCGCCGGACTCCGTCCGCTGCTCGAATCACGAAGGAGGAGACTCCGCCCGGATATTCGCCTCGACGGACGGGGCTTCCGGAGAGTCGTTCGGAGCGGCGTGCCCGGCGGGGCTCGCAAACGGATACGCATCGTATGCGGTGAGGCTCGCACCGGGTGAAAACCGGACGTTTCGCGCCACGGTGCCGCTCTGCGGCACGGACGCCGTGAGCGGGGACGTCCGCCAGGCGGAAGAGACATGGGAGAGGCTTCTTGCATCCGGCGCGGAGTTCACGACGCCCGACGAACGGGTGAACATGATCCTCCGCGCGTCCCTCTCAACGCTCCTTCTCCTTGCCGACGGAGATTCGATCACGCCGGGGCCGTGGACATATCATCAGTTCTGGTTCCGTGATGCCGCGCTCATGATACGGGCGCTCGATGCGTTCGCGTTCCACGCGCATGCGCGCGCGGTAATACTTTCGTTCCCTTCCAGGCAGGAGAGATCCGGATATTTCCGGTCGCAGCAGGGGGAATGGGATTCAAACGGGGAGGCTCTCTGGACCGTATGGCAGCATGCCGTCCTCTCGGGGGATCCGTCGTTCGTTCCGGGAATCATGGAATCCCTCGGAAGGGGGGCAGCATGGATCGCCCGGAAGAGGCGGGAAGAGAGCGGCGAGAATGCCGGTTATCCCGGGCTCATGCCCGCGGGGCTGAGCGCGGAGCATCTCGTGCTTGCCGACAGGTACTTCTGGGACAACTGGTGGTCCGCGGCAGGGCTCGGGGCGTACGCCAGGCTTTGCGGACTCGCCGGGAAGCGTCAGGATGAAGAACGGGCGCGCGCGGAACTCCGGGACTACATGGACGACATCGAGAGGGGAGTCTCCGGCGCGCAGAACGCAAAAGGGATCGAGGGGATACCCGCAGGCCCTTCGCGGGGCGTCGACTGCGGCATGATTGGGTCCTGCGCCCCGTGGTACCCGCTGCAGCTGTACGGGCCGGGGGACGTGAGGATGCGGCGGACGCTGGAAACGCTCTCAGACCGGTATTTTCTCGACGGGCTCTTTTTCCAGGAGTTCATACACTCGGGAAAGAACCCCTACCTGACGCTGCAGATCGCACAGGCATGGCTCCACGCGGGGGAGCGGGAGAAGTTCTGGCAGATATTCACAGACGTCGCCGCTCACGCCTCACCGACATGGAACTACCCGGAAGCCATACACCCCGGGACGGGGGGGGGAACAATGGGAGACGGGCACCACGGGTGGGCAGCCGCGGAAATCGCGTTTGCGATCCGGTCGGCGTTCGTCAGGGAAATATGGAGCACGGGGAGCGACACGCCGGAGCTGATACTCTTCGCGGGGATCCCCGCGGAGTGGTTCCTCCCCGGAAAAGAGATCGCCGCGCGAAGGGCGCCGGTCCCCGGGGGAGTCATGAGCCTCGCCGCTGCCGTCAGGGAAGAGACGCTCTGCGTGGACATCGATTACGAGATGGGGTCGGAGGGGGGAGCGGCGGAGTGGACGCTCCGGATCCCCGGAAGAGGTTCCCGGGTCACAGTCGACGGGCGCGCGGCGCTCGCCGTTGAGATTTCAGAACGCGAGACCGCGATCAGGCTCCGCGCCGCACGGGGGCGCACTGTTGTTTCAATCGAGCGGCACGCGGAGGAAGCCGCACCTCACACCGCGAACCGGTAGCCTATGCCGGATTCCGTGACGATCAACTGAGGGTTCGCAGGGTCGTCTTCGAGCTTCTTCCTCAACTGCCCCACGTACACGCGCGTGTACTGCGACTCCTCCGCGTATGCCGGACCCCAGACCTGTTCGAGTATATAGCGGTGGGTCAGGACCCTCCCTGCATTCCTTACGAACAGCGCGAGGAGCGCATATTCCGTCCCCGTCAGCCTGACAATCTCTCCCCGGCGTTTCACGACGCGCGCGTCAAGATCAACGGTCACCGGTCCCGCAATGATGGCCCCCCTCGTCTCCGGCTGCTGCCTGTGCCGGATCGCCGCCTTCACTCGTGCGACGAGCTCCCCCTGCCGGAAAGGCTTCATCAGGTAGTCGTCGGCTCCCGCGTTCAGGCAGGAGATCACGTCCTGCTCCGAGTTCCGCACCGAGAGTATCAGC
>Ga0182021_10001383_pt1 | contig 27625 bp, 20 predicted proteins | sample 612E3MmetaG_FD_120493 | JGI IMG/M metagenome (GOLD analysis project Ga0182021, IMG submission 120493) | Permafrost microbial communities from Stordalen Mire, Sweden - 612E3M metaG (Illumina Assembly) | ecosystem: Environmental > Terrestrial > Soil > Wetlands > Permafrost | place: Sweden...
CCATCCGCGAGAAGCTCGAGCGCTATGCGGCCCTGGATGCGGTGGGGAGCGAAATCTTGGAAGTAGCCAAGACAGAATTTTCCGAGCGTGACTCTGAGATCAAGGATGTCTACGAGTCGGCCAAGAAGAAGCACCTACGCGAGCTGGTGCTCAACACGGGCCGGCGCATCGACGGGCGGGCGACCGAGGACATCCGGCAGATCACCTGCGAGGTGAGCCTGCTGCCGCGCACGCATGGCTCGGCGCTGTTCACCCGAGGCGAAACCCAGGCTTTGGTTACCGCGACGCTCGGGACCAAGCAGGACGCGCAGCACATCGAGGGTCTGGGCGAGGAGTTCGAGAAGACCTTCATGCTGCACTACAATTTTCCGCCTTTCTCGACGGGAGAAACCAAGCCTTTGCGCGGCGCGAGCCGGCGTGAGACCGGCCACGGCCATCTGGCCGAGCTGGCCCTGTCAGCGGTGCTGCCCAAGGAGGACGACTTCCCCTACACCATCCGCGTGGTGTCCGAGATCTTGGAATCCAACGGCAGCTCGTCCATGGCCTCGGTGTGCGGCGGCGCGCTGGCGCTGATGGACGCGGGCGTGCCCATCAAGACGCCGGTGGCGGGGATCGCCATGGGCCTGATCAAGGAAGGCGACCGCGTGGCCGTGCTGTCCGACATCCTGGGCGACGAGGATCACCTGGGTGATATGGACTTTAAGGTGTGCGGCTCGCGCAACGGCGTGACCGCTGTGCAGATGGACATCAAGATCCAGGGGTTGAGCCGCACCATTCTGGAGCAGGCCCTGCAGCAGGCGAAGCGCGGGCGAATGTTCATCTTGGGCAAGATGGCGGAGGCGCTGCCGGCTCCGCGCGAGGAGCTTAACAAGTACGCCCCGCGCATCTTCACCATCAAGGTGAAGCCCGACAAGATCCGCGACATCATCGGCCCAGGGGGCAAGACCATCCGCGGGATTACCTCGCAGACCGGGGTGGCCATCGACGTGGAGGATGACGGCACGGTCCACATCGCCTCGCCCGACGGCCTGATGGCCCAGAAGGCGATCGACATCATCAAGGGCCTCACTGCCGAGCCGGAGGTGGGCGAGTTCTACTTGGGCGTGGTCAGGCGGCTGGCCGACTTCGGCTGCTTTGTGGAAATCCTGCCCGGCACCGACGGTCTGGTACACGTCAGCGAGCTCGACACCAAGCGCGTGGAGAGGGTGATTGACATCTGCAAAGAGGGCGACGAGATGCTGGTCAAGGTCATCGGCATCGACCGCGCCACGGGCAAGGTTCGCCTCTCGCGGCGAGAGGCGCTGGGCAAGACCCCGGACGTGGTGCACAACCTGAAGGCTGGGTTCGCGACGTAGTTACGGCTTGTCGGGAAATTCGGGTCCGCTGGGCGGGCCGCGAACCGCGGGCCGCCCCTGCGGGCGGCCCGCAATTACCCGAAAAGCCGTAGCTAGAATGTGGCGGTCGCACGAATCGCGGAGTTCCCATTCAAGAGCAGCGGCAGCCCAGGCGATAGGCGCAGTGACGGGAAGAATGGTGAAACCGAGAGCGAACCTCTCCAGCCAGTCGACAGGATCTGTCGCGGGCATCATCAAGGGGCTCACGCAGGCGCGCGCCTACTGGTCGCTGGCGCAACGAAATGGGAGCAGCTTCTCGCGGCCTGCCTTGGGTGGCGCGTGGGTCCACTCCATCGGTGGCTCAGCCGTCGGTGGATTGGTTGCCGCGCGGAGTTCATCTTCGCTGGGGAGCCGCCCTGCGTGGCTCTGGCAGTAGGCGTCCGCCTGCCTCCAGGTAATGCATTGAATGGGAGCCGCTGTCGCGTTGTTACCAGTGACGCAGAACTCGGAGTGGGCTCTGGTCCTGGCCTTCGAAATGGGCAGTCTTGGCTTCTCGCACGCGACGCATGTGGCATAGTCGACTTCGCTGACTGGGTGCTCGCCGAGACAGACGGATTTGGGCGAGACGTCTTGGGCTGGCTCACCGTGGCTGGTTCCCGTGTTCTGGTCATTGGCTGGAAGCGGGGGCACAGGTCGTGTGCCGGGCGGGCACTCGGGTGACGTTCCGGCCTGACCGCCCACGCCGGGCAGGCTGGCCACGGCGCGACTGATGGCCTGTTGAGCGCTGTCGTGCAGGATGGGGAGCCACTGTGCCGCCTCCCTTCTGACGACATCAACCACTGAAGAGATCAGCGCACGGGTCTCTCTTGCACCCCTGAATTCGGTGGCGCTGAATGCGACGGTGGCGGCAGCCAGCGCGATGAGCATGATCAGCGCCGTCCCGAGCTTGCTTTGCCTCGGCGGGGGCGGCTCTGGTTTCTTCGTCGAAGTGGAGGCGGTTTGGGTTTCGGACGGGACGAGGACCGTGGGTGCGAGCTGGATACTGGGAGACGGAGCAGGATGCGGTCGGGAAGCAGCAGCCGCATTGAAAACCGAGGGAGTGAACTGTCCCGCCGCCGCGAGAGCACTATCGAGGAATTCCCCCGCGTTCGGAAAGCGGTCAGCAGGGAGCACCGCCAGTGCTTTCTGGAGCACGGCTTCCAGATGGTCTGAGACCTGCGCTCCCAGGGAGCGGGGGGTTGGTCGCTGCGCGGGATTGGCCGAGGAGAATCCGAACTGGACGAGGTCCTCTCCCTGTAGGGCGACTCTTCCCGCAAGCATCTCGCTGGCCACCAGGGCTACCGAGTACACGTCTGTCCACGGTCCGGTGGCGCCGTAGCTTCTCGTGAACTGTTCTGGCGCTCCATACCGGGGCGTGAAGGAGGTGATGGCCATGCCGGTCTTGGCGAGGGCTGCGTTGAGCTTGGCGTGGTCAGAGACCATCTTTGCCACCCCGAAATCGAGCAGCTTGCAGGGCGTTTCAGGCGCGCGAACAGCGCAGCCCATGACGAAGATGTTTGCCGGCTTGATGTCTCGATGGGCAATGCCTCGCCGGTGGGCCACATCGAGAATGGGCAGGATCCTCTTCAAGAAACCAACCACCTCGTCCTCAGTCCAAGCCAGCCCCTGGCGCTGGTCTTGCTGAAGGATGGCATCAAGTGGCGAGCCGTCGAGCCACTCAAGAACCATATAGGGCATCCAATGCCCAGCGGGCGTCGTGTAGGCGCCGATGTCTCGGGCTTGCACAATGCCCGCGGTTTGGCTCGAGAGCTCGGTCAGGAGAGCACCTTCTTGTATGAACTGATGCAGCAGCTCTTCCCTGTGTTCGGCGGGGGCTTGCGATAGGCCGCTGAAGAATTTCACGGCTACCGGCTGTTTCCAAATGGTGTGCTCGGCCCGGTACACCACGGCAAACCCACCCTCGCCCACAAGATGTTCGATGCGATACTTCTCGGCGACAAGCTGTCCGGAGAGGTTGAGCGGATCGTTCTCAGGCATTTGGGACGCTCGGAGCGCGCACGACTATCATCCGCTGGATGGGCGGTTCGATCAATCAAGCCGCACTTTCGATCTTGCATTTGACGCGGAAATGGATGCGTCAGGCAAGGGCGTTGATGGGAAGCAAGAAGTTGCCCGGCATCGCAGTGGAAGACATCGGCAAGTGCGCGTTTGGGATCTTCAGGCGTCCTGACCTGATTGGAAAGGCCGTGGGCGTGGCGGGCGAGGATCTCACCGGTGCCGAAACGGCCGCCGCGCTCAGCCGTGCGCTGGAACAGCCCGTTGCCTTCAACGCGGTTTCGCCCGATGTCTACCGCGGCTTCGGCTTCCCCGGGGCCGACGACCTTGGAGACATGTCACCCCCGCTGCCGCGCACCTTCACGAAGGTGTCCTTCTGCAGTTCCTCGTACGCGAGCCGCAGTTCCTCTTGCGTGTTCATCACGATGGGCCCGTACCACGCGATGGGCTCCTTGATGGGCTTTCCCGAGATCAGCAAGAAGCGTACTGGCTCGTCGCCGGCATGGATGGTCACGCTGTCCCCGTCGTCGAACAGGACCATGTGGCCGTCCCCCAAAAGAGCGCTCCGTTCCATGTCGAAGTAGTTGCCTCCTTCGGCGTCGTAGCTGTAGGGATCGCTCTGCTGGCAGAACACGGCCTTGCCGCCGATCACGTAGGCCAGCACGGTGTGACCGCGCGGGGTGGGTCGGGTGAAGGTCGCGCCTGCAGGCACGGTGACATCGAGATACTCCGGGGCGATGACCACGTCGCTGACCGGCCCCTTGACCCCGTCGACCGCACCGGCGATCACCTTGATGCGCGTGCCGCTCAGCTGGGTGGCCTCGGGAATCTGCGAACTGACAAAGCCCTGGTAGCGCGGGTCCATCATCTTGCTCGCCGCGGGCAGGTTGGCCCACAACTGGAAGCCGTGCATGGCGCCCTCTGGATCGCCCTTGGGCATTTCCTGGTGAATGATGCCGCTGCCAGCGGTCATCCACTGCACGTCGCCAGCCGAGATCACGCCGCTGTTGCCCAAGCTGTCGCCATGTTCGACCTCACCGCGCAGGACGTAGGTGATGGTTTCGATCCCGCGATGCGGATGCCAGGGAAATCCTTTCCGGTAGTGCTCGGGTGTGTTCGAGCGAAAGTCGTCGAACAGCAAGAATGGATCGCAGACTTGCGGGTCACCAAAACCGATCGCCCGACGCAGGTGAACGCCTGCCCCCTCGATGGTCGCGCGACTCCTGACAACCTTGCGAATGCGTCTGTTTTCAGCCATGGATGCCCTCCCTTTCCGAATTTCCCGGGCCACCGGGCCCGACAGGACCCAAGTGTAGCAGCTTCGGTGAAGGAGGGCAGCCTGGGCAGCAGCAGCCTGCGGTGGTCGGTGTTACGGTGAGCAAAGCTATTGGTACAGCTCGGCGCTCGTGAGGTATCTGCTACCGGCCACGACTACACCCGCTCCGCCAGCGACGAGCACGATCCCGCTCTGCAGCAGCGTCGTCGTGTGACCATACCTTGCCGCGATCATGCTGCCGGTTGCTGCAAATGTCCCGGCCACTGGGTCAAAGAGCTCAGCGCTCCCGAGAACCCCGTCACCGTACGCCGATCCGCCGACGATGAGCACCATTCCACTCTCCAACAGCGTCGCGGTGTGACCATACCTTGCCACGGTCATGCTGCCGGTCGTAGCAAACGTTCTGGCCGCTGGGTCAAAGAGATCAGCGGTCGCGAGAGGGCCGACTCCACCACCGATCCCGACTCCGCCGATTCCGCCGGCGATGAGTACTTTCCCGCTGCCCAACAACGTCGCCGTGGGCGACTGCCTTGCCACGGTCATGCTGCCGGTTGTAGCAAATGTCCTGGCCGCTGGGTCAAATAGCTCAGCGCTCGCGAGATACCCGACGCCATAAGCCCCTCCGCCAGCGACGAGCACCATCCCGCTCGGCAAGAGAGTTGCCGTGTGACTCTCTCTTGCCATGGTCATACTGCCGGTTGCTGCGAATGTCCCGGCCGATGGATCGTACAGCTCAGCGCTCGCAAGCGACACGTTGCCGTAATCTCCACCGGCGATGAGCACCAGCCCATTGGGCAGGAGAGTCGCCGTGTGACTCTCTCTTGCCACGGTCATGCTGCCGGTTGCTGCGAATGTCCCGGCCGATGGATCGTACAGCTCAGCGCTCCCTTCACCGGCGATGAGCACCTTTCCGCTCGGCAACAACGTCGCTGTGGGCACGGTCCTACCGACAGACATGCTGCCGGTTGCGGCGAAGGCGCCGGCCGCTGGGTCGTACACCTCCGCGATCCGGAGCTTCCCACTACTTCCGAGCTCCGGGTTGAGCCCACCGGCGACAAGCACCTTCCCGTTGCCCAACAAGGTCGCGGTCGAGTCGTATCTTGCCACGCCCATGCTGCCCGTCGGCGCAAAAACTCCTCGCAGCACCGCCGAAGCGTCCTTGCGCCCGTCGGTGTTGCCAACGCCACCGTCCGAACACGGCATGCACATCGACCCTCCCATTGAACGAATGCGACAGATCCAGTTACCACCCTCGCAGCTACAGTTAAAGCCGTGCACGGGTCCCCCCGTCCCCTGGGCACAGGCACACGGGACGGTCGCACCTGTCGAGCATGAGGGAGTGCCAGGCGCGCACGGTCCGTAGGGAAGCGCAATGTCGATGTTGGGAAATGACGAGAAACCGGGTAGCCACGCCGAGTTTCCGCAAGCAGTCGAGCAGGTTGTGGCTTCTTCGGGCGTATCATTGGGGAGGACTGAAAAGGTCGACGTCGGCCCGTAGTCAGACGATGGCGCACGGCAGGCGGCCGGCCCGTCAGCCGGGGTGCTCAAGGCGTCAACACCACCATCAACAGGCGGATTTCCGAGGCAGAAGTAGCTGTATCCAGCGGGGGGGGAAACAATCGGCCCCAAGGTCAGGGTGAACTTGGTGGCGCCGATGGTCAGGGTCGGCGGGGCCGCCACGCCGGTCAAAGAGACGGGGAAACTCGCAACGGCCGGGACGCCATCGACCGTGAAGTTGATGGTGGTCGAACCGCCGTCCTGGTACCGAACTACCTGACTTACGGGCCGCTCGACCATGTGATCCGGGGCGCCAAAGAAGGCGCGGAAATCTTGATAGGTCCAGTCATCGCGAGGGCGAACCACCAGCAGGGCGCGTCCGTCGGACAGGGTCGCGTTGTACTCGACAGATGTCTCCGCGGGGATATTGGCCACAGGTAGACCGGCGACCTGGGAGGTGGAAACTAGGGTGAGAACGATGCCCTGCTGGCCAATCGTGAAGGTCTTGGAATCCGACGTCCCCTGCAGCACGCCCATGGCTGTGGGACCGACGGCATTGGTTTCCAACTTGAGCGTGAAAGGTGGCACGTGATCGCTCACGGAGAGGGTGTAGCTCACGACACCACCCCCGCTGCTCTCGGTTCCCGATCCGGCGACGCGCTGGCGTTGCAGGATGCCGCCTGACGAGACGAACACCCGTTGTTCACTGTCGGCTTGCGGTTGATCGACGACATACAGGGTGCCATCCGTATCCCGCCCTGCGCCCAGCACCGTGACAAACGTGATGGGCTTGGTAGTTGGATTGAACGGGTCGCAGGACCATGGGATGCTGCCGGCGGGAGAGCCGCTGTCATGCAAGACAGCCACCTCTTGCGCAGAGCCATCGTTTCCATTGATTCCGGCCTGAAAGTCGCTCTTGCAAGCAGCCGTGAAGGCCAGGGCGGTCACTGTCACACGAAGCAAGTTATGGGTTGTCATGCTCCTCCAGTAGCCCGAGTGGGCCAGACCTTACTGAAGGGAAACACGGATACCAGCCCCCAGTTGCAGTTCGCCGTGCGGGAGCGCGCGATCGCTGCGCATTCCAGTGGCCGAATCAGTCACGAAGATCCGCTGCGATTGGGGCCATCCGACTCCGCGCAATTCCAGCCAGGGGGCGAAGCGGCCCAGTGCCCAGCTCAGGCGGGCCCCAGCGCTGACCCCGAAGGAGGTGCCACTCGATTGTTGGTTCGAGGTAAAGCCCTGGCCTTCGGCAAAGAGCAGGCTGATGACGGCTGCTCCGTCGAGCCGCAACGGCCCGTGCGACCAAGCCGCGCCGGCTTCGCTGGCGATCCGGCGAAACGTGACCTGGCCTGGCACCAGACCCTCTCCATGCGCACCGGTGCCCGCGAAATCCAGACGAAACCCAAGCGGCCCGGCCCAAGGCGCCCACTCCACCTCCGCGCGCACCCCAGGGGCGGTGCTGCCAGAGACCAGCGACGCGAAACCACCCGCGGCCACGCTCACGATGCGCGCGGCGGGGCGCCGACCTTCTGGCGCAGGCGCGGCCTCTGACAATTCAGGCGTGCTGCCCTTTGCCGCTGCCCTGGTCGGCCACCAGGTGGCGATGGCCACGGCCGCGGCCCTGGCGCGGTCCTCACATCCGCCCCCAACCGCGATTGAGCGCTCTTCGGTCTCCCGCGCGCCCTCGGGTCGTAACTCGATGGTGATCCCATCGTTGCGGGACATGACAACCGCGCTTCCCGGCCGGGCCACCTCGGCCGGCAATAGGACCGCCAGGTTGTCCTCGATATCGCGGGTCGACGGACAATTACTGTCAGAGGTCACCATGGGCTGCGCGGCCAGCAGCAGGCCGAAGATCAATCCGGGGGTCATCAGGGGTTGCCCGGCTGTGCGATGTCCCTGGCCTGTCGAGCGAACGAGCCGGTGGGGAAGCGCCGCAGATACTCGCCCGCGTCGAAGCGCGCTCCTGCAATGTCACCCAGGCGCTGGCGGACCTGCGTACGTCCTGCTAGCGCACGCTGGATCAACTCCTGCTCCCGCGCCTGCGCGAGCACCCCGTCGAAATCGGCGAGGGCGTCGTGAAAGCGACCGCTGGCCAGGCGCAATTCGCCCCGTTGCAAGCGGCGCTCCAGACCGCCAGGCATGCGGGTGAGATCGAGTTCGTCGAGAGAGCGCAAAGCCTCGCCCTGCCGATGGAGAGCGGTCAGCGCGTCGACGCGCAGGACAGCCGCCTCGACAGACATTCGGCCTTGCGGATAGCGGTTGCGATAGGCATCAAGGGCAACCAAAGCCGAAGCGGCGTTCCGCTGGGCGCGCAGCGCACGCACGGCAGTGGCCAGCAGTCGCTCCTCGGTCGGATTCCCCTGGTCGACAACCGGCTTTTCGGGCGGGCCGGACGGCGCAGGTGGCGAAGCCGTGACAGCAAGAGCAGGCGCCTGGGCCGGCGCCACTGGCAGGGGTGCTGGCCAGGCTGCCCCGATGATCAAGCCGGGCGAATTGGCAAGCGACTCCCTTGCGGCAGGCGAAACGACGCTGCTGGGAGCCAGAAATGCGATGGGCGCGGGAACAGGACGATCGCCGGGAACAGGAACCTGCCGTGCTCGTAGCGGCGCGATCGGCGGCGGCAGAGGGGCCGCGGGTTTAGCCGGCAAGGCGGGTGCGATGGTCGGGGCGAGAAGGTCTTGTGGAACTGCCTGCGCAGATGGCGCTCCTGGCTCGGGCTCGACGACAACTTCCTCTGTTGGTCTGGCCTTTGCCTTGGGCCGACGGGGGTGCGGGTTGCCAGGGGCAGCCACGGGTTCCACCGACGGGCGTGCGGGCAAGCGGGGTTCGAACACGAAGTGATCGATGGCGATGCCGAACGCGGTTCCCCAAAGCAACAGCGAGCCGGCCACCACGACTGGACGGAGCCAGCGCGCTCGTCGGGGCGCAGGGCCGTGAGGGCGCGCGCGCAATCTGCGCTTCACCCGCTCGTGGGCGGCGGCCGGCAAGGGCAGGAGCCGCCGGTTGCTTTCCAGCAGTGCGTCGGCCAGAGCCAGGCCTTCATCGCGCCTGCTGACAGAGGCTGTGGGCTTCGTCTCGCTCATGGCGACAGTCTCCCTTCGGTGAGCAAATCGGCCAGCCTGGCGCGGGCGCGGTGCAAGCGTACCCAGACGGTATTGGTGTCGATGCCCAGCAGCGAGGCAATCTGCTCGCCCGTGGATCCTTCGAGCGCGAACAGGATCAAGACCGTCCGGTACTTTTCCGGCAGGCGATCCAGGGCGGCGTAAAGCAGCAGGCCCTCTTCGCGCCGCTCGATTTCTTCGACCGGCGTGGGGCCGCCGGACCTTGATTCCGTCAGGGCTTGCGCATGCATGCCCCACAACCACCGGCGGAGAGCGTCGTTGCGACGCCGGCAGCGCACCACCTGGGCTGTGATGCGGAAGAGCCAGGTCGTGATCCTGGCCTCGCCCCGGAATTCGTGGCGGCGGCGCAGCACAACCAGAAAGACGTCGTGCAGGAGATCCTCGGCGTCGAAGCGCGGACCGGCCAGCCGGCGGGCCCAGCGTTCGACCTGCGGGGCATAGCGATCGTACAGCTCGGCCAGGGAGTCTGTTCCACCCAACCCGCTCTCATCCAGGCCCTCCCTGGGGGGTGAGGCAGATGGGGGCGGGTTGCGCATGATAGAAGACAACGTTGCCTGGTAGCGCGAGGCCACACAACCTTACAGAGAATCGAGATTGCCGCCACCCGGTGCTGATTCAAACCTGTGCGGCGGTGGGCTGTTCGGGCGCGGCGGGAACTGTGAACCAGAAGGTGGCTCCCTGGCCGGGCTCGCTTGTGATTCCGATGCGCCCGTCGTGGGCCTGCACGATGCCGCGGGCGATGAACAGCCCAAGTCCGGCACCACCCGCTGGACTGCCAGGAACGCGGTAAAACTTCTCGAACAGGCCGCTCTGGTGCTCAACTGGAACGCCGGGGCCGTTGTCCACTACCTCGAAACGGATCCAGCCCGTCTTGACCAAAGCACTCGCCCCGCTTTGCGCGGGCGCATCTTCAGCGCGGGCGCGGATCACGATCTCGCCGCCCGCTTGCGAGTAACGAATCGCATTGGTGAGCAGGTTGGTGAAAACCAGTTGCAAGCGGTCGGGATCGGCGAAGGCCTCGGGCAATCCGGGATCGATCTCAGTGCGCAAACTGAGCTTGCGCTGCTCGGCCGCGGATCGGTGAACGTCGACCGCCAGATTGACCAGCGAATCGGGATCCACGCGGCGTTTGCGCAGGTCGATGCGGCCGGCTTCGATGCGCGACAGATTGAGCAGGTCATCGACGATGGTTTGCAGTCGCTGACAATCTTCGCGCGCGGCGAAAAGCAGGTCGGCTTGCTTCGGATTGAGCGGGCCCACGGTCTCTTCGGTGCACAGGTGAATCGCCATGTGCAGCGAAGTCAGCGGGGTGCGGAACTCGTGCGCCACGGTGGCGACGAGGTTGTTCTTGAGTTCGTCGAAGCGGAAGAGGCGCGTGACGTCTTGAAGCACCAGCGCCGTGCCGGCCACGTTCCCGGACTCGCCGTAAAGCGGCGTCGCGCGCGGCAGATAGATTCGCTCACCCTCGGGCGTGGTCACCCGCAAGGAGTCCTCGAAGCCTTTCGGATTGTAGGCGCCGCGGCCCCCCAGGACATGGGCCCGCAGACGATCGACGAGCGAGCGGACAGCGGGCTCGACTTCGTCGAACGACAGGGCACCGGATCCCTTGAGGTCGAGGCGAAGCAAGTTGGCCGCGGCTTGATTGCAGCCTTGCAACCCGCCGGTCGCATCCAGCATGACCACTGGATCGGGCAGGCTGTCGATGGCAGCCTGGGCCGCCTGCTGGGCCTGGATCAACTCGCCCAGCGAGCTTTTGCGATAGCGCTCCAGTCGGTCGGCCATGGTGTTGAATTCCTGCGCCAGTTGCGCGATGTCGTTCGCCCCGCGTACGCGCGCGCGCGCCTGGGTGTCGCCCTGGCCGAAGCGGCGAACCGCGGCCGACACTACGCCCAGAGGCCGCAACAGGCGGCGGGTCAAACTGACCGAGGCCAAGAGGCCAAGGATCGAAGCCACCATCACGGCGAGGGTGAGGTTGTGCTCGAAACCCACGGCGCGGCGTTCAGTGCGCTGGCTCTTGCGCACCATCGCGTCTTGGTTGATGTTCAGGATCTCGTCGGTGCCACGCTTGACCTGGGCGAACGCATGCGCCAGATCCCCGGAATACAGGGCGAGTTTGTCGTCGTCGGCGGTGGTTCGCTCGACGCGGACCAGGACTTGCTTGTAGTCGCTCCAGCCAGCCCGCACCTCGTCGGCGGCTTCCTGCTCGCCGGCCTCGGTGATGTTCTCGGACTCGGCGGCCAGCTCGTGCTCGAATCGGGCCACGTGCTGCTCAAGGCCGGCGGCGTCCTTGGGCTGGCCCAGAAGCTCGAGCAAAACCGATTGGTCGACGCGCTCCACCGCCTCATTCATACGTTGCGCGGCGAGAACGCTGCGGTAGTTGTCGGCGAGAATCAGCCCGGGTTGGCGGGCTAGGACGCGGGCGACCAACCCGGACACCACCCCAACCGCGGCCAGCGCTAGAACCAGGGGCGCCATGGCGAGCATGAGCCGCGTGCGAAAAGTCATCCGTTCACCTCGTCCTCGACCGAAACGATGTGAATATCGAAGCGCGCCCCTTGACGAACCAGGCGCAGGGGGATGGACCGCCCCAGAAGCTGCTTCCACCATGGCTGCAAAGAGCGACCCACGATGATGTGCCCAATGTTGTGCGAGGCCGCGAATTCCAGGATGGCCTGTACCGGATCGCGGCTCTTGAGACGAATCGTCTCGGCCCCCAATTCCTTGGCCTTCTCGATGTTGGCGAAAAGGTGACGTTGCGTCTCGGAATCGATCTGGTCGGGTGCCTCGTCGGGGGTTTCCACGAAGACCACAAACCATTCGCTGTTCAGTCGACCGGCCATGCGCGACCCACGGCGAACCAGATGAGGCGTGCGCGGCGATCCTGATGAAACGCAGACCATGACCCGGCTGCGCGTCGATGTCTGCGCGCCCGAAGAGCGATCCGCGATAGGGCGCGCGACGGTTGCGCGTTCCACGCTCTCGGCCACTTCGCGCAATGCCAGCTCACGCAAGGGCCCCAGGTTTTGTTCCTTGAAGAAGTGTTCAAGTGCCCATGGGATGCGGTCGGTGGGGTAAATCTTGCCGGCGCGAAGCCGTTCCTGCAGATCCTCCACTGCGAGGTCGAGATTGACGACCTGGTCGGCCTGCCTGAGAAAGCTGTCGGGGACGGTTTCGCGCACCACCACGCCGGTGATTCGCTCGACTAGATCGTTGAGGCTTTCCAGGTGCTGGACGTTGAAGGCGCCGATGACGTTGATGCCGGCCTCCAGCAGTTCAAGGACGTCCAGGTAGCGGCGCTTGTTGCGGCTGCCCGGGACATTGGTGTGGGCCAGTTCGTCGACCAGCGCGACGGCAGGATTGCGCTTGAGGATCTTGTTGAGGCTCATCTCTTCGACGACAACGCCGCGATACTCGACCTGGCGAAGCGGAACGACCTCCAGCCCCTGTACCAGCGCCGCGGTTTCCGGGCGGCCATGGCACTCGATGAAGCCGATGACCACGTCGACGTTGCGCTGGCGAAGCGCGTGGGCCTCTTCCAACATGCGGTAGGTCTTGCCCACGCCCGCCGCAAATCCGATGTACAGCTTCAGCCGTCCCCGCTTGCTCTTCTGAACAAGTTCGAGGAAGTCCTCGGGTCGGGGACGAGTGGGGTGGGTGGCCATGGGCTGGTGAAAGGCTAGCGCATTCCCTAGCAAACCGAGCGCCAAGAATGATCCCATGTGCATGCGCAAGCGCCAAGCATTGTACGGGCGCCAAGACAGGTCAGAGTCAGGTCACAGCGCCGATTCTGCATTCTGCAACCAGGCGCGGCGCGACCCTTGCTATTTGCAATCCCCTTGCCTTGGTTGCGTGCACAAAGCCGGCTCACCGCCTGGCTCGGGTCATGGCACGGTCGATGCTGGAGGATCATCACAAAAGCCATGACTGATCTGATCTTCGTTTCAATCACCATCGGGTTCTTTGCTGTGGCCTGGCTGTACGTGCGGGCCTGCGAACGTCTCTAGATAGGAGATAGCCATGAATCTGGACTACTGGCTCGGCGGCATTCTTTCCGTCGCCCTCGCTGTCTACCTGGTCTACGCGCTTGTCCGCCCTGAGCGGTTTTGAGGTTGACCATGACAATGACCGGCTGGATGCAGATTGGTGCCTTTCTCCTCGTGATCCTCGCCATCACGAAACCTTTCGGGCTGTATATGTTTCGGGTCTTCGAGGGCGAGGCGCGTCCCTTGCCACGAACCTTGGGCAGGGTGGAACGGCTGCTCCTGCGTCTTTGCGGGCTGAAGCAAACGCCCGAGCAGGACTGGAAGCAATACACGGTGAGCCTGCTGGCGTTCTCGGTCCTGGGTGTGCTGTTCAGCTACGCCCTGATCCGCCTGCAGCACCTGTTGCCGCTCAACCCCGAACACCTGCCGCCGCCCGCGCCGCACCTGGCATGGAATACTGCGGTCAGCTTCAACACCAACACCAACTGGCAGGCCTACAGCGGTGAAAGCACCATGAGCTACTTGGCGCAGATGGCGGCTTTGGCCTGGCACAATTTCACCTCGGCCGCGGCGGGGTTGGGCGTGGCCCTGGCCCTGGCGCGCGGGCTGTGCCGGAAGAGTGACGGGCAGCACGGAAAGGGCCTGGGCAATTTCTGGGTAGATGTGATCCGGGCCATCGTCTACGTCCTGCTGCCTATCAGCGTGGTGGCTGGCCTGGTGCTGGCTTCACAAGGCGTCGTGCAGACGCTTTCGCCCTACTTGCACGTGACCACGGTCGAGGGCGCGGCCCAGGTCATTCCGCTTGGTCCGGTGGCCTCGCAGGAAGTGATCAAGGAGCTGGGGACGAACGGCGGTGGGTTCTTCAATGCCAACAGTGCGCATCCCTTCGAGAACCCGACTGGCTTCACCAACTTCATCGAGATGCTGCTCATCCTTTGCATTCCGGCCGCGCTCACCTACACATTCGGCCGCATGGCGGGCAACGCCAAACAAGGGTGGGCCCTGCTTGCGGCCATGGGTTTCCTTCTGCTGGTTGGCGTGACCGTCAGCTACCGGGCTGAATCGCAGGCCAATTCCGCGCTGTCCGGTTTGTCGGTGGATCAATCAGCCGGCAACCTGGAAGGCAAAGAGACGCGCTTCGGGGTGGCCAACTCGGCCTTGTTCGCGACTGTCACCACCGGGACGTCGTGTGGCGCGGTCAATTCAATGCACGACAGTTTCAATCCCTTGGGCGGCATCGTTCCGCTGGTCAACATCCAGCTCGGCGAGGTCGTGTTTGGTGGCGTGGGCGCTGGACTCTTCGGAATCCTGATGTTCGTTCTCCTGTCGGTCTTCATTGCCGGACTGATGGTAGGGCGTACGCCGGAATACCTGGGCAAGAAGATCGAGTCGCGCGAGATGAAGCTCGCCATGTTCTACATCCTCATCTTCCCCCTCATTATTCTGGGATTCTCGGCCTGGTCAGCGGTCGCCGGCTACGGAACCTCGTCGCTCAACAACGCCGGACCGCACGGACTGTCCGAGATTCTTTACGCCTACACCAGTGGTACCGGCAACAACGGTTCCGCGTTTGCCGGACTGAACGCCAACACCCCCTGGTGGGACACCAGCCTGGGGCTGGCCATGTTGTTTGGCCGCTTCTTCATGATGATCCCGGCGTTGGCCATCGCGGGATCGATGCGGGACAAGCGTTCGGTGGCCCCTGGCCCAGGGACATTCCCCACGCACGGGCTGTTGTTCTCCGGTCTGCTGGTGTCGGTGATTCTCATCGTGGGGGCACTGACCTTCTTCCCCGCTCTTTGCCTTGGCCCGGTGGCCGAGCATTTTCTGGCCCTGGCCGGAAAGGTGTTCTGATGCGTTCGCAAGCCAAAGCCATTTCCCTTTTCGATCGCGCGATTCTCGCAGAGGCCGCCAAAGAGAGCCTGCGCAAGCTTGCGCCGAACAGGGTCATGCGCAATCCAGTGATGTTTGTCGTCGAGGTGGGCAGCTTGCTCACGACCCTGATCGTGCTGCGCGACGTGTTTGTTCCTGCGGCGCGATCGGCGCCGATCTGGTTCACCGCAAGCGTGTCGGTGTGGCTGTGGTTCACCGTGGTGTTCGCCAACCTGGCCGAGGCGGTGGCCGAAGGACGGGGCAAGGCGCAGGCCGCGAGCCTGCGCAGGATGCGCACGCAAACCATGGCCCGACGCTTGCGGAGCCCGGGAGGGCCGGAAGAGCAGGTGGGTGCCGAGTTGTTGCGCGCCGGGAATCTGGTGGTGATCGAGGCGGGCGAGCTGGTTCCAGGAGACGGTGAGGTGGTCGAGGGAGTGGCCTCGGTGGATGAATCAGCCATCACCGGCGAATCGGCGCCAGTCATTCGGGAAAGCGGTGGGGATCGCTCTGCCGTGACCGGGGGCACGCGGGTGCTTTCGGATCGCATCGTGGTGAGGATCACCGCCAATCCGGGCGAAACCTTCTTGGATCGCATGATTGCGTTGGTCGAGGGCGCGTCTCGCCAGAAGACCCCCAACGAGATCGCGCTGCACATCCTCCTCGTTGGCATGACCATCGTGTTCCTTCTGGCCTGCGTGACTTTGGTCCCGCTGGCTGCGTATTCGTCGATTCGCCTGTCGGCCACGGCCATCGTGGCGCTGCTGGTTTGCCTGATTCCCACAACCATTGGCGGGTTGCTGTCAGCCATCGGGATTGCCGGCATGGACCGCCTGATTCGAAAGAACGTGATCGCAATGAGTGGCCGAGCCATCGAGGCCGCCGGCGACGTGGACACCTTGCTGCTCGACAAGACCGGGACCATCACCATGGGCAATCGCATGGCCACCGAGTTCATTCCGGTGGGTGCGGTGACGGTCGAGTCGTTGGCCGACGCGGCCCAACTGGCCAGCCTGGCCGACGAGACGCCGGAAGGGCGCTCGATCGTGATTCTGGCCAAGGAGAGGTTCAAACTGCGCGGCCGCGAGGTGAACAAGTTGGGGGCGCACTTTGTGAAATTCTCCGCCGAGACACGCATGAGCGGGTGCGATCTGGGCGAGCGCCGAATCCGCAAAGGGGCGGTCGAGGCAGTCAAGGCTTGGGTGGAATCGCAAGCCGGCGAGATCCCGGCGAGCCTGGACGGAATCTGCAACGGGATCTCCGACCAGGGAGCCACGCCCCTGGTGGTGGCCGAGGGGAAAACCGTCCTCGGTGTCGTGCGCCTGAGTGACGTGGTCAAGGGCGGCATCCGCGACCGTTTTGACCGATTCCGTGCCATGGGGATCCGCACCGTCATGATTACCGGCGACAACCCACGCACCGCCGCGGCCATTGCGCGCGAGGCCGGCGTGGATGACTTTCTCGCCCAGGCGACCCCTGAGGCCAAGATGCGGCTGATCAAGGCCGAGCAGGCCAAAGGCAAACTGGTGGCGATGACTGGCGACGGGACCAACGATGCCCCAGCCCTGGCCCAGGCGGATGTGGGCGTGGCCATGAACAGCGGCACCCAGGCCGCCAAAGAGGCGGGCAACATGATCGACCTCGAATCGAATCCGACCAAGCTGCTGGAAATCGTCGAGGTCGGCAAGCAGTTGCTCATGACCCGCGGGGCGCTGACCACCTTTTCCATCGCCAACGACGTGGCCAAGTACTTCGCTATCTTGCCCGCCATGTTCTTGGCGACGTTTCCGGAGATCGCTCCGCTGAACGTGATGAAACTGGCGTCGCCATCGAGCGCAATCCTATCCGCGGTGATCTTCAACGCGATTATCATCGTGCTTCTCATTCCGCTGGCCCTGCGCGGGGTGAAGTACCGGCCCCTGGGCGCGGCGGCTCTCTTTCGTCGCTCGATGCTCGTCTATGGATTGGGCGGGATCGTGACGCCTTTCGTGGGCATCAAGATCATTGATCTGCTCTTGCAGGCGCTGCATCTCGTGTGAGGAGATCACCATGAAGACTTTGTCAATTGCATTGCGTGCGACTTTGGTGACCCTGGTGCTGACCGGCTTGGTCTATCCGCTCGGCATGACGGTATTGGCACAGTTGTTCTTTCCCTCGGCGGCCAATGGCAGTCTGGTCAGCGACGAGAATGGCAAGACAGTTGGTTCCCATCTCATTGGACAGAGCTTTGCCAAGTTGGGATACTTTCAGCCGCGCCCGTCAGCGGCGGGCAATGGATATGATCCGATGGCCTCGGGCGGATCGAATTTTGGGCCGACCTCGGCCAAGCTGCGTGAGCGCGCCGGCGCGGACGCGAAACGACTTCGGGCGGACAACCCAGAATCCAAGGGCGAAGTGCCGGCCGCGCTCGTCACTGCCTCGGGCAGCGGGTTGGATCCCCACATCAGTCCCGCGTCCGCCCGCTGGCAGGTCGCGCGGGTGGCGCAGGCACGAGGCATAAGCAAGGCTCGCATTGAAGCGGTGGTCGACGAATTCGTGGCCGGGCGGGATTTCGGTCTATTGGGCGAGCCGACTGTCAATGTGCTCGAAGTGAACCTGGCACTCGACCGCCAATTCGGTCGTCCGGCTGGGGGAAAGTAGCCGGTCGGCCAGCGTGCGCGTGAGCGGTCGCGGTAGCGTGAGCGACCAGCGTGCAGCGGCCTGCGTGGGCGGCCTGCGTGTGGGTGAGCGGTGCGCGGCCCGCGACACGCGATCCGTCTTATGCGTCCCACCCACGAACACGCTCACCCTCACGCCCACGCGAACCGCTAGCCGCAGCCCGGACTATCCCCCGGCCCCGAATTTCTCCACAAGTCGCAGCTATCCCGTTTCCTCGTACCGCTTTCGTTTCCGCCACAGGGTCGAGCTGTCAATGCCCAGCGTGGTTGCCGCGGCATCGAGCGAGGCCGATCGCGCGAGGACGGCTTGCAGGTGCGCGCGCTCGATGACGTCCAGCGTGAAGTCGCCGCCTACCAATGGGTGGGGCTGTTTGGCGCCCGCGATGCGCTCGGGGAAAGCCTGCGGTTCCAGGCGTGGCGATGGCCACAGGATCAGGGCGCGTTCGATGGTGTTGCGCAACTCGCGCACGTTGCCCGGCCAGGGGTAACCGACCAGCACCTGTTCGGCCGCGGGGGAAAGCTCGGGTACCCGTCGCCCGAGTGCTCGTGCGAAGAAGTCAAGAAAGTGTCGCGCCAGGGGAAGAATGTCTTCCGCTCGTTCGCGCAGGGCGGGAACCTGGATCTCGATCACGTTCAACCGATACAGAAGATCCTCGCGAAAAGCACCGGTCTTCACCCCCGCATCCAGGTCGCGGTTGGTGGCCGCTGCCACCCGCACATCCGCCCGCCGTGTGCGTGTCTCGCCGACGCGCTCGAACTGCTTGTCCTGCAGAAAGCGCAGCAGTTTGGCCTGGAGATTGGCGGGCATTTCGCCTACCTCGTCGAGGAACAAAGTGCCACCCTGGGCCGATTCCACCCGTCCCGGCTGATCCCGCACGGCTCCGGTGAAGGCCCCTTTGGCGTGACCAAAGAGTTCGCTGGCCAGAAGTTCTTCGGAAAGGGTAGGGCAGTTGACCACGACAAAGGGGCCTTCGCGCCGATTGCTTTCCTCGTGCATGGCGCGCGCCAGAACGCCCTTGCCGGTACCGCTTTCTCCCCGGAACAGCACGGCCACCTCTGCCTGCGCCGCGCGACCCACGACCTGCAAGAGCGAGCGCACCGCCGCCGCCGACGACGATAGCAGAATGTCGGGCGCCTCTCTGCGCAGCCGGTTTTCCAGATCGTCGGCGCGCGCGGTCAGCGACCGCTGCTGGACCACGCGTTCGATGAGATGCCGGATCTGGGCGGGCGAAAATGGCTTCGGCAGATAGTCCCATGCTCCTCTGCGCATGGCCTCGACCGCAGTCTCCACCGTGGCATAGGCGGTCACCACGATGACGGTGAGGTTGGGATTCTCGGCCAATAGGAGCGGGATCAGGTCCAGGCCACTGTGCATGCCCAGGCGAAGATCGAGAAAAACCACGTCGTAGGTCGCGCGCCCTATGGCATCCAAGGCGGCTTGGGGTGAGGCCGATTCGGCGACCTCGGCGCCGAGACCCTCAAGGCACACGCGCAGGGTGGTCCGAATGTTCTTTTCATCGTCGACGATTAGGATATGCAACTGCGACACGCGCGTAGCATACCGCCGCAGCAGCAGTCTGGCGCGCTCGGATTATCCGGGCCCCGACTGGACGAACTGCAGGCAGTTGTTGCAGCTCTTGTTCTTCTCTGCGATCGCGCGCTCGAACTCCTCGCCGCGCACCGGGACCAGGTCGTCCCCTTTGCGGAGGAAGTAGCGGTGATAGCAGGAGTGGCAAGAACTGAAGGATTCGAGGGCAAAACAGACCTTCTCGGTCTCGCGTGGCATGTGAATATCAACCTTCAAGTCCGAGGCTTTGTGCAGCGTCGAGTCGAAATAGCAGTTCTTCCCAAAACCGTCCTGGCATTCGGGGCATGAGGGATCCCGGGCCGGCCGACGAGGTGGGACGGGTCCCGCATCGTCCGGTGCGGAAGGAGCCGCGGCCGGCTGGGCCGAGGCGTGCGCTGGGGCCAGGGGCGCTGCTGCCCGCTCACTCGCGCAGGCGGCGAGACCAAGTACCAGGAGCCAGATCCGAGGCTGTTGTCTCATTGCGCCCTCCGGTCAAGCGGCAGCCACTCTACGCGCGATCACGGTCATCGCGCCACAGCGGCCTGCGGGCAGGGCGGGCGCATGCGCACCGCAATCACGCCCGTCCGGGATCGCTCGGGCGGCGCAGACGGGTCAGGGTGGCGCCAGCGGCCGGGCGGTACTGCTTGCGATAGTAGGTGTCGAGGAAGGTCGGGCAGCGCTCGGCCACCAGCAGGCTGGCCACCTGGTCGGCGGCCAAGATGAACGATTCCTCTGTTTCGCACAGGGCTTGGTTGATGCGGCCGAGCTCGCCGGTCAGGGCCACGTGGCGACAGCCGCAGTGGCTCTGGCAACGCTCACGTAGGGCACAGGGCGTGCAGGTCTCTTCCACTCGATCCTTGGCCCTCTGCAACTCGGCCAGCCGCTTGCCATCGAAGCCTGCGTCGACGGTTCCGATCACCAACTCGTCATCGCGATCTTCGCCGATCATCTGCGCGCAGGGATACAGCCGGCCCGTGGGCGCCACGGCGAAAGCGCGGCCGGCAAGCGTGCAGCGCGCGGGGCAGGGGATGCCTTGCTTGAGATGGGTCAGGATTTTTCCGTGCAGCGGTTCCAGCGGCACCACCTGGCCGCGACGAAAACTCTCGCTCCACACCTCGCCCGCGTTGCGCAGGCCCGTGCGCAGCTCGGCGATGGACTCCTCGGTCCAGGGGGCGTGGAAGTCGGGCGTCAGGGTGGCCTGCGCCGGCTGCAAATCGAGGAGCGTACGCACCACTTCCCCCAGACGGTGGGCGGTATCGGGCCGCACCACCGCGACCAGGCGAAAGGCAATACCCGCCTGGCGCATCCGTCCCAGGTTGGCCACGATGTCGGCGAAGCTGCCCCGGCCGCCTTCATCCACGCGGTGGGCGTCGTGAACCGCAGCGGGCCCGTCCAGCGACACGTACACGGTGAAATCGCGGGGCGGCGACAGCAAGGCCAGCGCGCGATCGTCGACCAGCGTGCCATTGGTGTTCATCACGTAGCGCACGCGGGGGCGCGTCTCGGGCAAGGCGTGCACGGCCGTCTCGACATAGGCCAGCGTCTCTTCGACAAAACCCGGATGCAACAACGGCTCGCCGCCGAAGAACGACACGTCCAGCGCCGCCGGCCGGCTGACGAGCGCCATGTCCACTGACCGTCGCATCACCTTGCCCGGCATGCGCCGGCTGAACTTCGCCCCGTTGTAGCAGTAGCCACAGCGCAGGTTACAGGCGTGATCGACAAAGAGGGTTAGCTCCACGAGACTGCCTAGCGTACCTCGTCGATGACCGTGCTAGTAGGGAGCCGGGGCCCCGCCCCCGCCGGTGGGGTCAGTCATCGTGGGCGCGAGGTCAGCGGCGTCCTGCGATGACGGGGGTTCCATGGTGTCCGCGACATCCGTATCGGGCGTGGGGTTGGGGGCATCCGGGACGCCTGCATCCGGGGTGGGCGTCGGATGGTCACTCGGGGGCGTCGGATGGGTATCGTAGGGCGGCGCGGAAGTGCCCGCCGTGTAGCCACCGGTGCTGGTCGTGTCAGGTGTGCTGGTCATGCCACCGGAGCTGGTCGTGCCACGATTGTTGTCTAGGCTGGGATCGCCGCTGCACCCCCCAGAAAGACACAGGTACAGTCCCGCGGCCGCCACAGTCGGGTAGCCGGGAAACGGGAAGTGCGATCGGGGCTGCGGAGCGCGGGCAGAAAGGCGCTTTGTCATCGATGTTCTCCAGTCTAGCTGCAGATCGCTGTGCAAGCGCCATGCCTGCGAGAAGGCACCGCGTGACATGGTTGCAATCGTCTGACAGTCCACTCGCGATTCAACTGTGATGCCGCCCAAACGAGTGAAACTGTGACATTCCCGTCCGGGTCAGGGCGCGTGGCTCCAGGTTCGAGACTCCGGCACGGCGTCGAGCTTCTTGCCGACCGCGCCCTGGTCCCCTCAGTTTTCTGAGGGGACGGATGGCTGGCGCTGGAGCTTGTGTGAAGTACAATCTTCCCCCGCTGTGACTTCACCTGGCGCCTCCTCGGTCCCGATCCGCTTCCGCCGGCTTCGCCCGACCGCGGTGCTTCCCCACTACATGACGCCGGGCTCGGCCGGCATGGACCTGGCGTCCGCTGCCGACGGGCCGGTGAGCGTGCCTGCTGGCGAACGGGTGGGGATCCCCACTGGGTGGGCCATGGAGCTGCCGCCTGGCTACGAGGCGCAGGTGCGCCCGCGTTCGGGGTTGGCCTGGCGGTCGGGGCTGACCGTGGTGAACTCGCCCGGGACCATCGACAGCGACTACCGGGGCGAGGTGGTGGTCTTGCTGGTCAACTTGTCCAAGCAGCCGGTCGTGGTCCAGCCTGGCGATCGTGTGGCCCAGATGGTGATCGCGCCGGTCATCCAGGGGGCGGTGGAGGAAGTGGCGGATCTGTCAAGCAGCCAGCGCGGCGAGGGCGGTTTTGGGCACACCGGTTGATCCGCATGCGTCGAGTATGATTAGTTGCACACATGAGCAGCATCCCGATTGACCTTTCCCCCAAGCGAGCCGGCATTGTCGGCGTCTCCGGCTATTCGGGGATGGAACTGGCGCGTATCCTGGCCAGCCATCCGCGCTTCTCCCTTGGCCTGGTGACCAGCGACAAGTGGGCGGGCAAGAGTTTGGGCGCCCAGGTTGCCGTCGCGGCGCCCGCGGGCGACCTGACCTGTTTCTCGCACGAGCAGGGCCAGGCGCATCTGGGCGAGGTGGACGTGGTTTTCCTGTGCACACCCGCCGAGGTATCGGTCGAGCTGGCGCCGCGCGCGCTGGCTGCCGGCGCGCGTGTGGTTGACCTGTCGGGCGGATTTCGGCTGGCGGCTGACCAGTTTCCGCAGTGGTACGGATTTACCCATCCGGCGCCGGCGTTGCTGGCTGAGGCCGTGTACTCCCTGCCTGAGGCCACCAACAACGTCGAGAAGATTCGCACGGCGAGGCTGGTTTCCAATCCGGGCTGCTACGCCACGGCTTCGGTGCTGGCCGTGCTGCCGCTTCTGCGCGCGGGATTCATGGAATCGGATTCCGTGATCATCGACGCCAAGAGTGGCACCACCGGCGCGGGCCGCAAGGCTAGCGAGGAGATGTCGTTCTCCGAGGTGGCGGACGACGTGCGCGCCTATCGAATCTTCCGCCACCAACACGCGCCCGAAATTGAGCTGGCCCTGACCATGGGCGGTGCGCCCCACGTGCGGGTCACATTCATTCCCCACCTTCTTCCTGTGCGGCGGGGTATTCTGGCCACGGCCTACGGACGGCTGCGCCACGGCACCGGGGGCAGCGACCCAGCCGGCGGCGTGCGCAAGGCACTCGATGATTTCTCCGAGGAGCGGCCCTTCATCCGGGTGGTGGCCCCCGACGAGGTTAGGCTGCAGGCCGCGGTGGGCACCAACCGCGTGGTGCTGGGCGCTTCGGCCGACGCCAGGCTTGGCATGGTGGTGTCGTTTGCGGCGATCGACAATCTAGTCAAGGGGGCGGCCGGACAGGCCGTGCAGAACGCCAACCTCATGTTTGGATTCTCGGAGACGGCTGGGCTGCTTGGGCTCGCCGGGGCCATGCCATGACGGACAGCCACGGGCAGCAGCCGGAATCTTTGGTCGATCGACGCGACCTGCTGGTCGAGGCTCTCAAGTACATCCAGAAGTTCACCGGCACGCGCGCGGTGGTCAAGTACGGCGGCGCAGCCATGGTCAAGGACGACCTGAAGCGGAGCTTTGCCCAGGACGTGGTTCTGCTACAGGCGGCGGGCTTGCGGCCGGTGGTGGTTCACGGCGGCGGGCACGAGATCACGCGGACCTTGGATCGCCTGGGGCAGAAGAGTGAATTTATCGACGGGCAACGGGTGACCGGCGCGGTAGAGATGGGCGTGGTCGAGATGGTGCTGACCGGCAAGGTGAACACCGAGATCGTGGGCCTGATAAACACCCTGGGCGGAACTGCGATGGGCCTCTCGGGCAAGGACGCGCATCTTATCAAGGCGCACAAGCTGCCGCCCCGGCCGGGCAAGCCTGACCTCGGCTGGGTGGGCGAGGTCGAGAGCATCAACACCGAGATCCTCGATCTGTTGCTCGACAAGCACTACATGCCCGTGATCTCACCGGTGGGCTTGGGCACGGACGGGGCCAGCTACAACATCAACGCCGACATGGTGGCCGCCGAGATCGCGGTTGCGGCCAAGGCGAAGAAGCTCATCTTCCTCACCGACGTGGCGGGAATTCTGGACGAGCACGGCCAACTGCTGAGCGAGTTGCGGGCCGCGGATCTACGCGGCCGGCTGCAGGAAGGCCGCGCGGTCAAGGGCGGCATGCAGGTAAAGGCGCAGGCCATCTTGCGCGCCCTGGAGGGCGGGGTGGATGCGGTGCACGTGGTCGACGGCCGCGAACCACACAGCATGGTGGTCGAGCTGTTCACCGAGAAGGGCGTGGGGACGCTGGTGACGGCGTAGGGTCGCGGCGGCGTCGGGTCGAGCGCTGCGCGCGGGGTGTTCGACCACGGCACGCAGAAAGAGGACGCCCAGGAACCTGGGAGGCCCAGGTTCCTCCTCGGGAAAGACGGCGAGCATGGGGAGCCGGACAACAATCTCCAACGCGCGGCTCGTTTGCGGGACCACGAACCGCCCGATCGCGGTGAGCGCGATCGCTTCGCTCGATGTTGGCCGGAACTTCCGAGCACTTGGATCACCGTGGCGCCGCGGTACGCCCGATCGTCGAGGCGCGTTTGGGCCAGATCGTTTCCGTGCGAGATCGCAGGAGAATCTGCGGTCGTGGTGGATGGGCCAGAAATGGTCGCCCCCGCTACTGCAGGGGTCAAAGGGCGCACGAGCGCAGTATGAAACCGCAGATCTTCGAGGAGTTACCATGAAGCGATCCTTCGCGTCACAACGACACAACCGGTGGCTACGGAATGAGCTGGACCTGCGTGGGATTATTTCGGTTCTGCTGTTTGTGCTCGTAGCTGGCTGCTTTTCCTCAAGCTCGCAGGGGTCTTCAGGGGGCAGTGGGGGTGGCGCTGCCACCGATACCGGCGGCAGCACGGGTGGTAGCAGCGGACAGGCAACAGTCGATGCTGCCACGAGCGCGGCCGGCGCAACCGCCATTGGGGGATCCAGCGTCGCGGGTGGGACGGTCGCTGGCGGCGGGGGCGCGACCGGTGCTGGTGGCGTCGGCGGGGCCACGACGGGAAGCGGCGGCGTCAATCCCGGCGGCGGTAGCACCACAACCAGCGGCGGGGTCACCGCTGGCGGGACCAAGGCCGGGGGAGGAACGACGAGCGCGGGCGGCACGTTCAGCGCCGGCGGTACGACCAGCACAGGCCGGGCCGACGCTGCCGCGGACGCGGCACAGGATGTCGCCCCGCCTGATGCGCGTGGGGCAGGGGGAACGGAAGCAGGGCCAATGGGCGGAAGCGGGGGAACCGTGGTCAGTGGCGGCACAGGCGTCGCGAGCTTCCACTGCGTGAACTGGGCCGACAATCGGGACAACTTCGTCGACGGACACCTCCTCATGTCCGGGATCACCTCGGACACTGATACCTACGAGGGCGTCACGACCAAGTCCAACATCGTTCTGGGGGCCTTCACCGATCTCTTGAAGGTCAATTCCTTCCGCATGCCCATCAACGAGCCGACCGCTCTCGACCCTTGGTGGAATTCGTACAAGGCCGCCATTGACGCCGGAATCGCCAAGGGAATGAAGGTGATCATTGGCTTCTGGCCCAAAGACAAGGGCATTGGCAAGCCAGTCGACAACACCCGGTGGTACGCCATGTGGAAGGTCGTGATCGATGCCTACGTGAGCAATCCGCTCGTATTCTACGACATCCACAACGAGCCACACGGATTCACGCCCGCGCAGTGGGTCGTCCAGGTCAATGGCTGGCTGGCCCAGTTTCCCAATGTGCCCAGGCAACAGATCATCGTGGCAGGTAGCGGCTGGGACGACAACGTCGGCAATGTGGCCAGCAACTGGCCTGACCTGATGATGGAGGTCCACAATTACGCGTACAACGGCCCGACGACCACGGCAGGGTGGAAATCCAACCTGCTGAACCGCCTTGGCAACGCTGTCAGCCGCACTATCGTCGGTGAGTGGGCGGGCCAGGTGGTGGAGGACTACACCACCGGGATTGAGGGCAATGCAGACAAGTCCTTTATCGTAGGTACGGCCAACACGATCTATGAAAACAAGATGGGAGGCTGCTGGTGGGCAGGTGCGTTTGCGATGAGCGGAGGCACCTCGGGCACGACCCTGCTGGTTCAGCAGGGGACCGGAGACAGCATGACCTTCACGGTCAAAGATCAAGTCACACTCACCTACTTTCAGCACTCGTGGGGCCTCAATTGATGGTGTCCTAAGCACGGCGCAGGGGCCGTGATCGAAAGGCTTGCGCCTGAGATTTGCGGCAGGCCAGACAGTCCTCGCCTGGTTTCGTGGTCCCGCTGCCGCCGTTGCATGCTGCCAGTACAGCCAAGACCAGTGCAAGTAGTGTGCGCATGGGACTTCCTGGAAGAATGGGTTCGAGGAATGCATCCCACGCGGGCCACTGACTTCTCCTCGGGCTGACCAACAGATTGCCTGCCGCCAGATAGAGTATTATGGTACCTGACCCGTCTGCGCGGGCTCGAGACTCCTATTAACCGATGCGCCCACAAATCTGGAGGACCCAACGATGAAACCAACGGCACTGCGGAACATTCGTTCAGGGATGGGCTCGACCCTCGTGGGTGTCGTTCTGCTCGCGGAACTCGCTGCGTGCGCACGCTCTTCGCGACCAGAGGTCGACGGCGGCGCTGCGATCGACAGCACCGCTGCTGTCGAGTCGGGCACCTGGCCGCCGGGGGTCACGCTCAATACCTGCGAAGACTTCGCGACCGTGACCGTCGGATCGTACGTCGTGGAGTCGGATTATTGGAACAAGGCAAACTGCCCCGGCACCCAGTGCATGGCCATCAACAACCAGACCGGCGCCTTTTCCGTAACCCAGTCTGCCAACTGCGGCGACACCGTGGCTTCCTACCCCAACGTGCTTTACGGATGTTCCTTCGGGACCTGCAGTCCCGGAACCTTGCTTCCCATGCCGGTCAGCGCTCTCAGCAGCGTGACCAGCAGTTGGGATTTCAGGGTGGGGGGCGTCCCCAGTGACCAATGGAACGTGGCCTACGACCTCTGGTTTTGCCAGGACGACACCTGCCGCTTCGGCGGATTCCCCGGTGGGACTGAACTGATGATTTGGCTGGACTACCAGAACGTCAGCGGTTGGAAGAAGGATCTGGGGACCGTGAGCCTGGGCGGGCACACCTGGGAGCTTTGGACGTTCACCCAAGGCACCGGCGCGGATAGCTGGACCTATCTAGCCTACATGATCCAAGCCCCGATGGTGACGTCCGTCACCGACCTGGACTTGACCGCTTTCATTCAGGACGCGGTGGCCAGGGGCTACGTCCAGAATTCCTGGTACCTCTATGCGATCCAGGCGGGCGACGAGATTCGCACCGGCGGAATACCCTACAACCACAACAGCTTCTCGGTTTCCATCAATGGCGCCATTCCAGTGGCCAACCCAGACGCAGCCGCTGGCGGGGGCGTTTCTTGCGACGGCGACGTTCCAACTGCGGAGGGTGGACTGGTCGTCAACGACAACTACGTCACGGTCGGTTCGCTGCACGGCTATGCAGCGGCTTGGGCCTGGGTGGGAAGCACTTCCAGCGCTATCGCCTGCGCCGCACCTACCTGCACCGTGCCGGATTCGTTCCAATTTGCGCCCATCAATGGAG
>Ga0182021_10001384_pt1 | contig 27621 bp, 68 predicted proteins | sample 612E3MmetaG_FD_120493 | JGI IMG/M metagenome (GOLD analysis project Ga0182021, IMG submission 120493) | Permafrost microbial communities from Stordalen Mire, Sweden - 612E3M metaG (Illumina Assembly) | ecosystem: Environmental > Terrestrial > Soil > Wetlands > Permafrost | place: Sweden...
CTTTGGAGCTTCTTCATCAAAATTTCCAACAGCTCTCATTCTCTCCCAGTAAGTTTTATCTTGCGATGGAAAGACCCAATAAATTCCTTCGTGTCTTTCTCCACCATATAAATCCCAAGCTTTATACCCTCTATTATCGTGATATGCTTCAACAATATTTCTCCCAGTAACAGATTTTCCAGAACCCAGCTTTCCATAAATAAAAATATGTCCTTCTAAATCTATTGTTGGATACCAGCTTTGTATTGTAGATTTCTTAACATATCTCAAGACCATTAGTATTCTCCCTCCATATCTAAATATGGATGCAAAATTCCAGCTTTTGATTTATCCAAAAAGCCAACCCCTCTTTTTTGTGATGTAGATTTATCTATAGAAGAAATCTCTCTCTCAAATTGTATTTCTTCACGGATTTCTTCCTGCTCTTCATAAGTTTTTGCTCTTGCAAGTTGCTTTTGCAATCTATCAACTTCTTTATTCTTTCTTATATCACGGATAAAACCATTTGGAGTTAAGTCACCAATCCAAAAAATCCAGAAACCCTTGTGCTTTTTTTGAAAAGCATCAATCTTGTAACGACCCTCACCATACTTATGATAAATATAAGAACAAAGCTGGGCTTCAGATTGGATAGGACAGTATTCATCTAAGAGCATCTTCTCGCAAGGGAAATACTTCACCCAAGTAAATTTCATCTTGCCAAGCTTCTGTATGTTAAGTTTGATTGGATTTCTCATTTGTCACCTTTTTTATTTTGTAAATTTAAAATGGATACCTTCTTTGAAGTTTTTCATCATAACTTCCATTAAAGTTTGTGATTGAATTTGCATTTGAAGAAGGAACATATCTTCTTATTGCACTTTTATTCTTAATGAATAGAGTATAAATATTTTTGTCTTTATTCTTGACCACCCAATTTAATTGTGTTGCTCTTAATCCATCATTTTCTACCTTAACTTCTAAATACAGTTCTTCATTTCCTTTTTTGATTATAAAGTCTGGGTGTCCTCCATTTTTATCTTGACAATCAATAATTTCACAATCTGGAAATAAATATTCTAAAAATTCTTTATAATCTCCTATTTCAATCTCTTCAACAGAAAAACCTTTAATTATTAAACTATCTTCTAAGAATATCCTTTTTTGATAACTTGTAACTTCTGGCTGTAATTGATAAAAGGTCATATCAAAATAAAAACATCTCTCTTTCATTTCAATAGTTTTTCTAAGCCAATTTTGTATATCCATTTTATTTCTTTTGTTCCAGCTCTGCTTTTCTTCTTTGATTGTATTGGTGCATTAGTTGCACAATTGATGCACTCATATAATTCTCTGGTCTTTTGACATCCTGTAATTTCTTCATATCAGCATCATCTTTAACCAATTCCATAAAAAGCTCAAAGATAGGTTTGTATTTCTCTCTTAGGTAGATTGTTACAAAATTTCTTCTTACTGTGTTCTTTCTCATTTTTTTTCTAATCATAGCATATATACTATAGCTTTTAAAACTTTCCAAACTTGGTATATCAACTTGATATATCAAGTTACCTTTGTGGAGAAAGGGTCAAAATCCCAGATACTCAACGATTAAAGTGGATTTTCCCTTATATATAATAGGAAATGCTTGTTGCGATATATATAATAGGGAATTTAATAAAGTTTATAAGGAAATGTGTTTAATCTTTTAGTATATAGATTAAAGATTGATTATTTTCTCAAGGGAGAATGTAAATTAATGTTTAATGTATAACAAAATTTTCAAAGACAAAAGATGGATTACAAAACAAAATGCAAACACGAATGGATTGCTGAAGGAAATTATTTGGTATGCAACCTTTGTCAGAAAAAAAAATTGAAGCTCAAACAAATTAATAAAGATATTTTACAGGGAACAAAAGATGATGGAAACAATTATAGTGTTAGAGTTGATAAGAATAGATATTTTTATCCAGAAGAATGGATTAAGTTTTATGATAAGCTAAATAAGAAAAATAAATTACTCTTTCTATTTCTTATCTGCACAGGTGCAAGAATTGAAGAAGCATTATGCTTTAATGAAGAAGGATTAGTTGATGACAAGAGGAAGTCTATTAAATTATATGTTACAAAGAGAAAAGCAAAAAAAGAGGGTGAGCAGTTAGGGAAACCCAGAAGCTTTGAAGTTTCAACAAACCTTTACAATCAATTAAAAGCAGAAGAAAAGCATTTTGGTTTTTTATTCATTAATCCAAAACAAGAAATCCAAGTAAATACAGAAGAAGGAAGAAAATTACTAAAGAAGGTTGCAAAATCAAAATCAACTCTTGCATATATGAATTTAAGAAGCAATCTTAAAAAAGCTGGAATAAAAGACCCATATAATTTTGGTTTGCATAGCATCAGAAAAACTCACGGAATGTGGCTGAAAACTTTAGGTGTTGATATGACAGAAATTTGTAATAGATTAGGACACGACCAAAGCACATACATAAAGCATTATGGTTCTCCATCTTTGTTTCAAACAAAAGATAAACAACTTATGATAAAAATTTTAGGAGATATTTATAACATAAAATGAACTTTATATTCAAACCGTTAAATTACTATGAAAGTGGTTGTCCATCTTGGATAGCAAGAAGACAAGGGCATCAAGAAGGATATAGTGAAGGTTATGGAAATGCAGAAGCAGTTGCTAAAGAAAAAATAAAAAAACTTGTTCTTAAGAATATTAGTCCAACCCTAAAGGATGAAATTGAAAAAGAATTAAGAGATGCTCTAAAAGAAGAAATTGAAAAAGAAAAAGAAAAAATCCTTACAAAAGAAAGAGAAGAATTAGAAAAAGAATTAACTCTTGAGATTACAAATAAAGTATATGAAAAATTAAGAAAAGAAGTTGATGAATATAGAACAAAAATAAAAACAGAAAGCAATATTATCTTTTTACCAAATCTAAAAATTATTGTAGATAAAATGCCAAATTATAAAATTAAGGTTGAAGAATATGTTGGAAAAAAATTTGAAGAAATGGGCTATGAAGTTACTTATTGTATGCACTATAGGAATGGACACCCAGACCTAATATGCAAAAAAGGGCTTGAAGTTTTGTATGTTGAAGTAAAATCATCTACAGATGGGTTAAGATTAAGCCAAGCCAAATGGATTTTAAATAACAAAGACAAACAGTGTCTAATTTATTTTTTAGATGGAATAAGGAATGAAAATGATGAAAAATAAGATAATCCAAAATGTTGTAAAGGTAAAAGATGTAGCTAAAGTTAGAGATAAATTAGTTAAAATTTTTGATAAGGCAAAAACAAAGACAGACAAATATGAAGAGAGAATGGGAACTGCTGAATTAAAAGAATGTATCTTAGATTGGGTTATTGAAGAAGTAAATGATGGTTTTGATTTTGATGGGGAAGAAGAATGAACAACTGTATAGTCTGCCAAACTGAACTTGCACCCCATAATAAAAGTGGATACTGCATTAAGTGTTATCATCTTTCTCCAGCATCTCACGAATATCAAAAAAATTATCATTTAGAATTAAGAAAAGACCCAAAGTTTCTGAAGAAAGTAAAAGCATATAATAGAAGACCAGAAGTAAGGGAAAGAACAAGAGAATATAATAAAGGTTGGGTCAAGAGAAATCGTAAGAGGATGAATGAACTCAAAAGGAAATGGGCAAACAAACCAGAGAATAAAGCAAAAAGAAAAATCTATATGATTGGATGGAGGAAAAAGAAAAATGGAGATAAAAGAAAATGAATGAATGGAAGTGTGGCAAATGTGGAAAGGAATATACAACTGAAGAGTTAATATTACTTCAGAAAGTTCCAGTTGTTTCAAATGACCCAGACCCAAAAAAAAACTATGGTTATACAAGTGTTTGCTCTTGTGGATATGTTTTCCATAAAGATAAATGGAGATTGAAAGATACAGTAACCTTTACATACAAAAAAAAGAAAGCTGTTATTGATGTCAGCACGGTCTTCTTAAAGCTTAACCATTTTGGTTATTGGTATGAAACTATGCTTTTTGAAGGTAAAGATAGCGAAATTCCTTTTAGTTTAGGTTATCAGAAAAGATATGTAACAAAAGAAGAAGCTGAAGAAAATCATAAGAAACTTCTTATGAAATTCAAGAACAATAAATTTAAATTAATTGAAGAGCATCAAGACCTTATTTATGGTGTTGTTTTTGAAGGAGAGAAAAAATGAACGAGAAAAAACTAAAAAAAATAGCAAATATAGAATATAAAAGAGATAAGGATATTTTTAATCTTGGTTATAAAAAAGCCAGAGAAGAAGATTTGGGTCTAATAGACTTGCATATAAAACTTACGAAAGAAGTTAGGAATGAAGCTAAGGATATTTTTGATATACATATTACAAACTTTCTTATAAGAAGATTAGAAAGACTAAAATTAAAAATTAAACAGCTTTCAAAAAAGAAAAAATGACAACTAAAAAATATTTATGTGTCTGTGATTACGGACAAGTCCGTTCCGTAGCTATGGCTTGGTTCATTCACGGACTAAATAGAGAGGATGGAAGAATAAGGCATTTGCAATATGAAGCAATCCCTATTGGTTCTGTAACAACAAGTAAAAAAACTATGAAGATGCTAAAAAATTGGGCAGATGTTGTTATTGATGTTAGAAAATATATTCCACTTGATACATACGGACATCCCAATAATCCAGAATTACAATTAAGGGTGAGAGAGATTTGGGAAAAAATACAGTTGGAGGGAAAAAATGAATAAAAAAGTAAGTGATACTATGGATGTGTTATTTAATGAAGAGAAGAAAATAGATTATATTGTAATAAAAATTGGAAATAAAAATTTTTCTACTTCTTTTGAAGAAATAAGAAAAGGATTAATTAGAGGTAATATGCAAATTGTTAATACAAAAGGGATTGGAGAACAAGCACAGTTATGGATTAAAGGAAAATTTACAGAAGGAAAAGACCACGAAAAGCTGGAAGAAGAAACAGATTTTGAGTTAAATTTATATTTTCATAATGAAGAGGAGGAAAAATGAATAATATTTTATATTTTTGTGTTGGATGCAGACAAGTTCATTATGATGAAGATTATTCTGAAGAAGATGGAGATTTAATAATATATGATTGGGAAGCTTTTTTAGAAAGTGTTGAAAAAATTAAAAAAGAGTTGGGAGAAAAATGAAATTAAGAAAATGTGATAAATGTGGAGCAGAAATTGATTATAATAAAAGAAATGATATGCTTTCTTTATTTGATGGTTCGTTAGATATGGAAGATGTTGATTTGTGTCCAAAGCACTGGCAAGAATTACAAGAAATAATAGAAAAATTTGGAGAGAGAAAAAAATGAAAGTTGTTTATTTAGAAGGACTATTAATGGATAATAATGAATTTATTTGTCACGGAAAATCAATCTGGCTAACTGAAGAAGAAATAAAAAAGTTTGTCAAAGAGAAACCAAAGGGGGAGAAATCATAATGGTAAAATTATCACAAAGAAAAATAGAAGAAATTGAACAGTTTATTGATAATCATAAATACCAACCGTTGCATACTTTAGATGTTTCTATTTTAATGAAAATATTAAAGCCATTATACACTGATAAAGGAAAGAAACAAATCCTCAACACTTTCTTAATGTGGTTAGATTGGTTAAAGCAAACTCCTAAAAAAACTTGGGAAAAGCAAATTAAAGTAAAAGCACAGCAAATATTTAGGGAGATAAACAAATGAATGAAGAAGAATTGAAAATAGAAATTGGGAAAATTAAAAAGAAGATTTCAAAAAAAAGTGATAAATATGGAGATTGGTATATTTGGAATAATAAATTAGAAGTTTTACAAGCAGAACTCAAAGGTATTCAAGAGGGCAAAGTCCAAAGAGATAAAGAAGTTGAAGAATTACAAGAAGCAGTTAATATTTGGGCAAAAGATTTTGCAGATAAAGATATTGAATTAAGAGAATATAAAAAAGATATTAGTGGGAAGATTGATAATTGGGCAAAGAAACAAGTTACTAAACCATCTCCTTTAACTTATGATTTAAATGAATTAAAACAACAAATCTCAAAAGATTTGGGAGAGGTTAAGAAATAATGGAAATGTCTGAAGCACCAATTAGAACAAAAATTAAAGTCAAGCCAGAAGGAAGACCTTATACTTTTATAGTTACAGACAGAGAAAGTTTGAAATCTTATATCAATTCTTTAGGTGATGATAAAATTCATAATTTTGTTCAGACATCCTTTGGTCTTATGGGTTGTGATTATAATATAGAAGGTGTTTTTCAAATTATTTCTACTGCAAAAACTGTTGCTGTTTTTACAAACCACACACAAAATGTTGGACACTCTTTAGCTTGTATAACGGATAAACAATTAGAAATGTTTGATATTGGAGAAATTAATCTGGAGGATTTAGAAATTATAAAATGAACAATTTAAAATTAGATATATGGTTTTTTTATAGACATAAGTGGGCTTGGTATGGTTTAAGTTTTTTTGATAAATTGTTTATAAGAATTTTATTTGGGATAAAAAATGTTGAAGAATTTTGGACAGAAGAAGCAAAAGATATGAATAATTATTATACAAAATTCCCAAATGAATTAAAAAATATAACAGAGGTTTTGAAAAAATGGTAAATCCAATAAAGATAACTATGAAGAAAGAATACTCTTGGAAACAATATATAAAAGATGTAAAATCATTTGATATAGAAGGTTCTCTATTGGGAAGTGAAGAAGATGAAGAAGGAAGAATAGTTTTTATTATTGATAAAGATAAAAGTAATATTCAACAGACAGAGGATGGACACTCAAAGGCGAAATCTTCCATACCATCTGGGGATATTAGCTCTGTTGTATCTTCTTCGGAGAGCTGTAAAAACATCTCTGAAGAAGGTTTTGTTTTAAGTAAAAGAATTAGACATTACGGAAATCCTCGTAACTGGATAGAAGCAGAAGACATTCAAAAGTTTTTAAAATTAGTTAAACAAGATGTTAATAAATTTAAATTACTGGAAGCAGATTTTCAAAGTGGAGAAATTGAATTTAGTCTTACAGGAGAACTTATCCCTATTGAAATTCTAAATGATATAATTAAATTAAGAGCTGGAGAAGAATTAATTCAAGATGGATAAAGAAAAAGACGAAAGACAAATTGCAAGAGAATATTTTAAAGAAAAAGGATTAACTTATTCAGATATTAAAGAAAGAGATATTGATAAATTAAGGGATTTTATTAAATATGAGTTACAAACATACCTTCCAACATCAGACCATTCAAGAAGTATGGATATGCGACTTTCTAAGATAAGAAAAAAAGATTATAAATATAATAAAGATGGAAGCATAAAGGAAGGTTGCATCTGGATTGCAGGAAGCTATTTTGACTTTAGAGAAGGAGTTTGTTTTAACGAAAATGGTTTTATAGGATTTTGTGGCTGGGCTGATGGAAGCAATAAAATTCCTATAATAACTGCTTTCATAAAATGGTGTGATTGGTTAAATAATTTAAGAGAGGTAAAAAATGGTTGAAGAAGAAAAGTTAGATTTTGATAAACAAGTTGAATGTCCAATATGCAAACAGATGGAAACCCTTTATTGGGTTCATAAGTATGGCTGGTGTCTTTGGTGCAATATTAAAAAAGAAAAAGAAAGAGAATTAAAGGATTTACAAAAAGAAGTTATTGCCAAAGGCGAGAGTTCAAATGAAGAATACATTATTTGCCCTTATTGTGGTGATAATTGTTCAACTGATGATTTATATGAAAGCACAGATGTTTATTGTGATGAATGTGGAAAAGAATTTCATTTAGAAATTGAGTTTGACCCAAAATATTCTACTTGGAAAATTGAAAACAAGGAGAGTATAGAATGAAAGCATACAGATTTGATATTGTAGTTATAGCAGAAGAAATAAATGATAAAATGACTTTAAAGGAAATATTTAAGAATAATATAATTTCAATTGATTATAAAGAAGTTCAATTAAAAGATAAATACAAAAAACTCTTGGAGAAAAAAAATGCCAGAATTGAATAATATAAAAGAAGCATTAGATTATGCAATTAATGTAATCATTCATAATGAGCATATTTTAAGTATTAAACATTTTGATAGGCAGTTTGGGTTAGCAGGAGCAATAGTAATTACAGAAAAAAGAAGATATTTTATTTCTTTTCAAAAACAACTTTTTAATCGTTATCAGTGGGAAGAAAAAGGAATAATCCAACATAGTGCAGGAATTGGATTATCCCCAGAAGATTTAGATGAATGTAAAAGAAATAATTATCTCCCTATGAAAATATTTGATGAAAAACTCTATGTGTATGAAGTTAAAGATTGGATTGCTTGGGATGAAGCACATAAAGAAAGCAGACATTCAGTAAGAAAACAAGAAGATAGAAAAGTTCCAACAGATAAATGGGCTTATTATAATATTCCTTTCAAATTAATGATTAATTATTTAAAATATATAGGAAAAGAAAATGAGTGAAGAAAAAGAAAAGAAATGGATATTTATAAGAAATGGAGAAGTAAAAAATGTTTTTGCAAATAGAAAAGAAGCAATTAAATATTTCAAGAAAATGTTAATACAAACACTGGAAGATTTCAGTAAGCAGGATAAAACAAACGATTATACATACTCAATAGAAATTCCAAAGATGGAATTTAAACCAGTAGATGAAAGGAGGGCTGAATTAAGTTTGTTATAATGGATGAAGTTAAAGTGGGTAATGTAACATTTACAAAAGAAGACCTTCCAGCTTTAGAAGAAATTATTATTAAATTAAAGCACTGCGAACATCAATTCAACAAATGGTCAGAAGTAAAAGAAGATTGGGTCTGTAGATTGTGTGGCATTACAAGAAGAGAATTTTTAGGGTTAATAGATACAGATATTCCAATAATTACAGATAATAAATCAATAAAAAATATTGAAGACTTCGCTTTTGAAAGAGCAGAAAAGCAATTTATTCCTTATGCTTATCAGTGTAATTTATGTTTAACAATTTTAGAATGCCCTTGTTTTATTGATGGAAAATGCCCAGAGTGTGGATGCAAGAGTAAAGAAGTATTATTTTTGAAGGAGAAGAAATGAGTAATATAATAATTTATACAACACCAGAAAAATTGCTTCATAAACAAGGGAAATTAAAAGATGACCCAGATTATTCAGAAAGTGGAGATTATTATTGGGCTTTTACACACTTTCCAAAAGAAGTAGAAGAAGGTGATAGAGTTTATTTTGCTACAAAGGGATTTATTAGAGGATATTTTATTATCAAAGAGATAGATTATGAAGAGCAAGAAGATAGTGAAGCAATAATATTTAATAGTTTTTCTTGGATGAACATTAAACTAATTCCCTGCACACATTTTCAAGGATTTAAATATGCTAATAAAGTAAAAGAATTAAATAATTTTAATCTTTAAAAAATGAAAAATCCAAATAAAGTAAAACAAGGGAAGAAAAATAGAGCTTCTGGAAAAAGATTTGAACTCATAGTAAGAAAAGATTTGGAGAGCAAAGGATGGATTGTCTTTAGAAATTCTAATGATGTTGAAGAAGCAACAAGTTCAAATCCTTTAGAGTGGGAAGGAGGAATGATGTTTAAACAAGCAAAATCAAAATTTAATCCTTTTACTCACAGACCTATGATGACCCAAAGTGGTTTTCCAGACTTCATAGTAATAAAATCTGAAGAAGAAGGGTGGATAGTGCAATTTGTTGAATGCAAGGTTAATGGAATTTTAGATAAAAAAGAAAAACAAAAAGTTGAATGGATAAGAAAAGTGGTAAAAATTTCAGTTGTTGTTGCAAGTAAAATAAAAGAAGGGAGAAAAATTGGTGTTCAATATTTAGCAAAATGAGCAGAGCTATTGTTCCAATTTGTTTTGTATGCAAAGAACCAATTCCATTAAATAGTTTAAGGAAAGAATATTGTTCAGAAGAATGTGCCAAAGTAGGACACTCTGAAAAACATAATGAATATGGAAGAGAGATGAGAAGAATAAATCAAGAAATGGGTCGTTGCACTTATTGTGGTGGAGAAAGAGATGGTCTTCAAGTTGTTTGTTCTAAATGCAGAGAACAAAATAAAAAATATACTTTGATGAGAAATAAAAAATGAAAAAAGTAATTCTACTAACTCTTGAATATGCAGATGATTATGTTTTTGATGAAGACATCTTTATTAAAATTGTTTGCGAAAGTATGAAGAATGGAATTACAATTGGGATGCGAGAAGTCATAGAAGGTAAAAATGAAGGATAAAGAAAGAAGACCCAGCAAGAAATATAAAATGAAAGAGAATAAAAAATATCCCTATAAAAGAAGTAGAAAAATCTTATCTATTCCAGCACAGAAATCTTTTTAAATACTACTGAATACTACAGTATGCTGAAAGACACTAACAGCAAACAAAAAGCAAAACAAACACTGAAATTGTTTAATTTAAATGTGTCTTGAAGCAATAATCAAATGACAATCTGGAATTTAATGAAACAAGAAGCGAATAAGACCTCAACTGAAAATGGAGCTTTGACTTTCAAAAGCACCCAATCAAAAGTTTTAGATTTATTCTCTATGGGTGGTGCTTTGAGAACAAGAACCCCAGATGAAATTGAAAAATTTGTTTCTCAAGCTTTAGCAGAAGAGAAATTACTTGCAATTAAATGTTTATTTTATCTTCGTGACATTCGTGGAGGACAAGGTGAAAGGAGAACTTTTAGAGAAGGATTGAAAATACTTTCAAGATATTACCCAGAAGATACAAAGAAATTATTATTTTTAGTTCCAGAGTATGGTCGTTGGGATGATTTATTCTATTTAGATAATGTTGAAATTGATAATTTGCTTAAAGAACAAATTAAAGCAGACATAAAAACAAAAGCTCCATCTTTGCTTGGAAAATGGCTTCCATCTGAAAATTCTCATTCAATAAAGACAAGAGATTTAGCAAGAAAAGTTAGACAATATTTAGGATACTCAAGCAAATCATACAGAAAATTATTATCAGAATTAAGAACAAAAATAAATCTTGTTGAAAGTCAAATGTCAAGAAACAAATGGAGCAAAATTAATTATGAACAAGTTCCATCTAAAGCTTCTATGATTTACAAAGGTGCATTCAAAAAGCACGACCAAGCAAGATATGAAAAATATTTGGCAAGTGTAGAAAAAGGAGAAAAGAAAATTAATACAGCAACTTTATTTCCTTATGAAATTGTAAGACAAGCTGAAGAAAGTAATGATAAGACTTTAGATTTACTTTGGAAAAATCTTCCAGATTATACAAGAGGGAATGAAAAAGCATTAGTTGTTGCAGATGTTTCTGGAAGTATGGCAGGATTACCTATGCAAATCACAGTTTCTTTAGCTATGTATTTTGCTGAAAGAAATAAAGGAATTTTCCAAAATAAATTTATTACATTTTCGGCTAAACCAGAGTTACAAGAAATTAAAGGAGTAAATTTAAATCAAAAGATTAAGAATTTAGAAAATGCTCACTGGGATGCAAATACAAATATACAAAAAGTATTTGATTTAGTTTTAGACACAGCAGTTGAAAATTCTGTTAAAAAAGAAGATATGCCTTCAACTATTTATATACTTTCAGATATGGAATTTGACCAAGCTACAACTGGAAGACAAACTAAAACAAACTTTGAAGTAATTAAGCAAAAATATAATGAAAGTGGATATGATATGCCTATCTTAGTTTTCTGGCAAGTTGATAGCAGACAAAATAATGTTCCTGTAACAGAAAATGAAAAAGGAGTTGTCTTAGTATCTGGTTCAAGTCCATCAACATTTAAAATGGCTATGAAGAGAACCACTCCAATTGAATTTATGAAGGATGTCCTTAATTCAAAGAGATATGAAAAAATTGATGAAGCACTATCTGGCACACGAGTGCCAAAAATACAAAAAGTTGAGAAGAAAGAAGTCAGAAAGATTGTTAAGAAAGCTCTAAAGAAACCTTTGAAGAAAAAATCGCAGAAGAAAGTTCAGAAAAAGAAAGTTAAGCAGAAAGTCAAAAACAAAAAAATCAAAAAAAAGAGATAAAGAAATGGTCAAATTAAAATGTAAGAGGTGTGGAAGGGAATGGGATTATTCTGGAGATAAAAAATATTATACGACTTGTCCAGATTGCAAGACAAGTGTAAAAATTCCAGAACAAGAAGATATTGAAGAAAAACTATCAGATTAATTCTCTCAAAGAAACATCCTCTTTTTTACTGTTATTTACTGAACCCTTGCTTCTATTTAAGTCTTTATTTCCAGCATTTCAACATAACTATTTAGAATGTATCTATTGGAATATCTCTATTCAAATATGTATATTCATTTATATCATTTTCACAATATATACAAACAGGTTCTTTTCCTTGAACAATTTTAAATTCTTTATCTGTAATAAACTCTCTACGACATTTCTGGCAAGTATAAGAATTGGGGATTTCTCCCTGCTTTTTTATCTCTTCTTTCTTTTTTTCATTCACTTTTTCCAAAGCTTTTGCAATTTCCCATCGCTTTTCTTCCAAACGATTGTAGTGTTCAATTAGCTCTTCTTTGTCCATAGGAAATGGAGGGGTAACCTATTTATATCTTTTTTGGGTCTGAAAACCACCTAAAATAATATAGACATTTTAATGTGTATATTTCAATCTCTATATTATACAAGTTATATTTCACTAAAAAGGGTGTAAGTCCTGTATTTTTAGTTCGTATAATCTTTATTTATTAAAAAATAAATTATACTTACAGGACTTGTGCCAAAAAAACCCCTATATACTATCTCTTGAGTTATTATAAGAGGTAAAAAAGGGTGTAAGTCCTGTAAGACTAAGAAAGCTTACTATCTTGCTCTTTAGCAAACTCTCCGTGTTGATGTCCAGCAAACCTATCTATAGTATAATTTTCTCCTAAGTTTTTACTTTTAAATTTAACACCTTCCCAATATCTGTTTGTTCCATCAGAACCTTCAACAACTCCAAAAGTTTCTTCTAAAACTCTCTTAATAACATATTCAGATTTAGATTGAATTTTGTGTTTTTTACAATAGCTAATGTATGTTTTTCTCAATTCTTTTTTGGGTATTCTTTTTTCATAATCTTCTTCAAGGAAGTCCGTGCAGAATGCTACAAAACTATTTGACTTCCTAATCCATAAATTTTTTATATCTTCTGTGCCGATTGTCTGGCTGAATTTATTTTGAAGAATTAATCTATCCAATCCTTCTAAAAAATTGTTGAGAAGTCCAGACATCTCACCATCTGTTGTTATTTTTTGAATAATATCTACATCCCTTAATTTGAAGCAGGGATTAGTGTCAGCATTTAAGACATCTTGTGTAACAAAAGTATATGGGAATTGTAATAAAATCCATCTATCCCAAAAACCTCTATTGACATCATAAACCATAGGAAGCTCATTACAGGCAAAGATAAATTTTGCCTTATTTACAAATTCAATATTACTCAAAAATTTTCTTTTGGCAGAAATTAAACTTCTTCCTGTCAATCCCTTAAAAGCATCAGTAGATTTTAATTCTTGATTGGAAATTTCTCCTGCAAGATTAACTTTCTTCCCAAAGAGTTCTCCAACAGAAAAATCATCTCCTAAATTATGCAGTGGAATTGCAGAACAATTTTCAACACCAACTAATCTCTTAACTAATTCTTCTGTTTTATCTTTTCCATTACGACCATCTCCAACAAACATAAATGCTTTTTCATATTTATATTCATTCAATAAGCAGAAGCCACCCATCTCAAAAAAGACATCCTTATCTTCTTCACAAGCTAAGACATCATTAAGAAATTTTTTAATTAAAGGACAATCTGCTTGTGGATTATATTCTACTGGCATTTTGTTGAAGAATATTTTCTCTGGAGAGTATGGCTTTAATTCTCTTGTAAAGATATTGAGAATGCCATTCTTTAATGGGATTTCATCAATATATCTTTCTTTGAAAAATTCTTTCAAATCAATAAAGGTATCAACTTCAATTTTATTCATAACTAATCCAAAAATATATTGTGAATAAAATTCTCCAAGAATATCCCTAATTATAATTTTTACTTCACTTTTTCCTTGTGGAACATAAACACCATCTTTGTAAATCCAGCATTCAGTTAGCTTGTCTTCTTTTGTTGTATAAATGTAATTCTTCTCCAAGATATAATCAACAAGCATTTCAGTTGCAGGTGACCATTTCTTTTCTTTTGCAAGAGCAATAAAATTCCAAGCTAATTGCCTTTTTACATTTTCTTCACTTTCTTTTAAACTGTCAATATATCTCCTTTTGCTTTTTTCATATTCTTCTTCCAGATTTGCAAGACCAGATAAATATTGTAATGCTTCTTTGAAATCACAATTTTTGAAATCTTTAATTAAGGAAAAGATATTCCAAGCTCCCTCGCAGTGGAAGCAGTGAGCTGTTTCTTTGTTAAATCCCAAACAAGCTCCCCCCTTAGAACCGTGAAACGGACATTCTGTTGGATTTTTTGAAGTATCAACTCCAATAGAACTCAAGACATCTTCCATACTCAAATAACTTTTCAGTGTATCAAGAAAATCTTCTTGGATAATTCCTTTTGGTTTTTCAAATTCCTTTTTTTCTTTCTTAACTTTTTTATCATAAGGCAGGAGCAGGGCTTTGATTTCAGAATAGGCAAGGAAAGCAATATCTATATTATCAACAACTTCATATCTATTTCCATTAGGGTGTATTGAATTTGCTCCGACAACTTGTTTCCCTTCTGCTTGAACATCAATTAAAGTATTAAGGTTTTCATCAAATATTTTGAAGCTTTCACTTCCATCAGAGAAAAAATACTTATGAAGCTTTCCACTGCCTGTTTTAACAGTAAATGTTGCAGGAAGTTTTTTGCAAATTTCATCCTGCACCTTTTCATTATCAAAATCTAAAATAATTAATTGTTTTGCTCCCCCTCCAAGAACTCCATAGTTTCCTCCACTTGTAAGGTGAGCTTGTAGCTCTGGGTCATCAAAGAGAATTGTTTTGTTTTGCCATCCAGTTTGGAAGGGCTTTTTGCCACTTCTTTCTAAGAGAACGAACCTAATTCCCTCTTGTTTTAATTTTTCTGGTATCATAAATCATCTCCCTTTTCTTCTTAGGGAATTTATCAATCTGTTTTTCTTTTTAAGCATTTATGCTAAAGAATATTGATTATTTTTTGCATAGAATTATCATAAAATGATAAAATAAAGCTGTAACTTTCTGGAAGTTTGGGCTGTATTAATTCTATAGTTTCAACAGGAGAAACATTTATAAATAAAGACTATCTATATTTTTCTATGGTTGTATTAGCTCAAAAGCAAAAAAAGAAACAAATCTTAGGAACAAATAAGTTTGTAATATATTTCTATAATGGAAAAGATTTGAGGAACAAAAGAAAAGCCAGACCAGAACATTTTTTATATAAACAGTGGGGGAGAATTTTTCTTGTTGATGAAAATGGAAAGAGAATTGGAACAGGTTATCCTTTCCAGAACTATGGTGAGATGCTCAATTATATAAATCGTATTATGGAAAAATCCTTGAGGAAAAATATACTATGAAACAAATCTTAGTTCAAAAACAAAAGAAGAAACAAATTAAGAAAGAAAATCCGAGATTTGAATATCAAGGTGAAAAATATAAAATTGGTGAAGTAATAACCCCAGAAGTTATTAGAGAAATTGTTGATATTCAGCATTCACAGGGATTAACACCACCAAATTTAGTTGAGAAAGCAAAGAATAAACAAAGTTCCTTGCATAATCTTTTTGAATGGGATGATAAAATTGCAGGAGAGCAATATAGATTGCATCAAGCTGTAAAGATAATTAATTATATTGAAGTTGAAGTTAAGGGGGAATTAATTCCAAGATATGAAAGTGTAATAATAACTAATGGTGGAGGAAAATTAAAAAGAGAATATTATGATAATAAGCAAATTATTTCTAATGAAGATTTAAGGCAACAGATGGTGAGAACTGCTCTTTCTAATCTTGAAGGATGGAAAATTAAGTTCCAGTATTATAATGAATTAAAGCCAATTGTTATTTCTATTAATAACACAAAAAAGAAATTAGAGAAAAAATGGCAGAAAAAGATATAGATAAATTCTTAGAAAAATTAAGAGAGCTTTGGAAAGAACATCCAGACCAAAGATTTGGACAACTTTTGTTTAATTATACAAGAATAGGCACAAGAGTAGAGCTTGGAAGAGTTCTTGACCCATTTAATTATCAAGATAAAGATATTCTTATGGATATTCAAAAATCAATAGAAGGAGGTAAAAATTAAGATGGAACAAAAATTAATAGAAAGAAAAGTAAAGGCAAAAGCAAAAGAAATAAAACAACCTCAAAAGCAAGAAGTTAATGTTAAGGAACTAAAGCTTTCAATAATAAAAGTAAAAATAATTGGAAAATCTCCTTATATTCCAGAACCTATGGATATGGAAATCTTGGACTTATATGACAAGAAAAAGTCAAATCAAACTTATGAAAAATCTACAGAAAGTGCAGATGAAAAAGCAAAGAAAAAATTCTATTATACAGATGATGGGAAGTATGGAATACCAGCTCGTCAATTTTATAATGCTATGAGAAATGCAAGTTCATATCTTTTTGATAGACACGAAGGTGGAAAAAGAAATATTACGGAAGGTATTAACATTACTGGATATATTTTGCCATTAAAGTATGGAAAATTAACTAAAGCTATACACTGGGGAAGAACTGCTGGAATATCAAAAGCACCTCAAAAAATAGTTAGAAATTTATTCCACGATTGGTCTTGTGAATTAGAAATAGAATTTAATCAAAGTCAATTAAGTGCAGAACAAATAATTAATGTTTTGAAATGGGCTGGATTTTATTGTGGTGTCGGAGCTTTCAGAAAAGAAAAAACTGGAAACTACGGAGCATTCACAGTGAAGATATAAATATATAATTCACGAATGAATGATAGGCGAGGAGAAATCCTCGCTTTCATATTTAAGTGGGGTATAGATGAAAATAGATAAGAATAGTTAATTTTGGAATAGTAAAGTAGTTTGCTGTTAATCTTCAAACAGCTTCATAATTAAGAAAAGCCCAGATGAGATTGGTGCTGATTAGAGAAGTCCAGATAAGAATAGTAAAGTAGTTATGATTTAATCTTCAAAATCAATTCATATTTAGAGAAGATATGTGGGGTGTAGTCCAGACAAGAAAAGCAGAGAAAAGTAAAGTAGTTTGTTGTTAATCTTCAAACAACATTATAGTCAATAGAGAAGGTTTGTGTTGAGAGGTTTGGAGAAGTTCAGAGAAGAAAAGTAGTTTTCCGTTAATCTTCAAACGGAAATCATATTCCAGACAAGTAGTGTAAAGTAAAGACTTGAGAAGTATGGAAAAGTAAAGTAGTTCCTCCTTAATCTTCAAAGGAGAACGATTAAGATGGAAAAACAAATAAGAAAATTAGCTTGGAAGTATTTCTGGAAACAGAAATGGGAAGAATGTAAAGAAACATTCTTAATATTTTTTGGAATAGCAATAATGGCATTTTTTATTTATTGCTTAGTAGTTGGCGAAGAAGGTAATTGGCAATCCATAATAGGTTTTATTTTTCTTGCATTAGTTGCATTATGTTTTCTTGTAGGAATAGGTTTCCTAATTTATAATTGGTTACACAAAAATTGGACAAGGGCAGTTAGTAGAGCAACAAGGGAGTTAAAATAAAATGGAAGAAGCAGAAATAAAAAAATTAACTTGGAAATACTTCTGGGAGCAGAAAGCAAAAGAAGTTGGCTGGGGTATCTTAGGTCTTACAGCTTTAGCTTTTATTCCTTATTTGATGGGAAGATTGTTTATTTCTATAATCAAAGATAGTTCTTTTTTAAATGAAGGATTTATGTTAATTTGGGTTATGGGTTTATTTTGGTGTGGTGTTTTAATTTTACTTGGATTTGTTATTTTTTACGGAATAGTAGGATGGATAAAATCTAATTGGGAAAAAGCACAGGAAAGAGCAAATAATGAAGCAGAAAAAGAAGAATTAAAAAAATGGAATGAGCTTGAGCATAGAAGAAAACCTCACAGAAGGAGAATAAAAAGATGATGAAAAAAGAGCAAGATGAATTAATACAAGCAGAGAAAATTAGAGCAGAGATAAAAGAATTGGAAATCAAAGGAAAAAAGCTTTGCAAGAAGAATGGTCACTCTAAAATATTTTATTCTTTCTGGGGTTATATACACTGTGCAAGATGTGGAGAGCAAATTGGAGATAAATTAGGTGGAGTTTTTTTTGGTGCAGATAAAATGATTGGGGTTGAATGTCAAGATAATCCTTGTGAAATTTGTGACCCTCTTATTAAGAAACTAAACCCTTTTGATAAAAAGATGCTTGAATTACATAAATCCTTAAATAAACTGGGCTATGCAATATAAGATGAGTGCAATATTAGAAAAAAAATTTAATATCTATGGGCAGGAACAGCACATAACAAATTTTGATAAAATAATTAAAATTGGAGATAGCTTCTTGCAAGTAAGATTAATTAGAACCAAACATTTTAGAGGAAAGGATAAGAGTGATGGAACATTTACAGCTCCTATGCCAAGAGCAAAATTTATTCATTTGGAAGAATTAGAAGACCCATATTATCTTGTAAAGAGAAGTGATGTGCTTAAAGCACAGGAGAAAAAATGAGTGTAGAATGCTTGAAACCAAATCCTTCAGTTCTAATAAAACTTGGGAGCATTTACATCCATATTGAAGAAGCTATGAATAAAAAAGCACACAACTTTGATGTTTTGGCATTAAAGCAATTGCTTGATGACCCAGAATTAAAAGAATGGATTAAGCAGATGGATAATCTTGCATTAATTCCTAAGAAGAGATAATGACAACAATATTTAATAAGAAAAATTTCATAGAAACTTTTAAACAAATCAATAAAGATAAAGTTATCTTATTTTCCAATACACCACTAAAGATTTCTGGTGCAACAAAAGATAGAAAAGGAAATTGGAAAACAAATAAAAATATAAGCTTCCAATTTCAAAATGAAGCATTCAAAAATCCAGACACCATTACAGATTTGCTCCATTCTTCTTGTTTTGCAGTAATTATTTGTGACAAAAAAATTTTATCAGATAAAATTCAAAAGCAAATGAAAGAGAGTAAAAATGACAAATAAAAAAGGTCTTACAACATTTTGGGCTTGGACAGTTGTTATCTTAGTTTGGATTTTAGCTTTAAGTTTATTATTCTTTTTGTGCAAAGCTTTATTGAAAGAAAGTCAGCAAATTTACGATATAAAACAAAATGTTTGCCATAATGAAAATAATTATGTTCTTGATGAAAATAATAGTGTTATTTATCCAATTTATCTTTCTTTCCAAATGAAAGCAAATGAACAAATATCAGATAAAGAAATTGTATCTTATTTTGGGCAACAAGGATATTTTGGAGATGATTGTAATGAGTTTTGGGATAATGATGGAGGTTGCAGAAATAGTAGATTAAGTAATTATCAAAATTTTTCAGATATTATAAGAATAGATTTTTATGGAAATTATATTAGATATACTTATAGTGAAGGAGAAGTAGAAAATTTAGAAGATACAATAAATACAGTTAATGTTACTGCTTATGTAAAAGATTATAGATTTACTGTAAATGGAAAAAATCAAATTTGTGAGAATAACAGTATTAATAATATAATTTTAAATAATTTTTCTATAGATAATAAAGATTTAACTAATACCTTACTTTCTCAAGCTTGTAGTTGCACAGATAAGAAAGTTTTGTGTGGAATGTTTGAAAATCAAAAGATTACAAAATGTGCAAATGGAAATCAGATGGTTGATTGCTGTTGCTCTCAATCTGCTTGTAGATATGATGTTCAATTTGAATGCTTAAAATATTCCTGCGAAGGAAACTACACTGTAGAGGTTGTTAAGAAATGAAAAAAATTATGTGTGGAATAAAAAGATTTGATGAATTACCATTAAAGCACGGTTGGATAAATATAAATAAGTGGAGATTAAAATTATTAAATAATGAAATGGAAAGGGAAGAGATAATAGAACATTTAGATGAAGTAAGTAAAAATATTAATCGCAAAAGGAGATATAAATAAAATGAAAATATTATTTAACAAAGAACAGTGGAAAGAAGGATTATCTCTTTATAATTTTAAATTGTTATTAAAGGGTGTGTCTGATGAAGAAGGGGGAGTGCATTTAATAGCACTTTTTGTAACTTTTTTACTTTATATTGTTTTTTTAGTTCTTTCACCTTTAATGATTTTTTTCATACTTTTATTATCAATTAAAATTGAGATGGAAAGTTTAAAATGATAATAAGTCGTGCAGAATTTCATCAAAGACAGGGTATTGGGTGGTTTGAACCAATTGAAGAGAAAGATGAATTGATGTCTGTAGATAGATTATACAAAGAACTTGTTGCAGATGCACCTTTTAGAAGCCATAACTTTATGTTTGATAAAAATACAGATTGGAAAACACTGGAATTACAGGAAGAAGATGGCATTAAAAAACTCTTTCCAGAAATTACAACAGAAAAAGAGAGATATGAAAAAATAAAAGAAGAAATTTTGAACGATACTTATGAAAGTGTTCCTGTTTTAAAGGATATAGATTATCCAGATGTTCTTTATGTTGATAATGGATTTCACAGAGTTTGTATTGCAAGTGAATTGGGATTGAAAGTAATAAGGGTAAAAGCAAAATATGGAAAATTTCTTCTCCATAAAAATATATCCTTTAATGATTTGGTAGTTCTCTTAGATATGCTTTCACAATTATTTGCAGACAAGGGTTTTTCAATTGCAGGATTAAGTGATTTTTTTAAAGAAGTAATTGCTAAGAACCCAGAAGTTGGGAGAATATATTCAATAGGATATGGGAAGGAGGTTTTAAAATGAATATTGATTTCATCAGAAAAGTAATGAATTTTCTTATGGCATTAATTGTATTTTTGCTTTGGGTAACTTTATTTTCAAACGGTAGTCTTGCATCCAATTTGGTTTCATTTGGAGTTGGATGGCTTTTAGGAACAAATTTATTTGAATTAATATTTTTTAAATGGATAAATAAATTATAAATCATATTCAGAAATGTGTTGTCCAGTGAAGTGTGGCTAAGAATAGTTCCGAAGAGAGCAGAAAAGTAGTTTGCTGTTAATCTTCAAACAGCATCATATTCATCGTGTAGTTTGGAAATGTTGGGAGGAGAACAGATTAGTTTTGAACAGCTAAGTCCAGAGCAGAAAAGTATAGTAGTTTTCCGTTAATCTTCAAACGGAAATCATATTCAGAGTGGAACTGGTCAGAACAGAGAACAGTTGGATTGAATAGATTGGTGTTGTGTAGAACAGACCAGATAAGAACAGCAAGGTAGTTGCCCTTTAATCTTTAAAAGGGAAATATTTATTGCAAAACAATAATGCTTATAAAGAACTTTCAAGAGTATATTTGATGGTTGAAGCCGAAACAAAGAGGATGGTAGAAGAAGCAAAGTTGAAAAGACTAAATGCAGAAATCAAAGTTACAAAGCTTCTTGAAGGTGTCAAAGAAACATATCATAAAAATAAAGATTGCTATTTTTTTGAAGAAAATAGCTACAGGGCTAAAAATTAAAATGGAAGAAAACGAAATTGAAAGATTAAAGAAGCTTAATGAAAAAGAAAAGCAAGTTAAGAAATCTCCAATTCAAAAGATAGAGAAGATTTTCATTCCAGCAGAGAAAGCAAAAGAAGAGTGGAAAGCATATAATGAATTATTGAAAACGAGAAAGGATAAGCAACTAAAGATAATGAAGGAAGCTATGTATTATGCAAAGCAAGGTAAATATTTAGTTGATGTTTATGATGCAATTAAGAAAGCTGGATTGAATAAAAATCACGAACCAAGATTTGCTATTGCAAGAGCAGACCTTCACGAAGTCTTTTTGGAAAAGCAGGATACTGGAACTGTAAGGTATTGTATGGAAAGAGGTTGGAATAGAAGGTCATATAATGATGATGTTCAACTTCCACAAAATATTTTTAATATCCAGTGGGAAAGAAGAAAAAATACTGTTAATGGAATAACTACAATTGATAATTGGCAAATAGATAAGAAAGAGCTAAAGACAAAAGTTCCAATTATCCCATCTACTTTAGTTCCAGCAGGTCAATTATCCAGCTATTATATTCTCTGGGAAGTCAAAGAATGGGAAAAGCTTCCAGAAATGAAAGACCCATTTTTACTAAAGAGAATTTCTGAAAATCTTTTTGCTGTTTTGGGTTCTTGGGATATAACAGAACTTGAGAGAGCAATAATGGGGGGATTAAAATGAGAAGAGTTAAAATTAAAGTTATAGCTACAGAAAATATAAAGGATTTTGAAAAAACTGTAAATGAATTTATAGAGAATTTAAATCATATTCTGGTATCTGCCAAACATAAAGGATACAATAATGGCAGAAGAAGAAAAATCAAAGATATACAAAATAGAAATTGCAGGAATGGAAGAAAAAGGAAAGGAATATGATTTTAAATTAAAGTTAATAAAATCATACGGAAGCTTTATGCTTGTTGCAATAGATAAAGATGGAATAGAAACCTCTCTTGTAGAAATTAGAGATGATGGATATGTTGCAAGATGTCACGATGAACTTAGCGAAATTGATTAAATTAAATTTAAATTAAAAAAACAAAAATGGAAAACACACCTAAGAGAATAATAGCAATAATAGTAATTTCATTTCTTATTGTAGGAGTGATTACTATTTTTCCAGTAAAGATTATCCAAACAACTGAAAATGGACAGCATACAGGAATAGTTACTGCTGTTGAAACAAATGGTGTTATCTGGAAAACAAATAGGGTTTTCTTCAAAACAGATGCTCAATCAAGTCAAGAAGATGTCTATTGTGTTATAGACCCAGCAATTAAACTTCAACTTATAGATTATCAGAAAGCTAAAAAAGAAGTTACTATTTTTTATGATGATTATATGTTTATTGGACAACCATTATGTAAAGGAGAAGAAGGTGGCATCATAACAGGGGTGCAGGAAGTAATGTAATGCTAACAAAAAAATTAAGATTAATACATTCTATGGATGATAATGAACCTCTCTTGAGAGTAACAGAATTTTTTATAGAATACAAAGAAGCATACAAAAGATTACGAAGACCTTCTGCTGAACACGATAAAGATTATGAAAACTTAACTGTTAGATTTGATAAATACGAAAAGGAGCATAGAAAATGAGTAACAATCAATTGAACACTTTAGCACAGGTGCTGTGTATAATTGGTCTTTGGGTATGTGTTTTTATTATTTGGTTTTCAACAGGAGTTATAAAATGAAAGATAATAAAAGAGAACAGCTAAAAAACCTAACTAAAAAATATTTCTGGAAACAAAAATTAATAGAGATAACTATAATTATACTTTCTCTTATAGCATTTTATTCTTTGTCTTACTTTGGTTCTTGGATTGATGGTAAATATTTTAAAGATTGCAGTATTTCGTATAATGGGTGTATAATGAATACTTTTGGGGAGCATATAATGTATTCCTTATTAGGTTTATTACTTTTAGCGATGCTATTTGTTGTATTAATTATTGTGGGAGGACTTTTATATTGGTGGATTGCTAATAATTGGAAAAAAGCTAAAAGAAAAGCAAAGAAGGAGTTAAAAATAAAATGAAAAAAGAAAAGAAAAAAAGATTTAAGAAAATAGTAATTAATGAAGGGTTCAAAGATAGTGATTATTTTGGAATGTCTTTTTTAGCTTTTTTTGTTTTTGCTCTTGGTCTTGTTTCTGGAAATCCAAATGAAATGCTAAGTGTAGCAAATGGACTTCACTGGTATAACTGGCTTTGGCTTCCTATTTTATTGTTTATTATGTGGATTGTGATAAAATTAGTAACAAGAGAAGTTTATTGGGAGGAGATTAAATGAATAAAGATAATTTGTTTTTACAAATTGGAAAGAATATAGAAAAGAACAGAAAGAAGAAAGAACAAAGAACAATTATTGATTTAGCGAAAGAAAAGAAATCTGCTTTAAATGGATGGCAGGAATTTTTAGATGGAAACTTTACTATGGTTTTTATTATTATTTGTGTTTTTGTTGCTGTTTTATTAACAAGAGCATATTATAATCATCCTTCTTTATTTGAAAGCGAAGATAGGCAAATGATAAAAATTATGTTTTATGCCTTTACTGTTGGAATGGCTTCCATACTTATTTTATTTAATATTATAGGTGCATTTTTGAAAAGAAAATTAAAGTATGAATTAAATATCTTGAATAAAGGGAGAAAAAAATGAGAAGAATTTTTGGAGATATTTTCATAGCAATTTTTGCATTTATTGCAGGACTAATTCTTATTTTTACTCCACCAACTGGATTAATTTGGATTATCTGGGGATTTGTTGATATTGCTCTTTCATTATTAGTGTTAATTGTAGCAGTTTTATGGGAGTGGAAAAATGAGTGACTATTATCCTTCCATTAGATTAATTGTAGCAATTTTTTATTTTGCATTTTGGTTTTTCAAAGGCATAAGACCATTTAATATCTGGTGGCTTGTTTTAATTTATGCAATAGATTACATAATCGCTTTAATTACAGTATCCATTATGGAGAGAGCTGTTAAGAGGAATTTTGGATGAGCAGAAAATTAGTTACAATACAAAAAATAAAAGAACTTAATGCAATTCCAAATGCAGATAGCATAGAAGTTGCAACTATTCTTGGTTGGAAAGTTGTTGTTCGTAAAGGGGAATTTAAAGTAGATGACCTTGTGGTGTATGCAGAAATTGATAGTTTATTTCCAGAGAAGCCAGAATTTGAATTTTTAAGAGAGAGAAAATTCAGAATAAGAACCGTTAGATTAAGAGGTCAGATTTCACAAGGGATTGCTTTCCCTTTATCTATAATTGAAAATAAATCTGGATACATAATGCTTGGAGAATTAGTTGAAGGTTTGGATGTTACAGATTTTTTAGATATAACTCAATACATTCCACAAATTCCTGCAAATATTTCTGGAGAAGTTAAAGGAGTGTTCCCAAATTTCATTCCAAAGACAGATGAAACAAGAGTTCAACTTTTGCAAGATGTTCTAACAAGACATAAAGGAACTCGTTGTTATGTGACAGAAAAAGTTGATGGATGCTCTGTAACTTATTTCTATAAAGATGGAGAATTTGGTGTATGCTCAAGAAATCTTGAATTGAGAGAAACAGAAGATAATTTATTTTGGAAGATGGCACGAACTTTGAAAATAGAAGAGAAGCTAAAGCAATATTATGATGCTCAAAAAACAAATATGGCAATACAGGGAGAACTTATTGGTATGGGTATCCAGAAGAATAATTTAAGATTACCAGAGAATAAAGTTCTTTTCTTTAATGTTTTTAATATTGATAAATTTGAATATCTTAATTATCAAGATGCTTTTACCTTTCTTGCAGTTCTTGATTTGGAAGCTGTTCCAGTTGTTGGATTATTTTATGAGCTTGATGATAATATTGATAATCTTATTGAAAAATCAAAAGGATTTAGTCTGTTAAATCCTAAGATATACAGAGAAGGGATTGTTATAAGACCTATGAAGGAACTTGTTGATTTACAGATGTCTTCAGAGTTCAATAATGGAAGAGTATCTTTTAAAGCAATTAACCCAGAATACTTACTAAAATATGAGGAATAAAATGACAAAAACAAAGAAAAAATTAGCACCATACTGGAAAAGATATTATGATAAACATAAAGAGCATATACAGGAAATGAGAAGATTGAAAAGACAAGCAAATAAAAATCTTCTTGAAGTGCCAGAACCTTTTTCTTGCAGGAATGCAGGAGCAGACCCAAATAATTACAAAAGAATGTTTTTGGATGATGATTTGAAGCAGAAAGCTGATAGATATAATTACCTTGAGAAATTTTATCAAAAGAAGAGTGATGGTTTCTTTAAACTTGGAAAAGTGTGCTTTGATTTTGTTTTATTAATGTTCTTCTTTTTCTTTATATCAATTATCTTTAAATTTGATGTTTTATTAACTGGTTTATTTTTATTCTTCCAATTACTGTTTGCAGTTTTACAAGGTATTTGCCTTTTTAATCATTATAGGAATGTTAAAAAGATATTTGCACTTTATGAATATCATTCACATAAAATATTAGATAAGTTGAGAGAAAGAATAAATGAAAATAATAAAAAATATAATCATAGACATAGCAGTAGCTATGGCTGGTAAAAGATGGCAGAAGAAAAAAAGAAAATAAGGAAATGTATATATTGCAAGAAGCAGGTTTTAGGTAATAGTAATGCCAGTGGATATTGTGCTAAATGTTATAGACATTCTCCAAAATATCTTGAATACCAAAGAATTAAGCAAAAAGAATATTACAAAGAAGACCCTTCTTATTCTATTGAATATAGAAACAGACCAGATATCAAAGCTAAGAATAAAAAATATATGAAAAAATATAGAGAAATACCAGAAAATGCTGAAAGGATTAAAGAACTAAAAGCAAATTGGGCAAGGAAGGAAAAGGAGAAAAGAGATGTTACCAATAAAAGACAATAGAAGATTTCTTCGCATCTGTAAAAGATGTGAAGGAAGATTTAGACCAACAAGTAAAGAAAATTGGATTTGCGACCCTTGTCAGTTAAAAGGTAGAATAAAAAGGAGAGATGAAAGAAATGCCAGAAAAAGGATATAAAAAATTTAAGAAACCCTGTTCCAAATGTGGCAGGATGTTTCAGCCACAGACAAAGTTTAATAATATGTGTGAAGAATGCAAAGCAAAAAATAAAAATGGGAAAAAAGAAAAATGGATGAAAGCATAGAAAACAAAGAATTGTATTGGTATGGATTTTGGTCTAATATTAAAAAAAGAGGAGGTGTCTTTTTAATAATATTAGGAATTGCTGTAGCATTATTTATTTTTCTATCTAAAAATGAATATGGATTGTTTAGTTTAGTAATTCCATTACTAATTTGGGTTGCAGGTTTATGGTTATTCTTCAAAGGGAAAGAAGAAAGATTTGATTTTGAAAAGCAAAGTGGAATAATAGTAAATACAGGAGATAAGACATAATGAAAGATAAATTTGAAAAGCTTTTAGATACTTTAGAGAAACTTACTCAAACCCTCATAATTGTAGATGCAAATATAAAGAGTATGACAAATATCATACTTGATTTTGGAGTTAGAATAAGGAGATTAGAAAGTGGTGTATAAATTATATATAAGTCTTCCAAAAAAATGGGATAAAAGAGAAATTGCAATAATTAGAGTTCCGTGCAAGAAAAGACAGAAGGCAATTAAAGTTACTTGGAAGGAAGTGCAGGAAATTAAATCAGAGGAGAAAAAAGATGGATGAGGAATTGGTTTGTGAAACTTGTGGAAGATACTTTCTTTCAACAAAAGAAGCTGGAGAGCATTCAAGAGAAAAACATCATTACACCTTTAAATTAAAAGGAACAAACTTAAGTTTAGCTTTTTTAGGAGAAAAATAATGACAATTGAAGAAAATATAATGGAAATAGAAGATGATATTAAAGTTATAGTGAAAGCTCTTCTTGAAAAAGAAA
>Ga0182021_10001386_pt1 | contig 27600 bp, 19 predicted proteins | sample 612E3MmetaG_FD_120493 | JGI IMG/M metagenome (GOLD analysis project Ga0182021, IMG submission 120493) | Permafrost microbial communities from Stordalen Mire, Sweden - 612E3M metaG (Illumina Assembly) | ecosystem: Environmental > Terrestrial > Soil > Wetlands > Permafrost | place: Sweden...
CTTGCCGAATTCGGCGCCGACCGCCTGCTTGTAGGTCTCGTGGGTGATGGAAATGAAGGCGCGGGTGGCGTTCGGATCCAGGTAATCGATCAAGGGATACCGGGCATCCTTCTCGCGCGTTCCATCCTCGCGGTTGAACATGCGCGTGGGGGAGCTGCGGTAAACATGGCGGACGAACACGACGCTCCATTGGTAACCGCGCTCATTTGGATTCGAACCCGTATTGGGCGCCGTCCAGGTGAACTGGCCGTCCCGTGGCAGGGGGATCACCGAGGTGCTGTGGTCCAAACCACTTTCCGAGAACGCTCCCAGGGTGTCCGGGGGGAGAGGCATGGAGACGGTCTGGCCGGCGGTGAGCGTGACGCGCAGGTCGGCGACGATTCCCTGCATGGCGAGTTGGGGATACTTCTGGCCGATATAGCCTCCGGCGAAGCCGCTGGGGTAGTCCGATTCGTCCTGGAGCCATATCTTTATTCCCCGCTTTTTGGCCTCCTGGACCACGAACTTCACCTGGTCCATGTGCTCCGGCGTAAGGTACATCGGCACGCCTTTTCCGGGCGACATATTGAACACGAAGATGCCATTGGCAGCCAGCCGGTCGAGATCCTGGACGATCCTGGCCATTCTGTCTTTGGCGTCCCCGCCGTTCCAACTGAGAAACGGCTGGATGGCCCCGTACTCGCGCGGCGGGGTCTTGAAACTGGCGGCGGCCTCGCGGACGGTGGGCACCGTCAACTGTTGCCAGGGCCGCTGGGCCATGGCCGCGAAGGAAAGCAGGAGGAGGGGGACAGGTTTCATGGTAACTCCGGTGTACCACAGCGACGATCATGTGGGGCGGACGCCCTGGTCCGGTTCTTCTTGCCTCGGAGCAGACCGACCGGGGGGTCGGCCGCGGACGAGGGCGTCCGCCCTACAAATGCTCAGAACTGGAATCGCGCGACCATCTGGCCCTGCCGCGGGCTGGAGAAGAGCGATCCCGTGTTGATCCAGCCGAAGCCCGCGGTGGCATTGCCTTGAGCGTTTACCGTTTGCGTGGCCGCGGAGTTGGTCGAAGTCGGGTTGTTCATCTCGGTGCGGTTAAACGCGTTGTAGAACTCGGCGCGGAACTGCAAGGTCATGTGTTCCCGAAGTTGAAACGTCCGCCCGAAGCTCATCTGCTCGATGGGACGGCGTTGGTAGCGGTAGTCGTTGTAGTAAGCCGCGGCGGTGCCCCACTGGCCCGTGGCGGGCTGCGTCCACGCCGCCGGATTCAGCACGAACTGCTTGCCGGGGTTGATGCAATGGCAGTTGAGGTCCTGGGTGAACAGCGGAACGCCGGGCACGCGGTTGGCGAAGGTGCCCCGGAACAGAGTCGTGGTCAGGTTGTTGGTCGCCGCGGGAGCCAAAATCGGCAGGCCGCTGGCATAGCGCACCATGCCGCTGAGGGTCCAGTCGCGGAGCAGGTTGCGCACCAGGCGATTCGACACCCCGCTGACCGGCACCCGGTAGGTGTATCCGGTCGCGAAAACATACGGCTGGGAGGACGCCGAGAGGTACTTGTTCTGGTAGCGGTTCAAGATGTCGTTGACGGCCGGGGCCCCCGCGGTGCCGCTGGTCGCGCCCAACTGGAGTTCCTTCGACCAGGTGAAAGCGGCCGTGATATCGAGGCCGTGCGAGACGCGTTTGGTGAGCTTGGTCTGCAACGAGTCGTACCAACTGCTGCCCCTGGCCGCCCACTGGGTGGGGATGGTGCCGAATTGGGGGTAGGGCCGCAACATCTGTGCCAGCGTCAGCCCGGTGGGATACCCGGTGTAGGGCGCCTTGAAGCCGCGCGCCTGGACCGCGGCGGAGTTCCAGGGCGAGGTCAGCAACGCATAGTCGGCGGGGTTGTTGATGTTCAGGCCGAACGAAGCGATCCGGTCCGGGCTCGATATATTCAGACTCTCCATCGAATCGGCCCGAAGCCAGACGCCCGTGTTACCCACGAAGGCGGCTTCCACCACCAGGTTGCTGGTGATCTGGCGCTGCACGGAGATGTTCCACTGGTTGATTCTGGGAGGCCGGCCGCCGCTGCGGTCGATGTAGTACGGCGGCGAGTTGATCTGGCCCGTAGAGGGGAAGAGCCCGGGCGAGCGCGAGGCGACGGTCAAAGCCGCCTGCGTGAATTGCAGGCCATTCTGCAACTGGACCGCGGGCGTGCCAAAGCTCCCGGTGGAGAAGCTGAGCTGGTTCCAACCTACTCCGCTGATGGCCGTGCCCGTGAGGTATCCGGTGGTGGCCGTGGTGCCGTAAATGAATCCCCATCCACCGCGCAGAACCGTCTTCGAATCGAGCTGGTAGGCGACCCCGAAGCGCGGACCGATCGCCAGCGGATAGCTGGAGGTGAAGGCGCAGTTGCAGCCTCCCCCACCGGAGCCCTGGTAGGTGGTGCCTCCCAGCAACCCCCCGGCCGACGGGTTCGGAACCGAAGGCCCCAACATGGCGAAGCGGTCGTTCATCTCCTTGGCGGCAGTCTGGTAGTCCCAGCGCGCGCCGTAGTCGAGTGTGAGCTTGCGGGTGACCTTCCAGGTATCCTGCAAATACACTCCCCAGGCCGCTTTCCGAAGCTGTGGATCCTGGCGGTTCTTGACGGTGGCATTATCGATAGCGCCGAGCAGGAAGCTGGCGTAGGGGAACCCGATATTTCCACCACCAAGGGTGGTCGCCTGCAGATAGGGCAAGGCCGTCTCGGCGGCCAGGACGTTGTAGACGCCCGTGGTGCCTACGTTCTCGACGTCGGTCCAGAGGTCCCGGCGCCACTCGGCTCCGGTCTTGTAAGTGTGATTGCCGCGGACCCAGGTGGCGCTGCCCACCGCGGTCGGCTTGTCGTTATGATAAACGCCGGCGTTGGTCGGCCCAATGGTGGAGGTGGTGCCGCCGCTCGAATTGGTGAACAGGAAGCCGCCCTGGGTGGAGGTCAGGCCGGTGATTTGCGGAAAGCCGGTGGCGCTGCCCTTGAGTCCAAGTTGGCCGGCGGCGTCGTAGTCCAGCACGCTTTGGGGTGTCGAATCCGAATGGTTGTAGTGCATCTCTCCGACACCCACGTGGACCAGGAAAGTGGGCGAAATGGTCTGATCCAGCGTCAACCGGAAGGTCTGGTTCCGGTCCCTGTAGACCCGTGCGTTGGAGATCGGGAACGGCAACCCATCGCCGACGTTCTTGTTCATGTTCTGAATCCAATCCCCCCAGTAGAAGGAGACTTTGGACTTCGGGCTGACGTAGTGGTCTACCTTCACGCTGGGCATGGTCTTCCCGCGGTTGGTCGTATCGTTGGGAGAGAAGTTGTTCACCAGGCCGGAGCTGGTGGGATTGGGAATGAGAGCCTGGATCTTGGCCGCGGCGGCGTCGATCCGGCTGGCCGGAACGATATTGCCCGCGAACGGGGTGCGCACGATGCTGCCGTTGGGTGCCGCGAAATTCGAGGTGGGGTCGTAGATCGTGTTCTCGAGGATGGCCGCCCCCGTCGGGTCGGTGCCGAGCGTGCGGCCCGTCAACGCGGCGCTGAAATTACCCTGGCGGAAAGCCGCGGTAGGCACCGTCTCAAGCGGCGTCCCGGAAATCGAATTGGTGGTGCGGTACTGCTCGAAATTGAAAAAGAAGAAGGTCCTGTCGCGCCCGTTGTAGAGCTTGGGAATCCGGATGGGGCCGCCCACCGTGGCACCCCAGTCGTTATTGTGAACGCCCGGATTGATCAGGCCGGTGCCGCTGTTGGTATACGCCTGCCCGGCATTGAAGGCCTTGTTCACCACGTACTCGTAGGCGCTGCCGTGGTACTGGTCCGTTCCGGAACGCGAGGTGAGATTGACCAGCCCCCCGGTCACCTGGCCGAACTCGGCGGCGAAGTTGCTGCTTTGAATCGACGCCTGCTGCAGAGCCTCCACCGACGGCTGGGTCTCGGAAAGGTGGGAGGGATCGATGCCGCTGGTGATGTCCTGGCCGTCCACCAAGGTACGGAAGGTGTTGTCGGGAGCGCCGTTGACGTGCATCTGGATGTTGCTGCCGGAGATGTTCGTGGCTCCCGGGGTAATGCCGGCGAAGCCGATGGGGCTGCGTGGATTGTTGGTGAAACTCATGGGCAGCTCGTTGACCTTGTCCCCGTTGACGGTGGCGCTCTGCTCCGCGCTTTCGGTTCTCAGCAGGGTCGCATCCGCCGTCACGCTCACGGATGTGGAAGTCGAGCCGACTTGCAGCACCACGTCGATGCGCGCGGTCTGCACCACCTGGATGTGAATGCCCTCTTGAATGTACTTGCTGAAGCCTGCCGCCTCGACAGTCAGATCGTATGTGCCCACGGGAAGCGAGGGCAGGGTGTAGTTGCCGGTGGCGGTGGTGGCGGCTTCAAAGACGGCTCCATTTTCGGGACTTTTGGCCGTCACTTTAGCGCCCGGAACGACCCCGCCCGCCGGGTCGGAAACGGTGCCGGTGATGGTCCCCCGGTCGCTTTGGCCGAAGAGCAAGGCTGGGACCAACAGAAACAAGGCTACCAAAGACACTGTAGCCCAGAGACTTGTGAGCTTATTCGTTTGCATACAGACCCCTTGTTCCAGGATTTCCCTTCTGGCGGTTCCCAGTACGGTATCGTCCGACAACGAAGACCCCTGGAAGGGAGTATGGCCGTTAGGTGTGCTGGTGTCAAGGAAATTTGGAGAGATCGGGACCCCTATGGCGAGAGGCCTTTGTTGTCATCGGGAGTTCTCGGTTTGGCGACCTAACTTACCTATTCAGAGTGACTTCCGAAACTGGTTCGTCAGTGCGATTCAGTACACTTTCGGAGCTTCAGCCGTAGTTTCACGTGATGAAACTCTCTCTGGGCCGGTTTCGGCGCCATCTCCTGGAAAAATGCGACGAACGGCGGCGATGCAGGCGCTGGGGGGGCTATAATGCGCTGGTGGCCCCATACGGGGATTCCGGGAAGGACGGATCACATGCGGAGATGTAGAGGAGGCCTGCTGGTGGCAGGCTCTATTTTGCTGGCCGCCGGATGCTTTCCGGCCTACACACAGGCGCCGCCGCCGCTTCGAGTTTCCGATAATCACAGGTTCTTTGTGGCCCAGGACGGAACGCCGTTCTTCTACCTGGCCGATACCGAGTGGGCGCTGTTTCATATGACCCGCGAAGATATCGATCTCTACGTGAAGGATCGCGCGGCAAAGAAGTTCAACGTCATTCAAGCCGTCGCCGGTAACATGGGCGGCCTGGAGAGGCCGAATGCGTATGGAGCTACGACCTTTGTCAAGGGCACTAAGGCGGAACCCAACGAGGAGTACTTCAAGAATGTCGACTATGCGGTGAACAAGGCTAACTCGCTGGGGCTGTATGTCGCGATTGTGCCCATATGGGGTAAGGAGTATGTCAACGAGAAGGAGTCGATACTGGACAAGACCAGCGCCTTTGCCTACGGTAAGTTTCTGGGCAGCCGGTACCGCGACAAGCGCGTGATGTTCGTTCTGGGCGGCGACTGGTACCCGGACAAAACCGAGGACCTCTGGAGGGCAATGGCGGCTGGCATTGCCGAGGGAGACGGCGGGGCACACCTGAAGACTTACCATCCGACCGGGATACAAAGCTCGGGCAATTGGTTTCATAAGGACGCCTGGCTGGATTTCAACATGATCCAATCCCGTCACATGGTCCTGAACCGGACGTACGACGTGATTGCGAGGGAGTGGGACCGGGAGCCGCCCAAGCCGGTGGTCGAGGGCGAGTCGGTTTATGAAGGGATTGTCGACAATTTGATCGGCTATGCACCGGGAGTGCCGGTCATCCAGGCGCACGACGTGCGGAGGGCGGCGTACTGCGCCGTGTTCGCCGGGGCGGCCGGGTACGCATATGGGAGCCAGGGCGTGTGGAGTTACAGCAGTCCGAACCCCAACGCCCCTCCCCGGGCGGAAAAGAAAGGTTCGGGATACGGCCTGCCGTCGATTTCCTTCCAGGAAGCGATGCAGCGGCCGGCTGGTACTCAAATGCAGTACCTGCGGGCGCTGATCGAGTCGCGGCCGATGCTCACGAGGATCCCGGACCAATGGCTGATTGTCGACGACCCGTTCAGCACCACGGACCGAATCCAAGCCTGCCGGTCCTCGGACTTGAGTTACATCTTCGTCTATACGTCGTCGGGTAAGCCGGTGCGCGTCCGGTTTCGAGATAAGATACACGACAACCTGTCGGGCAAGGCTTACAAGGCGTATTGGTACGATCCCCGGAAAGGCACGTCAACCTTAATCGGACAGTTCCCCAGGACGGAGCCCGGCGACCGGCCGGCCGACGTGCGCCGCAACGACATCAGCCGGGAGTTCACGCCGCCGTCAAACGGTCCCGGAAACGACTGGGTCCTGGTGCTGGACGACGTGGATAAGAACTTCCCCGCACCGGGCGCCAAGCTTCAGCGATAGGAAAACGGGGCAAGGTAGAGCAGGCTGCCAGCTACTTTCCGGCGCAAAAGCGATCGGTTGAGCCGTTTCGATCCAGCGGGCGCGGGAAGCGCGGCACTGCCTGGGGCCTCGGAGTTCGCGCGCGTCGTTTTCGATGCTTCCATCCGCATGATTGCGAACAATAGCGCGATTGATACCTGTCGGTAAGGTACGGCGTGCCGCAACACTCGGGCCTGTTTCTGGCCTGTATGCCGCCGCCGATTGCGGCCGTCCTTGCCGCTGCTCACGCGCGGGCTGATCGCGTACGTCACCCGGAAGCCATAGGGCGCGTGCCCGGCGGCCCGTGACACAAGGTGCAGCGGGGTGGCAGCGGGGAGGGGCGCGCATACGGTCCCGGTGGGGGCGGAGTCTACTTGTCCGGCGTGCGTCTTCCGGGCGGACCCGACGACTCCTCACCAAAGGTGGCGGGAGCGCGCCCCATCCGCCAGCCCCTGGCATAACTGCGCGAAACCACCTACACTGACTGTTGTAATGAGGTATGCATTCCCGATTATCCTTTTAAGCCTCCTCCTCGCCGCCTTCGCCGCCCCAGCGAACGCCAGCACCAGCCTGTCCAGTGTGAACCCTCCCTACATCCAGGCCGGCGGACCCGACGTGACACTCACCCTCAACGGCAGTGGTTTTGTGCCAGGCGGCGTCGTGGTCTTCGGGTACGCGGGCACCTCACTCAGCACCATCTACATTGACTCCACCAGGATCAGTGCCGTTCTCCCAGCCTCGATCGGCGCGCTATCCGGCGACTACCAAGTATTCGTTCGCAACCCCGACAACTCCGCTTCCAGCACACTCTACTTCGATATCCAGCCTGTGCTGACCAGCGTCACACCCAACTCCGTCGCCGCCGGTTCCCCCACCACTCCGGTCACTATTACCGGCATCGGCTTCGTGGACGGCATCTCGGTCCGATTCGTCACTGCTTCTGCCTCCACCGGCATCTACGCGGCCTACGTCAATTCCACCAAGATGACGGTCTTCATCGAGGCTTCCTTGCTCACTACCCCCGGTGATGCAAAGATCCAGGCCATCGATTTGGATTACCCCAACAACAGCACCTTGGCATTCACGATTACCCCCGCTGCACCAAGCAAGGCGACCCTAACTTCACTCGTCCCCGCCAGCCTCACCCAGGGCACATCAACCACCGGCATCCAGGTCAACGGCTCCGGCTTCGCCAACGGCTGTACCGCCCAATGGAATGGCACCCCGCTCTCGACCATCCTCCTCAACGCCAGCCAGCTCTCTGTGCAGATCCCTACCTCTTTGACCGCTCTTCCAGGGACGGCCTCCGTCACGGTCGTCAACCCCGGAGCGCCAGCCTCCAACGCCCTCACCTTCACGGTCACGGCGCAGAATGCCAACGCGCGCTCCCTCAGTCCCTCCTCCGCTACAGCGGGTGGCCCCGCGTTCACGCTCACTGTGAATGGCGGCGGCTTGCTGAACACGATCTACGCCGGCGCCGTCGTTCAGTGGAACGGAACTCCGCTCGTTACTACGTTCGTGAGTTCCACGCAGTTGACTGCCCAGGTCCCAGCCTCGCTCATCGCAACCCCGGGCACGGCCAACATCACGATCGTCAACCCCAGTGCCAACCCGGGCTTACCCGCTGTCTTTACCATCCTCCCAGCCTCTCCTCCGGCCCTGACCTCTCTATCGCCAACTTCGACAACCGTTGGGAGTAGCGCATTTGCTCTGACGGTCTCCGGCTCGAATTTCACCTCGGGAGCAACCGTGCTGTGGAATGGTTCGTCACTGGCGACCACCTTCGTCAGTGCCACGCAGCTCACGGCCCAGGTCCCCGCCTCCGATGTCGCAGCCGCCGGCTCCGCCACCGTCACGGTTTTCAACACTGGCAGTGTCGCCTCCAATGTCCTAACCTTCACCGTCTCCCCCGCAGCCCCCACACTCGGCTCCCTCTCGCCCTCTATCGCGGCCGCCTCCGGCCCCGCCTTCTCTCTTACCGTCAACGGCAGCGGTTTCGTCTCGGGCGCGACCGTGCAATGGAACGGCTCCCCGCTGGCAACCACGTTCGTAAGTTCCACACAGCTCACGGCCCAAGTCCCCGCCTCCGCGATCTCAGCCGCCGGTTCCGCCAACGTCACCGTCCTCAACCCCGGCAGCGCCGCCTCCAACGCCCTCAACTTCACCATCTCCCCCGCATCCTCCACCCTTCCAATCGTTCAGGGCGTCTTGAATGCAGCATCCTACACCCATGCCCTTGCACCAGGGACGTGGGCGACGATCTTCGGACAACAGCTTGCGGTCTCGACGGCATCCGCGCAAAACGTACCGCTGCCTCTGACACTGGCCGAAGTGAAATCGGTGACGGTGGGCAATGTTCAGGCGCCGCTTTCCTACGTGTCCCCCGGCCAGATCAACTTCGTGGTTCCGTTCGAGGCCGCACTGGGCGCGTCCATCCCCGTCGTGGTCACCACATCCGAAGGTGCGAGCGTGCCCCTGAACATCTCGCTCGTGCGCAATGCGCCGGCCATCTTCACCCAAAACGCTCAGGGCACCGGGATGGCGATCGCGTTCAACTCAAGTTTTCAACCAGTTACGTCCGTGGGCAGTGATGCCATCATTCTTTATGGCGTTGGACTCGGTCCGACGAATCCGCCGCCGGCTTCCTCCGCCCAGGGCGGAGCGTCCACGGAGCCGCTCAACCGCGTGGCCGCCCAGGTTCAGGTGTTCATCGGCGAAGTCCCATGTCAGGTGCAGTTTGCGGGCCTGGCTCCGGGGTTTCCAGGCATCTACCAACTGAACGTCATTCCTCCGCAGGCCCCTCTATCGAACCGCCTGTATATCGCGGAAAACGGGGTGATGAGCAATATCACGACTCTGCCCATCCCGGTGGGCACGAACGTAACCAACGTACACGGTTCGATCGACGGCCTGTACCCCGCCTCCGGAGCATACGCCATCCAGGCCGGCAACAAGCCGACGAGCGGCCCGGTCTCCTTCTCCGAGATGCTCAATGCGGGTGCGGCGAGCGTCAGCTTCGATATCCGGCCCAATGCGCAACCATTCACGGTGGTGGCTATGGGGCCCGGAGCCACGGCCGTTCTGCAGATCGACCCGATCGGCGGAACATGGCAGGGCTATGCAACATCGCCGACACAAGTTGCGAGAGTCGGCGATTTCTCCGGCTACAGCATCGTAGTGTACGACCTTTTATCGGGAACACCGTTCCCCGGGAACATAATCCCCGTATCGCGCTTCGACCCGATCGAGTTCAAGGCCGCCGGCTTGTTGCCCATACCGAATGTCTTCCCAACCACGCCTTCGCCCAACGCGACATTCGCCTACGCCAGCCGAACGCTGATGCAGAGTGGGCACTTCTCGATCGGCAGCGGTCAGGCATCCGACGATCTCAGCAACCTCTTTTTTGGAGGTTTCGTAAATATCGGCCAACCGCCGCCCTCGAACCAGACTGCGGAGTTTCTTCTCTTCGTAGATGGTATGCTCGTCGCCACGAAGGACGTCTCGTATCCGGTCCAATAGCCAGAATTGCGGAATGGCAGGCGCCATCATAATGAGCCGTCCGGTGGTGCCCGCTCCGGCAACCGGTCTCGAAGGGGTTATCGTTGATGTACGCCCTGGAGCGAGTGGAGGCTGACGCCTTCCAGCCCGACCGAAACCATCAGTTCCTTTACGCGGGCGCCGACGCGATCCGGCGAACCACCGAGTTACTGCGCAACGGAGTCCCCATCGCGGAGGTCAGCCGACGCCTCGGTCACGCCGACCAGAACATCACGCTGTCGATTTACAGCCACGCGGTGCCCGCCGACAGTCGCGCGGCGGCGAAGGTCTGGAACGACGCACTGGGAGACGTGATTCAGACCAGCAAGAAACCTGCGGCGGCGCGGAGTCTTGCAGAGTCTTGCACGGAGACCACCAAATTGAGAGTTTTTGTTGGAAACAAAAGGAAGAAGTTGGCGGGGACGACGGGGTTCGAACCCGCGACCTCCGACGTGACAGGCCGGCGTTCTAACCAACTGAACTACGTCCCCGCAATGTCAGGCGGATATTTCGATCCTAACACGTTGGCGGCACAGGCGCAAAATCGCGGTAAGGTGTAAGCATGACGATTCGCGGCATGCTGTGCGTGATTTGCTCCCTGGCGGCCCTGGCGGGCTGCTCGGCGCGGAAGCCGACTCCCGAGGATGCCCGCAAGTTCATCGATGACGTCGAACAGAAACTGCTCGTCCTGGGGGTCGACTCGGGACGCGCGGACTGGGTGAAGTCCACCTACATCACCGACGACACCGAGACCATCGCGGCCAAACTCGACGAACGGGCCATCGCGGCCACCGTGGAGTATGCCAAGCAGTCGACGCGGTTCGACGGCGTGCAGCTCGACCCGGTGACGGCGCGCAAAATCAAGCTGCTGAAACTGTCGCTCACTGTCGCCACGCCCTCCGATCCCAAGGAGAGCGAAGAGCTGACGCGCCTCGTCACGGGCATGGAAGGGACCTACGGCAAGGGGAAGTACTGCCCCAACGGGCCGGCGAGTTGCAAGGACCTCGAGGACTTGAGCAAGATTCTCGCCGAGAGCCGCGACCCCAAGCAGCTTCTGGATGCGTGGACCGGCTGGCACGCCATCGCACAGCCCATGCGCAAGGATTTCGTGCGCTACGTGGAGCTGGCCAACAAGGGCGCGCGGCAGCTCGGGTTCAAGGACAACGGCGCCATGTGGCGAGCCAAGTACGATATGGCGCCGGACGCGTTCGCCGGCGAACTCGACCGGCTGTGGGAGCAGGTGCGGCCGCTGTATCTGTCGCTGCACGCCTACGTGCGGAACAGGCTGAGGCAGAAATACGGCGACGCGGTGCCGGCCAGCGGGCCGATCCCCGCCCACCTGCTGGGCAACATGTGGGCGCAGGAGTGGGACAACATCTATCCGCTGGTGGCGCCGGCCAACGCCGACCCGGGCTACGACTTGACGGCGCTGCTCAAGAAGCGCAACACCGACTGGAAGCAGATGGTGAAGTACGGCGAGAACTTCTTCGTCTCGCTGGGATTCGATCCGCTGCCGCAGACATTCTGGGAGCGTTCGCTGTTCCTCAAGCCCAAGGACCGCGAGGTGGTGTGCCATGCCAGCGCGTGGGACATCGACCTGATGAGCGATGTGCGGCTGAAGATGTGCATCCAGATTACGGGCGAGGACTTCCTGACCATCCACCACGAGTTGGGCCACAACTTCTACCAGCGCGCCTACAGCCCGCAGCCGGTTTCCTTCCGCGACAGCGCCAACGACGGTTTCCACGAGGCGGTGGGCGATACCATCGCGCTCTCCATTACGCCCGAGTACCTGGTGAAGCTGGGCCTGCTCGACAAGGCCCCGGATACCTCCAAAGACATCGGCCTGTTGCTGCACCGGGCGCTGGAGAAGATCGCGTTTCTGCCCTTCGGGCTGGTGATCGACCAGTGGCGCTGGAAAGTGTTTTCGGGCGAGATTCCGCCCGAAAAGTACAACGAGACCTGGTGGCAGCTTCGCCAGAAGTACCAGGGAATCGCGCCTCCGGGCCCAGCCGGCACCGCCGCGGGCGCCCCGCGCGGCGAGGAATATTTCGACCCGGGAGCGAAATACCATGTGGCCGCCAATGTGCCGTACATGCGATACTTCCTGGCCGACATCCTGCAGTTTCAGTTTCACCGCGCGCTGGCGCAGGCCGCCGGCTGCACGGGGCCGCTGAACCGCTGCTCCGTTTTCGACAACAAGGCGGCGGGCGGCCGGCTGAACGCCATGCTGGTAATGGGGCAGAGCCGCCCCTGGCAGGAGGCGCTGGAGAAGCTTGCGGGCACGCGCGAAATGGACGCGTCGGCGATTCGCGATTACTTTGCGCCCCTGCAAAAGTGGCTGGACGAGCAGAATCGCGGGAAGCCGGTGGGGTGGTAGATAGAGAGCGGTTGGCACAGTTGTTTCGCGACAAGCTCTTGGTTCGGCGACAGGCTACTCAGCCCGAGTTTGAAAGCCAACATGCAGCAAATCGGGGCTGGTATGGGGAAGGAAACTGGCGCCGACGAACTCATCCATGTAGTGCGGCAGGTCGGCGAGGTCTACGTACGTGATCCGGCTCAGGTAGCCGGCGATCTCCGCGAAGAACTCGCGCGAGAGCAGGCCGAGGGTGGCGCCTTCGAGGGAGCCGTTGTCCACGTATCCATAATGGCCCAGCGGCAGGGAGGGCAGCAGGCCTATGCCGAGCGCGGCCGGCAGGTTGAGGAAGCGGCCGAAATTGCCGGAGACGATGGCCCGGTCGATGGTGTGCGGGCCGGGCCCCAGCGCTCCCAGCAGCGAGCGTATGCCGGCGAAGACTGCCGCCTTTGCGCGAATCAGGCTGGCCAGGTCGCGCTCCCACAGCGCCACCTTTCCGTCTTCGGAGAGAGCCAGGGCCGTTCCCCATTTGCCTTTCACGCGCTGGCCGGCGGGCACGCGATCCGTGAATTGGCCGCTCCGGTCGATCCAACCGGCGCGGAACAAGGCGTCCGTCAGCGCGATCAGCCCGGAGCCGCACACGCCGCGAACCCGGCCACCGCCGATGACGGAGAGTTGCACCACGCCGGTTTCGGCATTGATGGATGCGCCGTCCACCGCGCCGCGGTCCGCGCGCATGCCGCAACGGATTCCGCCGCCCTCGAAGGCCGGCCCGGCGCTACAGGCGCAGGCCAGGGCAAAGTCGGCTCCGCCCAGCACGATCTCGCCATTGGTCCCCAGGTCCACATAGAGGGACATGGCGTCCGGGCCCTTGGCAGGGCGGCATGGCGCCTCTGGGGCAGCGGCCGTGCTCGATTGGAGTGAGTCGCGGTCGAGATTCGCTGGTGGAGCGGGCCGTGAGAAGCCGGCGCGCACGGCCCCCGCCACGATGTCGCCGCCCACCCATCCGCCCGCGGCGGGCACGGTGTAGACGGGTGTGCCTATCGCGCCCGGCCAGCCGAGCTCCGAAGCGTCGACGGGCGGGAAGGCCAGCGCGAGCGGCGCGGAAGGGACGCGGCGGATGCCCGAAGGGTCGGCCGCTAGCAGTAAGTGGATCATGGTCGCATTCCCCGCCACCACGTATCCGCGGATTCGGCCGGGGCTGGCCGCCTCGGCGATCATCGACGAAACTGCGTCGCGAATAGACGACGCCAGGTCTCCCAAAAAGCCTCTCTCGGCCGCGACAATGCGGGAAATGACGTCGGCGCCTCTGGGGATCTGCGGATTGTAAGCGCCGGCTTCGCCGACGATCACACCGTCGGCGAGCCGGACCAACAGAAGCCGCAAGGTGGTGGTGCCGATATCCACCGCGACACCCAGGTCCCCTTCGCCATGGGATTCCAGGATGGGGTCGAGTTGCAGCGGCCAGGGCGCCCAAGCCTCGAGGGGCGCCAGCCCGGTGTTCCGGTCCCTGGAGATGAGTTTGGGAAGCTGGGCTTCGCCCAGTGTCGAGACACTGAGCGGACCGTGGACCGGCGTCAGACACGCAAGCACATGCGGGAACCCGGCTTCCCGCTGAAGAATGCGGTATTCGGGCACCTCGCCCCCCAGGATTCGCACCATGCACCGCCCGCACGCGCCGCGCCCGCCGCATTCCGCGCTAAGCGGCTCGCCGGCAAGTTCGGCTGCCTGGAGGATGGTGGCGCCGTCGGGCACGAGTGTGGATCGTCCGGAGGGAGAGAAGGCGACCTGGTGAGAACTCATTTATTCAATGGCTTTGGCGACATCTCTCGCGCCATGGATGACACGCACAATTTCGATTCGCTCTACCCGAAGTCGATGCGCGCGATCACCAGTTGCGGCATCATCTGGTTCCAGCTTTCCGGGATGTTGTCGAAGGGCAGGCGGAACGATTTGCTCTCGCCCGGGGCCACACCGCCGGTCTTCTCGCTCACAATCGGCACGCGCTCCCTCAGCACCACTTGCCCGTACGCGTCGTAGAACACGCAGCGGATCTCCACCAGGCGGAGCTTGCGGTCGCCGGCGTTCTCGATACTGCCGGTGATCTCCACCACCGACTGCTTCAGATAGCTCTCGTGCGCGTTCATCTGCACGTCGCTGAGCTTCAGATACCGCACGTAGAGCCTAGCCTCGGGCGTGAGCGGCGGGGGCGCCGGAGGGGCCTCGTTCGCGACCCGCTCCAGATACAAGAATCCTGCCACGCCCGCCCCCAGCGCGAGGACGATCACAATCGCCAACGGCGGAATTGCGATCCGCGTCTTCTTGGGCGTTGCCGTCTTATTTGCCGCCAACGGTCATTTCTCCAATCTTCAGTGTGGGAGCCGCTACCGACCCTCGGAACTCCAGGTCCGTGCCTACCGCTTCCATGCCCAGCAGCATGTCCTTCAAATTCCCCGCGATGGTGACCTCGGAAACCGCGAACGCCAACTCGCCGTTGCGAATCCACAGTCCGGCCGCGCCGCGCGAATAGTCCCCCGTCACGATGTTCACGCCGAAGCCCATCAGCTCGGTCACAAAGAACCCGTTGGGAATCCCCGCAATGATCCGCTCCGGCGTTTGGACGCCCTTTTCCATGTAGAAGTTCCCGCGGCCGATGCCCGCGTTGCCGGTCAAACCCCGCGCCGCGTTGCCGGTGGTCTTCATCCCCAGTTTGCGCGCCGCGTAGGTGTTCAGCAAGTAGTTTTTCAGCACGCCGCGCTCGATCACCACGGTGCGCCGCGAGGGCACGCCTTCGTCGTCGAAGGGCGAAGTCCCGAAGAGGCCGGGCATCGTGCCATCGTCGGCCACCGTCACGTTCTCGCTGGCCACCTTCTCGCCCAGCTTCCCGGCCAGGAACGATTCCCGACGGTAGATGGACATCCCGTGCACCGCTTCGAAGAGGTTATCGAGCAGCGTGCGGGCGGTGCGCGGATCGAACACCACCGGCACTTTCTGCGTGTCCACCTTCACCGCATGGAGGCGCCGGAGGGCGCGCCCGGCGGCCGTGCGTCCCACCTCTTCGGGTGACTCCAGGGCGGCGAAATTGCGCGCGATGGTGTACCAGTAGTCGCGCTCCATGGAATCGCCGTCGCGGGCCACGGGTATGGCGCTGAGCGAGCAGTAAGTGGCGCGGTAGTCGCCCGCGAATCCCCGCGAATTGGCGAAGATGTGGCGGCCCACGTGGGTGTCGAAGGAAGCGCCTTCGGAGTTCGAAATGCGCGGGTCGGCGGAAAGCGCGGCTTCTTCGGCGCGGCGGGCGGTCTCGATTTTGAGGGCCGTTTCCAGTTGCTCGACGTCCGGCGAATAGAGCTGCAAGTCGCCCGCGAGGGACCCCAGTTCTTCCGGCTCGGGCAGGCCGGCGTGCGGATCTTCGGTGGTGATATCCGCCAGCTCGATGGCCGATTTCACCAGGTGCTCGATACCTTCCCGCGACAGATCGGAAGTGTAAGACGCGCCGGTCTTCCGGCCGATCAGAATGCGCAGGCCCGCGCCGCGCGAGCCGGCTTCCTTGAGATTCTCGATCTCGCGCATGCGCACATTCGCGGAGAACTCATCGCCCTCGGAGATGGTGCATTCGGCGTCGCTGGCCCCGGCCGCCAGCGCGCGTTTCACTACTTCGCCCGCCAATTCGGAAAGGTGGTTCTGGCTCATCCCGTGCCCCCCACGGTCATACGGTCGATCTTGATGGTCGGAATGCCCACGCCCACCGGCACGCTCTGGCCCTCTTTGCCGCATAGGCCCATGCCTTCGTCGAGGCGCAGGTCGTTGCCCACCATGCTGACGTATTTGAGCGCCTCCGGACCGTTGCCGATGAGCGTGGCGTTGCGCACCGGCCGCGTCAGCTTGCCGTCCTCGATGAGGTAGCTCTCCGAGGCCGAGAACACGAAGTTGCCGCTGGTGATATCCACCTGCCCGCCGCCGAAATTCACGCAATAGAGTCCCTTGGGCACCGACCGTATGATGTCTTCCGGCTGGCTCTCGCCCGCCAGCATGAAGGTGTTGGTCATGCGCGGCATGGGGATGTGGGCGTAGCTCTCGCGCCGGCCGTTGCCGGTGGGTTCCGAGTGCATCAGCGCGCTCGACAGCTTGTCCTGCAGATACCCGCGCAGCACGCCCTTATCGATGAGCACGTTGCGCTGGGTGGCGCGGCCTTCGTCGTCCACGTTGATCGATCCGCGCCGGCTGTCGATGGCGCCGTCGTCGATCACGGTGCACAACTCGCTGGCCACCTTCTGCCCCATGCGCCCGCTGAAGGCCGACACTCCCTTGCGGTTGAAATCGGCTTCGAGACCGTGTCCCACGGCTTCGTGCAGCAGAATCCCCGGCCAGCCGGGCCCCAGCACCACCGTCATTTCGCCGGCCGGCGCCTCGACGGAATCCAGCATGACCACGGCCTCGCGCGCGGCTTCAGTGGCGAAGTGCTCGGGGGTTTTCTCTTTCAGAAAAAAGTCCAGCGCCACGCGCCCGCCCCCGCCGGCTTGCCCGCGCTGCGGCTCGCCGCCGTCCTTCCGCGCCAGCGCCGCCACGTTGAGGCGGGCTTGCGGCTGCCGGTCGACGGTGAGGACGCCTTCGCTGGTGGCCACCATCACCTGGCGGAGGCTATCGGCGTAGAAGGCCTGCACCTGGAAGATACGCGGATCGTAGGCGCGCGCCGCGCGGTCCGCCCGCTTCACCAGCTCCACGCGATCGAGGAAGGCCTCCTCCGTCGGGGCCGTGAGCACCGGGTAGAGATTATGCGTCGAGCCCTCGTTCAGGCCGAGCTTTTCGATGGTGCTCGGGCCCGCCGCGATGGAGGCCGCCACCCGCGCCGCCTTGCGGATCTTCTCCGGCGCGAGATCGTCGCTGTAGGCATACCCCGTGCGCCCGCCCGCAACCACCCGTACCCCGACGCCCATGGAGACCCCTTGCGTAGCGCTCTTGACCATGGATTCATCGAGGCCGATGGAGCTGGTGAGCAGGTATTCGAAGTACAGGTCCGCGTAGTCGCCCCCCCGGGAAAGCGCGTCCGCCAGATAGCCTTCCAGGTCCCCTCGCGCGATATTGAAGCGCGCGGCGAATATCGACTCGGAAAACTGCATGATTTCAGGCTACCATGGCGTTCCAAGACCGCTCTCTGACGTTCGCGGCTCCGATGATCGGCAACCATGGCGTTCGACGGCGGCCCCAACCGGACGCGGGGCCGGCGCGGCGGGCGCGCGAGTTGAACCTTTACCGCCCATGGCGTTCGACGGCGGCCCCAACCGGACGCGGGGTCGGCCCACCGGCGCGGACGACGGCGTCGCTGCGCGTGATCCCGACACCGGCCTCATGGTACGATCTGAACTGCAAGAGACAACCACGCGCGGCGCGCCGCCGTGCGAAGGATAGGATTGGAGTTCGATGAGACTAATACAAATTGCGATAGTCGTGTTGTTGACGGTTTCGGCCCTCCCAGCGGCCAAAACCCTGGATATGTATGTCATTGATGTGGAAGGCGGGAAGGCCATGCTGATGGTTTCGCCCTCCGGCCAGAGCCTGCTGATCGACGCCGGCAACCCGGGCAATAACGACCGCGACGCCAAACGCATCGTGGAAGCCTGCAAGGCCGCCGGTCTGAAGCAGATCGATTTCATGGTGGTGTCGCACTACGATGGCGACCATGTGGCCGATGTTCCCACGCTGGCGGGACTGTTCCCCATCGTGACCTACGTGGACCATGGCGAGAACATGCAGATCAACGATGGGACGGTCAGAAACGTGAACAATTACCTGGCGGTGATTGCCAAGAACAAAGCCAAGCGCATCATCGTGAAGGCCGGGGACACGATTCCGATCAAGGGCGTCCAAGCCTTCGTGGCCATGGCCGCCGGCAAATCGATCGACAAGCCGCTCAAGGGGGCGGGCCAGCCTAACCCCGCTTGCGACACGACTCCCCGCAAGACCTGGGGGCCGGATGCGCGTGGAATCGTGGACAACCACGACACCAACGAGAACGGCATGTCGATCAACACGCTGTTCACCTATGGCAAGTTCCGCATGTACGATGCAGCCGATTCGACGTGGAACCGGGATCGCGAGGTGATGTGCCCGGTCAACAAGGTGGGAACAGTGGACTTGTACATGGTCGCCAATCACGGCAATAACAATGGCAACTCGCCGGTTTTGGTTCACGCACTCCGCCCGCGGGTGGCCATCCTGGACAATTCGCCAAGGAAGTTCTATGAGCCCGAGACGTTCCAGATTATCCGGTCGTCGCCCGGGTTCGAGGATTACTGGCAGGCGCACTACTACACCACGCCGGGCGCGGAGAAGGACAACAGCGCACCGGACTTCATCGCCAACCTGGCGGACGGTCCCGACGGCAAGTGGATCAAGGTGTCCGCCCAGACGAACGGCACGTTCACCGTAACCAATTCGCGCAACAACTTCTCGAAAACCTACAAGCCGCGGAAGTAGGCCCGGGGGCGGGAATGCTCAAGGCGGCAGCTTGTTCTCAGGCGGAATACAAGATCGCCCTCTGACGTTCGCGGCTCCGAGCGGGGCGTAACGCTACAAACCGGGCCGCGAACGTTAGAGAGCGATCACTTCACGGTGCGTTCGATTCCCACCGCGCGGCAGTCCGCGTCCACCATCTCCCGGACCAGCTCTTCGAAGCCTATGCGGTGCGTCCAACCCAGCACCCGGCGGGCTTTGCTCGCGTCTCCCCGCAGCAAGTTGACCTCGGCCGGGCGGTAGAGGCCGGGGTCGGGTTTCACGTAGCGGCGGTAGTCCAGGCCGGCGTAGGAAAACGCCGCGTCGGCGAACTCGCGTACCGAGTGGCACTCGCCGGTGGCCACCACGTAGTCGTCGGGCTGGCTCTGCTGGAGCATCGTCCACATGGCCGCCACGTACTCGCGGGCGTGGCCCCAGTCGCGTTGCGCATCGAGGTTACCCAGCCGGAGCTCTCCGGATTTACCCGCCAGGATGCGAGCCACGCCGGCGGTGATCTTGCGGGTTACGAATTCGAACCCGCGCCGCGGCGACTCGTGGTTGAAGAGGATCCCGCTCGAAGCGTGCATGCCATAGGCCTCGCGGTAGTTACGCGTCAGGTGGAAGCCCGCCACTTTGCTGATGCCATAGGAAGAGCGCGGATGAAACGGGGTGCTTTCGTTCTGCGGCGCTTGCTCGGCCAGGCCGAACATCTCGCTCGAACCGGCGAAATAGAAGCGGCATTCGGGCGCCAGGGATCTGAGTGCCGCCAGCAGAAAATGGGTGCCGTCGATGTTGATGTTCAGAGTGGAGAATTCGTCGTCGAAAGAATAGCTGACGAAACTCTGGGCCGCCAGGTGGTAGCACTCGTCCGGGTGCACGTCGTTGACCACCCGGTGGATGCTGGCGAAGCTCTCAAGGGATGCGGCGTGGAGCTTCAGGCGGGGAAGGATGGCGCTCAACCGGGAAAGCCGATGGTCCGGATCCTCCAGAGCCACCCGCCGTACGATACCATGGACTTCGTACTCCTGGGCCAGCAGCAACTCCCCCAGGTAGGATCCGTCCTGGCCCGTAATTCCAGTGATTAGAGCGCGTTTCGAGGACATCTGGAATAATGGTAACAGCCCCATGAGATCCGGCGCGGTGGCGATTCCATGCCTCACATGGCCCATTGGGGCTATTCACGGAGGCGCCGGCCCGGAGATTTCCCCCGGTGCCGCCCACCTGCTTTTGCGTTTCTGTGTAAAGCTTTGTAACCTGTCTACTTGCCGGCGCGCCTTACGAAATGGAAGCGAAACTGCTTCCGGATGCCGGCACCTACGGTGAGGCATGCTGGTTGATTTCGAGCTCATCAAGCGGGCCCAGAAGGGCGAGAGCGCGGCTTTTAACGAAATCGTACTGGTGTACCGGAAGCGTATTTTGGGGACGATCACCCGTTTGATCGCCCGTCCGGAGGATGTCGAGGACGTCGCGCAGGAAGTTTTCTTGCGGCTGTATTTTTCGCTCGACCAGCTCAGGACGGCGGAGGTCTTTGAACCTTGGTTGCACCGCCTGACGGTCAACGCCGCTTACGACTACCTTCGCAAGCAGCGCCGCCGCCAGGAGTTCCGAATGTCCGACCTGTCGGAGCAGCAGGTGATGTTGGCCGATGCCGTGGCAGGGGGGAAGGTGGAGCACGAGGAGCAGTACCGGAAGAAGATTCGGGAATCCGTGCAATCGCTGCTCGGAGCGGTTTCCGAGGCCGATCGGATTCTGCTCATGCTCAAGGAAGTGGAGGGGCTTTCGTTGAAAGAACTTGAAAAGATCTATAAAGTCAACGAAAATGCTCTTAAGGTCCGGTTGTTCAGGGCTCGTCAAAGGGTTCTGAAAGCGTTCGGGTCGGCTGAAGCAAAAGAGGCGACCGGCCAGAGCCGGTGAAGTAGAGGTATTATGAATTCGATGCGCGGCAACGATGATGAACGGTTCGATGCCCTGTTACGGGCATACCGGGAGGCGTGCCCCACGCCGGAGCCCAGCGCGAATTTCATGCCCAATCTCTGGCAGCGGATCGAATCGCGCCAAAGCTTCACGTTTTCCTTCCAGCGCATGGCCAGTGCGTTTGTGACGGCGGCGCTGGCGCTATCCATCGTGTTGGGCGTGTACCTGTCGATACCGCGCTCGTATGCGTCCTACTCGCAAAGCTATCTGGAGGCGCTGGCGGCCGCCAACACCTTGGATACCCAGGATGACGATAGCCCGGTCACCCTAGACCTGTCCGATCTGGGCCGGTAACTGGCTCATGCTCAAATCCAAGTTTTCCGCGCTCCTCTCCCTGCTGCTGGTTTTCCTGAGCGGGGTGCTGGTGGGAGGTTTTGCCTACCGGCTCTATAACGACTCCGTGGCCGCCGCTCCCAACAGCTTCCGGAGACCCGACCCCGAGGAAGTCCGCAAACACATGGTGGCGGACATGCGGGGCCACCTCAAGCTGGATGAACGGCAGGTGGGCCAGTTGCAGCAGATTCTCGACCAGACGAGGGCCAAGTTCGACCAGCTACACGACAAGGCGAACGTCGACGGCCGCACGATCCACCAGACCCAGTTGGCGCAGATCAAGGCCATGCTGCGGGACGACCAACTGCCCCTTTACGATCAGTGGCGGGCCGAGCGCGACCGCGACCGCAAACAACGCAAGCCAAGCGAAAAGAAGTAAGGTCGATGTGGGGCAGCCTATCCAGGCTGTGGACCCGCTTTCCAGCGGGCCCCGCCGGCTGAAAGCCGGCTGCGGCCAGGAATGGCCGCCCCACTATGCCGTCGGCTGTGCCGCCCTTTTGTCTTTGTCGCCGCGCGTGGCCTTGTACTTCCTTTCGAACCGATCGATGCGGCCCGCGGTGTCCATCAACTTCTGGCGGCCCGTGAAGAACGGATGGCAGGAAGAGCAGATTTCCACGCGGATATCGCCCTTGTGCGTCGATCTCGTCTGGAAGGTGTGGGCGCAGGCGCAGATGACGTTGACTAGGTTGTAAGCGGGGTGAATACCGGCCTTCATTTTAGTAGGGGGAATCCTTTCGAAACATCCAGTGTACCAAAAACACGAACCCCCGTGAGCCCCGAGGGCCCACGGGGGAGGTAGCCTAAGAGGTACAACCTGAGGCTTGAGCTGACGCGTGAGGCAGCCGGTCCACAGGAACTTGATCCCGCCACTGGACGGAATCGGCTACGTTAGAGGCTCGACTTCAACAGTCGGCCACCTCTCGCGGTCTTATGTTACTTTCCATGTTGCTGGACCACCTCCTTCTTCAGTGATGTTCTCATGCTCTCACGAGGTCCCGCGCTTGTCAATATGAACTTCCGTTGACGTGAGGATAACCACAATGCAGTGTTTGGGTTGCAGGCGGCTAGCGCAGGAGCTCGGGTGCGCAACCGAGTTCTTGCTCCGCCACCCTCCGGATGGCGGCGGCCTCGAATTGCTGGCCCCGCCGGAGGTAGTTGCCGATCACGTTGCGCGACGCCGCGCAGATGTCGCCGTGCACCAGCGGGCAATCCGGGTTGAGGCCGGGCGTGCCGCCCTGACGCGTGACGGAACAGCCTTGGGGATCGATCTGCCCGTACAGTTCCACCAGCCTCGCGGCCAGGTCCGGACGGTTCGGATCCATGGCCAGCGCTTCTACCAGGGCCATGGCGGCCTTGCGCGGATCGCCGGCCGCGCTATACGCCGAGGCCAGTTCCTCCAGAAGCTTGGGCGCCGATTCCAGCGCGCGCCCGCGCTCGAACGCCGCCAGAGCGTCCGGCGTATCCGCGAGTCGCAGGTAGGAGCGGCCCAGTTCCAGGTACAACTCGCTGTTCAGCGAGGTAAGTCCGGGCATCCCCCGCCGTGCGTTTTCCGCCCGGTATCGTTGTTCCCATGCGAGATCGATTCTCTCGCTGCGCAAAAGGGCGTCCAACGATTTCCGGTACCAGTGCAGCGCGTCGGATCGCGATGCGGGCTTGCCAGCCGTGTCTCCGGATGCCAATCGGTCGCCCAGGTTACGGTAGAAAACGCCCGCGGCGCGGTAGGCGTTTGGTGAGTTCCGGGAATCCGGCAACCCATCCAGTATGGCGAGGGAGCGGTCCGCGTAGCGCATGGCACGGGCCACATCCCGCTCGGTAGCCAGGAGTGTGTTGTCCACCACATTCATGTTCGTCTTGTAGCTGCCCGGAGCCGCCGCGGCGGCGCTGAGCCAGAATCGCGACGGGTCGAGCCAGTCGCCGTTCCGGTCGTACGTGCGGGCGGCCAACCCCATCAGAAGAACGCCCACACCCGCGGCTGCCAAATACCGGTAGGCCGGCTGGCCAGCCGGCGCGCGCCTCCGGAGCGCGTCCACGGCCCAAACCACGGCGACCGCAAAACCAACCGACGGAAGATACAGGAAGCGTTCTCCCATGATGGTGCCGATCAGGATCGGAAGATTCGAAGTAGGCGAAAGGGTGGCGAAAAAGAAAGCGATGGCAAAAAACAAGGGCTTCCGGTTGCGCCAGGATCGAATCGCCACAACCGCGGCGGCCGCGCAACCGAGCAGGGCCGCGATGGCCTTCCAGTCCTCCCAGTTGCCCAACCCCCAGCCGAACAGGGGGATCTCATTGTAGCTGTAATCCCACGACAGCCCCGCCGGCCATACCAACAGTCCGAAATACCTGCCGATCACCTTGATGGCCGTGATCCGCGCGGTCCAGAATCCCGCGCCCAGTAGCGGGTTCTCGCAGAATGCAGTGGCCTGGTAGGAAGCATTCGCGAGCACCTGAAAGCGCACGTACAGGTAAACCAGACCTGGGACGGCCGCGGCGGCATAGCTCGGAATACGAGACCGCCAGGAAGCCGTTCGTCCGAAGGAGAGGTCGTAGATGGCGAAGACCGCCACCAGTACGATGGCGCTCTCCTTGGAGAAGATGCCGGCCGCCGCGGCCAGCCCGATGGCCACCAGCCATGCGGCCTTCCGCGCGCCCGCGGTTTCGAGCGCCTTCCGATGGCACAGCAAAGCGGCAAGCACGGAGAATGCCGCCAGCATGTCCGACCGTCCCACGAGGTTGGTCACCGATTCGGTCAGCACGGGATGCAGCCCCCATACCGCGCTCAGCAGCACAGCCGCCGGAATCCGTTCGAAAAGCGCCAACCCCAAGGCATATACCAGCCACATGTTCACGGCGTGCAGAAGGAAATTGGACCAGTGATATCCGTAGGGGTCGCTGCCATTGCCCAACACGGCGTAGTTGAACAGGAACGACAGCGTGGTCAGCGGACGATACAGCCCGTTGTTGGCCGTCTCCCAATACTGCTCTGTCAGGATGCGGTGAAGCCCGATCGGTGTCACCGCGTGGATGCGGGTGTCCTTGAGGATAATGTCGGCGTTATCCACCAGAAACGGCGTATGGAACGAATTCGCGTAGGCCAGCAAGGCGAAGGCGGTGAGCGCGGCGAGCAGCAAGGCATGTTTCACCGCCGGCCGTGCCGCGAAGCGAGCTGCCCCCATCTCGCCGGCATTCCGGCTCCTGGGGTTTCCCGGGAACGTCTTACCCGCACGTACTCTATCGCGTTTCAAGCTTGCCTGCCTTGTTTTACAAGTTCCGCGCGGCGAACCGGCACATGGTCAGCCCGTCCAGGAGGTTGAACGGAAACTGCCCCGTGGTGTAGTGGCCGCAGGGCAGCCGGAACACCTTGTGTGCCAGCTTCAATTCCCGAAAGCTCTGTAGAACCTGTTGAGAATAGACCGGCAGGAAGCTGGTATCGTGGCGAGCCCAGATGAGCAGGCTTTGCAGGTCGCGGCCTTGAAACCGCTTCAAATAAGACGCCGGACTGATCACCGACCAGTAGCGCCGCAAGTCGTCCTGGCCGAGCACGTCGCCGAAGCCCTGGCGCACGTGTTGAGTGGAGATCCCGGTCCAGACCACGTCGGAAAAGTACATGGAGACATGGTTGAATATGCCCACCTTCACACGCGCATCGTGGGCGGCGGTGATGAAGGCGATGCACGAGCCCAGGCTGGTGCCCAGGATGCCCACCCGCGAATAGCCCTGTTGTTCCAGCCAGTCCAGGCACGCGCGCGCGTCGATGACGGATTGGCGGGAGGCGTGGATGGTGCGGCCGATATTGCTGGAAACGTGATACTCGGCGCGCTCCAGCTCCGCCGGCTTGCGCTCGGCGTGGTACGCCATGGTCATGCGCAGAGCGCTGATGCCAAACCGGTTGAGCAGCTTGGCCAAACCCACGTGCCCGTTGACATCGGAGTTCCACTGCGGCAGCACCACCAACGCCCGCCCCCGGTCCTTGGGCGTGGGGAACCATAGCGCGTTGACCGTATCGTTCTCCGGATAGCGCGACCGGACCGGGCTGGTGAAGGTCAGCCGGCCCTGGCTCAACCGGTAGTCGCCCACCGGCGCATAGGAGAAAAAGCGGTCCGAATCGCCCAGCGCTTCCGTCGCGAACCGGGATACCGAAGCCGCCGCATCGCCGCCGGCCTCCGCCGGGCAGCGCGGGAATCCGGTGGCGTCGAGCCACTCCAGGCCCCATTCGAATGGCCGGACCACGCGATTGGTGTCGCGGGTGGCGAGGTCGCGCTCCCATCGGTTAATCCAGCCGGCATAGAGTTCCGTCATGTTGATCAGAACATCTAGTGTAGCCCGCAATTACTGGTGGCCGGGTGTACAATCGAAGGCGGCCAACCTGTCCCATTCCGTCACTCGCCAGGAGGAATCGATGATTCGCCGTTTGTCGCGAAGGAATCTCATGCAAGCCGCTGGTGCGACGGCCTTCGCACCGTCTTTTCAAGCCGCCGCCGCGCCGTCGTCCCGGTGGCCCGTCGTCGAAGGGCCCCACACACCCCACATCAACATGGGAGGCGGCCGCGACGAAGCCGGCATGCGGCGCGTCAAGCAGCTCGGCGTGGACTATGTCACCGGGGGTGGCATTGGCGGCCCGCTCCCATGGAAGGAGGCCGACATCCGAGCCGCCATCGAGCGCTCGAAGGCCGCCGGCCTGACTCTGTTCAACGCCATGATCGGCGGCTTCAACAAGGCCATTTACGGACAGCCCGGCCGCGATGAGGAGCTCGACAAGGTCCGCCAGTCGATCCAGGCCGCCGGAAAGGCGGGCCTCCCGGCGATCGAATACAACTTCTATGCGCATCGCGCCATGGAGGGTTACTTCGAGGAGACCGGCAGGGCCGGCATCGGGCACACCGGCTTCGACTACGAGAAGATGAAGGGCCTGCCCCCGCTGCCCCAGGAGGGCGCTCACAGCCTGGATGAGATGTGGAACAACGCCACCTACTTCCTGAAGGCCGTGATCCCGGTGGCCCAGGAGGCGGGCGTCCGGCTGGCTCTGCATCCCAACGATCCACCGGCCCCCATCAGCCGCGGGTCGGGCCAGATCATGGGAACCGTGGCCGGCTGGAAGAAATACATCGCCATCGTGGACAGCCCTTCGAACGGGATCACCTTCGATTGCGGAGTGACCAGGGAGATGGGAGAGGACCCCGTGGAAGTGTGCCGCTATTTTGCCAGCCGGGACCGCATCAACCACATGCACTACCGCAACGTGCGGGTGATCAAGCCCTACGAGAGATACACCGAGGTGGCCATCGACGAGGGGCAGGTGGACATGTTCGGCGTGATGAAGGAGCTGGTTCGGCAGAAATACAACCGGACCTTGGAACCCGAGCATCCGCGGGCGTTCGACTATGACCGCGAGTATTCCAAGCTGGCCACCGGTGGACCGATCCGCGGCTACCCGGGTGGTGGCGGCTTCGCCGGCATCATGTTCAGCGTCGCCTACACCAGGGCCATGATGCAGGCGGCCCTGGAATCGTAAGCGGCATCGGCTGCGGCAAGCGCTCTCTTTGACTGTCTCCGGCGATCTTGTAGGATGAAGACGGATTGATGAATCAAAATCCTCATATGGCGACAACCGTTTCCGCCTGCATCGCGCGTACACAACTGGGCGCGCTTCTCAAAGAGGCGGCCCAGAACAGGACGCGCTTCGTCATCACTAGGAGCGGCAAGCCGACTGCCGTGCTTCTTTCGATTTCGGACGTCGACGACATGCTGGAGGAAGTCGATCCGGAATTCAGGAAAAGTCTCACTGCCGCGGCGCGGGAGCACCGTTCCGGCAAGGCGGTCACGCTTAGGGACTACCTGAAACAGCGGCTTGCTGGGCGGCGCGCCAGATAGTCCCGTGCCTGCTCGTTTCAGAGTCCTGCTAACGCCGAGCTTCCAGCGCGATCTTGAGCGTCTGCCCATGTGCCCCGCCGCCCCGCATCAAGCGGCTCAAGGGCAAAGGTGTGGGCCATTGGCGCCTGGAGGTGTGGCCCTACCGGATTCGCTACGACGTCGAGGGCAGCGACGTGGTCCTCTACCGCGTCCGCCATCGTAAGGAGATCTACCGCGATTAAGGGTTCACGCGGTAACGGGCTTCCGCGCGCGTTCCCAAGGCGGTTCGGGGGTCGGGGCTTGGAGGGGGCCGTTCTCAGGACTTCCTCTAATGCCTGCGCCCGAAGCTGCGCCTGTTTGGTGGGGCGGGCAATCCTGCCCGCAGCCGCCTTTCAGGCGGCTTTTTCGCGTGGTGCGCGAGTCTTCGCAGCCGGAGTCGCCGGCTGAAAGCCGGCGGCAGCCACGATTGGCTGCCCCACAGCCAAGTGCATACTCGTTACTCTGCTTGCCGCAGACTGCTAGTGTAGTGCGGCATGCAGAATGACGATTATGTCTGAACTTGTGGGGCGGGCTATCCAGCCCGCGGACCCGCTTTCCAGCGGGTCCAGCCGCCTGGAAAGGCGGCTGCAGGCAAGA
>Ga0182021_10001387_pt1 | contig 27597 bp, 21 predicted proteins | sample 612E3MmetaG_FD_120493 | JGI IMG/M metagenome (GOLD analysis project Ga0182021, IMG submission 120493) | Permafrost microbial communities from Stordalen Mire, Sweden - 612E3M metaG (Illumina Assembly) | ecosystem: Environmental > Terrestrial > Soil > Wetlands > Permafrost | place: Sweden...
GATATCAAGGAGCTGGCCGAGGACATGAGCATGCGCTGGTCGCGCGAGACGAAGCTGGGCGAGGGCGCCCGCTATATCACGCGCAACTTCGCCAAGCTGACCGCCTACCTGGACGACCCTCGCATCGAGCTGACCAACAATTTTTCGGAAAGGATGCTCCGTCTGGAAAAGCTCATCGAGGCAAGCTCCCTGTTTCGCACGAGCCTGGAGGGGCGCTTCGCGCTCGACATCATGCGCAGCGTTCTGCAGACGGCGGTGGCGGCCCGCGCGCCGCTACAGAAGTACATCCTGAGCGTGCTGCGCGCCTCGCCCGCCGAGGTCGCCTCCACACCAACGCGATTCACGCCCCGCGAGTGGATGGCGGCGAACACGCAGCCATCACCCGGCGGCTGAGGAACGAGACCGCCGCCAGCGCGCTCGGCCCCGTGGGTCGGGGCCACCGTGGTGCCACCGGCCTGACGTTGCTGCCGGGGCGGCGGCGGTGCCGGCGGTGTCGGGTGTTGGGAGGGGGGGACCCGTCCGTGAACTGGTTACGGCCGGAGGCCGCGGGTTCAATTCCTAGCCAGCAGGCTGGAGCCTCTTGAGCCGAAATCCCGAGGGCTTTCGCTTATCTGGACCTCATCGCTCTGCTCACCGCTAGGCGGCACTAAAGATCTGGCATGGTTGGCTGGCAGCACAGTGGCAGCAAAATTCTTGGCATCCGTTGCTGCCGACTGCGACGTCCTGCTATCTGCGGTCGCGTCTTTCGGCCCGAATGCCAACCTATCGACCTCGCTGCGCAGGTTCTCGAGTATTGGGCGTCAGGCGCGATTTTCCAGAGTATCCCTGACAGCTGGGCGCGCTCATCCGCCTATCCATAGGATCTCTTCCAGGCTCAGACCACCGACGCTGGAAGCACAGCCGTCACAAAGATGTACGAGTTGGAAATAAGGAAACGCGGATCAGATTTTGCGATACGCATGAACTCCCGATGTCCGTCCTCCGTACGGCCAACAAGGCAGCCAGCGCACGACTTGCCGAGATCGTCACGAGGTCTGTCATAACCCCAGTGCTGGTTGATCCCGAACACTCCGGTGTCGGTACGATCGTTCGTGCGTTGGAAGTCCTTATTCAGATCTCGACAGACAGTCACTGGCCGAACCTGGACAAGGGCCTCATGCTGGCCCTTCAGCCCAGGATGATGGAGCCCGACAGACCACGCCTTGTACTGGCCAAACTGGATCCTGGCTGCCCCAGCCGGGTTCATCGGATGCTCGGTCCAGAAGAGACTGGGCTCCGTGGTTCCTTCCCAGCTGCCCAGGACTACAGGCGCACCGCCCGTGGAAATAGAGAAGGCCAGACGGAGATCGTTGAAAACACTCGGTGCGTTGTCGTTCGCAGTGCCGTCGGGATTCATTCCCTCGACGTACACAACATTGACGCATTCTGGATGGCGGGAAATCCAGTCGCCGCGGTTCTGCATCGCCCGGACTACTCGTCCAGCCAAGTCTGAGCTTGGACGCAACGGCAGAAGCGAGTCTGGGCCCGCACCGACTAGCCGCGTCGCAACTTCTGAATCCAACGTGGTCGCATCCGAGCGATCGACCAATTTCAGGAACGCGGAGAGGGCCCAGTGGGATTGGGGGCCAAAAACCCCATCGGTGGGCGGGTCCAAGAGACCCACCCCGATGAGCTGTGATTGGACCTCAGTCGAGAGCTCCTCATCCAGACTCAGTCGCGAGATTTCCATCTTCCGTTGCCCCGAAACGATTTCGTTCAGCCTCATCGAGCTTCGCCTCCTGATGATTGGCACCTCGGATTCTCGAGTAGTCTTGATTTTTGTCAACGAACATGATGGGAATCGGCGCCCGACACAGGCAGCTTTCTGGCAAAAATCGCGCTATCGGGGGAGCTCCCCGTATCCCTCTGATTCAGCAGAAGAATGCTACCCCTCCTCGCTGGTGGCGACACGCGTTCCTACTGCGATTCCTGGGGCGATTGCAAATCCATGAAGGAACTTCTGCAATGTACTGATTCGTAGCTCTGATACAGCAGAACACTACTTGTTTGAGGAGGCTTGCTGCTGCTGCGCCTGGTCAAGAGTCTCCGCTCGCTTCTGCATCTCGACTCCTTGTGGACTGCTGGCGACACTCGTTGCGCCCTTCGGGCTAGCCGTGGTCTCTGTGCTCTGGGACGACTTGGCCTTGCCTTTCGGCTCCGCGGGCGTAGCCGAGGGTGCCGTGGCTTCTGCATGGGGGTTGTAGAAAAGATTGTAGACATTCTCCCATCGGGTAGGTGCACTGTGCCACTCGGTTTCAGACGAAGCATGGTTCATGTTGCGCCACACGCCAGCGTCGTCCTTCACAATGAGAAGCCAGTGGTTTGGCGTCGTCCGCTTCCCCTTCGTGTCCTGGTGGGAAATCGCCAGCCTGGCGCCGCTGTCTTCAAGGTCCTTCACCCCGCCCTCCTCCATCCCCCATTGGTCGCGCAGCTCTTGAAACCAACCCGCGCCCATGAAGAAGCCAACTCCCACGGTTTTGGGTGGTTCTGTCCCCTCCTTGCTTCCTTTCGGTTTGTCCTCCGGGTACTTCCGCGCGGAAATGTGACCGCTAAGAAGCCGCTCCACGTACCACTCCGAAAACGGCTTCTCTTTCGGGATCTTTTTTGTCAGACGTCCGTAGAGGTAATGTGAGACGACGAAGCACAACGCCACGGCCGACTTTCTAGCGAAGATCGAAGCCGCTTGCGCGACAGCCTGCGCCCGAACGTCGGATGCCTTCGGTTGAGGCTCACCTTCTTTGGCGCCCGCCTTGGCGGCAGCACGGGCCTCGTCCGCCTCTTGAACAAGGAAGCTCTCCATGGCTTCCTTCACTTTGTTGAAAACGGCACTCTCGTCCTCAATGAGCCATTTCGGCTGTGAAGGGGCCGGCGCCTGAAGCTGTAGCCCGGGCTGCTTCACCTCTGTCTTGTTCTTACCCTCCATGTCGATCACAAGATCGAGAGACTCGAGAAGAGCCTTGAATTTAGGCAGCAGCTGTTTGGCCACACCCTGGTTGACTTTGTCCACCTGAATGAATTGATCCGGATCGGCCAAAGAAGAAATGGCCTTCATCGTCTGATCCAAGACCACGGGATCTTCGGAGGTCATGAGCTCCGCGAGGCCCTTTTCGACCTGGTCGTTGTCAATGGCCGGCAGAGGAGGAGCGAGCGACGCATCCTTATAGAAGACGTCGCACGAATCTGGCTTGGGCGACTTCGCCTTGTCCTTGGCGGCCGGCTCCGACCACACTTCGTGAGCAAACATGCCATTGCTCAGGTAGCGCAGTCGCTCGAATCGACCGGCGGTTGTCGCCGATTGGAAAACGACGATGTCTGCATATCGATCTAGAGGCTTCGAAAGCTTGGTGTCGAATTTCTTGGGGTCGATGCTCGACGGGAACACGAGCTTCAGGGTGGCGAGATCCTGAGGTTGGAGCACAGCGAGGCTGGCAACTGCTCCGATAGCCTTGAGCTCTTGTCGGGTATAGAAACGACGCTCCATGTCAGGGATTCCTGCGGGAGAATGAACGGAGGTGCCTGCTGGCGGCTTCACGGTCGCAGTCGGAGGAGAAGCGCCGGCTGCGGCCGGCGAAGCAGCGGATCCCTGTGGAGCAGCGACAGCCGACTGAGAAGGAAGCGCCGGCCCGGGAGCGGACGTAGTGACTTGTCTTTGAGCGTGCTGCATTCGGGCCGATTCAGGCGTCATGACCGCAGTCGTATCCGCGAGCAGGACGGCGCGAGCATTTTGCTCAGCTTCACGTTCGCAGGGGTCGTCGGGCTCCCCAACCACCAGCTTCGGACTTACTTTCGTCGACTTCTTGCGAACGTAGTCGGCCAGGTCCGCCGGGGTAACCTTGGGAACATTCAACCAAGGTTTAACGACGTCGGCTGGGTGCTTGGCAAAGTAGGCGCTGATCTCGCGGTCGTTGAAGATGACCGTGATACTCCAGATGGTCGCTGCGGACAGAATCTCCACCAGCTTGGGCAGGTTTGGGTTCTTCTGTTGCAACCAGTAGTACTGGCGGGCCATGGCCCATGACTTGTCATCGTTGCTCTCGTTATTGAAATCTGGGATATGTCCTTGCCGCATCCAGCCCTTATACTGCTTGTCTCTTTCGGGCAGATCGAATGTCCGCTGAACGAGCTCAGCGGTCTTCGCTGCTCGCGGCGCGAACAAGGAACGGCGTCGTGCTGCGAACACGCTCATATTCTGGTCCTTGGCGTCTGCTGACTTCTCGGGCGGCTTCGTGCTGGCGTACTCGTCAGAACCCAGAACAGTCATCCAAAAGCGGAACCATTCCTGTTTCTCCTTGTAGGCCTTCGAACTCGCCAGTCCTGCGTATTTCGAGTTACGCCAGAGGTTGTGGTAAATCCAGGCGACCTTCTCCAACTGTGGCGAATCATCCACGGCTTCCGACTCTGCCAGCACGATGGCCGCGATGAGGCGCTTGACTTCAGGCGTGAGCTCGGCACTCTCCGGGGACACCTCTGCGGCCTTTCCTGCGTCGGGCTCCATGGTTGTGCCCGCGTCCGTAGCGCCACCTGCGTTGGGTTGCCGACGAAGCATGGAGACGGTCGGGCTCGCACCCGATTGCTGTAGGACGTGCGTGAGTTCGTGAGCCAGCAACTGCCGGCCGGCCCCGGTGCGCGGTTGATACTCGCCACCGGCAAAAAACACATCCCAACCGCTGGTGAATGCTCGAGCATTCAATGCTCGGTTGAGCGAATGGGGCTCAGGCCCGGTGTGCACGCGCACTCTGCCCAGGTCCGACTTGAAGAATGCCTCCATTGCAGCTCGCACATGCCCGTCGAGCGGCTGGCCGCTGCTCCTCAGGCGACTGATGTCCTCTTCTGTCTTCCGATCGACTTCCCCGCTTCCGGATGACCGCGACGCTCCTGTGCTTGTCGCTTCAGCACCTAGTTCCTTGCCTGGCTGGGCGGAACACGACAGCCGGCTCGCGATCGTCCTTTGCAGCGCAACCAGATCGGCGGGCGGCGCTGTCCGCAGCATTTCAGGCCCGGGTATGCCGGCGGCACGGCTCCTTCGTTCGCCTGATGTCGGTGCAGGCCCTTGGTCGAGCTTCTTACCATTTCGCTGAACAGCCACTCGCATGGAGACCTCTCAAATGGGAGGGGTCCATCATACGCCGATTTCCTCCCTGGCGAACGGAACCACGACATCATCATACTCCCTTCCCCTCCTTCGCGTACTCCTTCCGGATCCCTTGCTGGAAATCCTCTCCTCTCAGCGGGCGACCGCCGTCTTTCAATGACTGAAGCGAGGCATAGCGAATCACATTCATAATCGCACCGCCGGTGAGCGTGTGCTCGCGCGCGATCCAGTCCAAGTCCACCGAGCGATCGAGCTGCGCCTTCGGTGAGACCCCCTGCCGCCATAGACGCAATCGTTCCTCGGGGCGTGGCATGGGAAAGTAGATGATCGACTCGAACCGACGCGCGAATGCGTCGTCGATGTTTTCACGTAGATTGGAGGCCAGGATCGAAATTCCATCGAAGGTCTCGATCCGCTGCAAGAGAAAGGCCACCTCCTGGTTGGCGTAGCGGTCGTGCGCATTCTTGGTCTCGCTGCGTTTTCCGAACAACGCCTCTGCCTCGTCGAAGAACAGAATCCAGCCTTTGTGCTCAGCCCGATCGAAGATCCGCCCCAGGTTTTTCTCGGTCTCCCCGATGTACTTCGACATGTCCAGAGACAGATCGACTTTGTAGACGTCTCGTCCCGTGGTCTTGCCGAGCACGCAAGCGGTCATCGTCTTGCCGGTTCCAGGCGGACCATAGAACAGGCTGCGATAGCCGGGACGGAGCTTGGGCGCCATCCCCCATTCTCCCATCAGCGCCTCACCGTGCTCCATCCAAGTCCGGATCTCCTCGACCTGACTGCGAGTCGCAGGATGCAGGACCACATCGTCCCAGCCGAGTTGGGTCTCTATGTACTGGGCGGGGAAATTCGCGCCGAGGCTGGGCCGCCGGATCTGGCCGATGGTGAACAGGCTTAGCAAGTCCTCCGAGATACGCAACGGGGCCTTCATGGGCGACAACTCTTCGCTACCCATGGCCGTCGAACCGAGCACATCAAGGCGCGCGAAGGGATGCCGCGTATCGAACAGAAGCTGCACGGAGAAGCGGATCGCGAGGTCGTGACCTCCCAGCAAAAACGCGAGCATCTCACCCGTGGGCAAAAGCTCGCCATCGGCCCTGGAGAGGATGCCGCCGAACTCGGTGAATCTTCGATCGACGGCAGTGTTGCGGGAGAAGAAGACGTCGAGGAGCTGCGGGCGCAGGTGGGGAACCAGGACCAACACCAAGGCCAGCCGTTCGGTGAACCCGAGCTGATGCTGGTCCACGAATCTGGCGTACTCGGAACTGGATTGACCGAGATCGGGCGGGGCGATCTCGAAGACGTTCCCGTCGGGCTGCTCTCCAAAATGAACCTTGAAACGCATCTCCAAGATCTGGCGAAACCAGGCCAACTCACGCTCCAGATCGTCGGCGTTTTCGACCAGCTTGCTCGTCACGGCTCCATCGGCCGAGGCGTCACGTCCGTTGGCGTGTCGGAGGTCAGAAGATGAGGTCGAAGAGGTGCTCACGATTGCAGCAACTTTACAGCGAACGTGAGTCAAACAGTCGCAAAAGGGGATCTACCATGCCGAAAAGCCTTGACTTCCAAGACAAAGACAAAAATCATATCCACGCTCCTAAGACCCTGTAGTTGACGGGTTGGCTAGAGACCATGGAGACCACTAAAGGCGACCATGCTGAGAGAGATTCTTGTGCTCCTGAAAGATACCGTCAACAACCACCTAAACGTGATCTCAGGCCGGGACGGTACCCAGCCTGAGCAAGAATACGTGGTCTTCATCGAGAGCGAGTCGGCCGACGCCCTCCCGCTCAAACTCGGGGCCGTGACACTCCTGCTGGTCAACCTCGAGGAAGATCATACCTTGCGGCCAGCCGATCCTTACCGGCAGATGACGCCTGGGGGCATGACCCTGCGGGTGCAGCCCCCCATCTACATGTCTGCCTTCATCTTGTTCGTCGCACGCTACAAGGACTATGAGCAGAGTCTCCGCAATATTTCGTCGATCCTGCATTTCTTTCAGAGCCACAGGGCGTTCGACCGTTCGAGCATGCCAGCCTTGAGCGATCGAATAGGGCAAATAACTATCGAGCTCCTCACGCTTCCATTCGCCGAGCAGAACAATCTCTGGAGCACTCTGCGGTGTTCGTATCAGCCGTCCCTCCTGTACAGGATTCGGATGGCCATCTTCCAGGACGAGGAAGGAGCCAGCATACCTCCTGTCATGGAACCGACCACGAGGATCAGCCCGTGAGGTACGCCCCCATCCTTGAGCTGCGCATTTCGCACTCATTCTATACGGAGGCGAGGTGTCCGGACTTCGAAATCAAGCCGAGCGACGAGACTTCGCAGCTGCTGTGCAGGCACCGGTGTCTCTTCCTTTCGAGCCTCGACGGGTTCCAAGTTGTCGCGTCCCTCGACGCCACGGGGCGTCCTTTTCTCCCGCTGCCAGCAGACGCGGTGCTGCTCTTTGACCTGATCCTACGCAGTGACGAGTTCCTGTTCTTCACTGATCTCAGTGATCCACCTTGGGCGCTGTCGGGCGACGATCCGGCACGACCAGGGCCGGTCTTTACGAATGCAGGTATAGCCACCGATGCGCTCTCGCTCATCTCTCGCGCTGGCGCCCGTCGCTTAGGCGTCTTCGCTGTCATTGAGATCCACCTCGACGACCTCGACCACGTCGGCTCTGATGCGGCGATGAGCTACCAGCTCGCCTTCCGATCTCTGCAGGCACGCTGGGCATACTATTGCGTGACCGACCTGCCGGGAAGCAGCACCCTCACCGTGGTCGATGCTTCTCCTCCGGATGTGCCTCACCACCTGCAATTCGTGCCCAAGCCCGAGACCGCGGACCCCATCGCGGCCGAGCTCACGCTCCGATATCCAAGCATGCGCTGTCTGTGCCTGATGACCGATCAGGTGGTGGCGCTCAGCGAAGAGCCGAGAAAGTACCTTGAGCTTCGCCGTGACGGTCAACGCCTGAGCGGCCCTTTGCCGAACCCCTCCATGCGCGATATTTCGAGGGACAACTTCTTGTTTCACATCCTCAAGGTGAAAGCCCAACCATCTTCAACCCCATGAGACCGAGGAACAATGCCTGCCTACAAAACACCTGACGTATACGTGGAAGAGATCTCCACCCTACCACCGTCGGTAGCGGAGGTCGCGACGGCAATTCCAGCCTTCATCGGCTACACTGAAACCGGCTACAACGGCAGCCCGGTTATAACCCGAATAACGAACCTGCTCGAATACACGGAGAGCTTTGGCGGCCCTAAGCCTTCCGTGTTCTCAGTCACGAACAGCGACGCTGGGAGCAGCGTGGAACGGGTCGTAGCGAGCGGAAGCACTGAATTCCTGCTCTACTATGCCATCAGTCACTACTTCAAGAATGGGGGCGGGCCCTGCTATATTGTCTCGGTTGGTGACTACACCTCGATACCGGCCAAGAAGAACTTCGAGGACGGCCTGACGATGCTCGAGAGCGAGGACGAGCCCACCCTGGTAATACTCACCGATGCCGTCAATCTGGCAGCAGCCGACTACCACGAGCTCTGTCAAAAGGTGCTGGACCAATGTAACAAACTGCGCGACCGTTTCGCCATCTTCGACATCAAAAAGGATGCCCAAACTGGCAAGAAGGACACGGATGTGTTCCGTGACGGGATCGGCACGAAATACCTCGCGTACGGATCCGCCTACTACCCGTACCTCCAGACCTCTCTGAACTACGACTACGAAGAGACCGGGGTCACTATCTTCGATAGCCCGGCGAGCAAGACTCTAGGCGCGAACTCCATAACCGTCAGCTATTCCGGCACTGAGCCCGCAACCGTGAAGGTCACCGTCGCTACAAGCGCGACGACACCGGACTTCACTGTCGCCGGCCACACGCTGACTATCACGGTCGGCGACAGCGTGACCGGGGAAGTGGTGGCCAGTGCGTGGACAACCTGGAAATCCGGCCACAATGCCGGAGGCTTCGAAGTGACCCAGGGCGGAGACGGGACCGGCACGGTTAGTGCTACTGAGGTGACCGTCGGTTCTAGCTACACGCTCGATTCGATTCGGTCCACGAACACCGCGCTCTACAATCAAGTCAAGACCCTGTTGACAAACGAGCGAGTCGTCCTTCCTCCAAGTGCAGCCGTGGCTGGCATCTATGCCAGCGTCGATCGTGACCGCGGCGTGTGGAAGGCACCGGCCAACCTCAGCGTCTCGGCGGTGATTGGGCCGATGGTGAAGATCACCAGCGAGGCTCAAGAAGATCTGAACGTCGATGCCACAGCCGGCAAGTCGATCAATGCGATTCGTGCCTTCACCGGCAAGGGGACCCTTGTCTGGGGGGCGCGCACCTTGGCGGGGAACGACAATGAGTGGCGATATGTCTCAGTCAGGCGTCTGTTCATCATGATTGAGGAATCGAGCCGCAAAGCCACCAGTTTTGCAGTGTTCGAACCCAACGACATGACGACGTGGCTCAAGGTCAAGGGGATGATCGAAAGCTTCCTCTACAGTCTGTGGGAACGCGGTGCACTGGCGGGACCGACCCCAGCCGCGGCCTACTTCGTCAATGTTGGACTCGGGAAGACGATGACCACACAGGACATCCTCGAGGGGCGAATGATCGTTGAAATCGGTGTGGCCGCTGTACGACCGGCCGAGTTCATCATCCTCCGCTTCAGTCACAAGCTCCAGCAGGCCTAACCCCCGACAACTGAACGGATCGGAGCGAATCCCATGGCACTTTCCAAGAGCGACATCAAGACCGCCTATCCCCTTCCTTCCTACAACTACCGCGTGGAAATCGCGGGAACCGCGATCGGCTTCTCCGAGGTTTCAGGCCTCAGCATCAAGCGCGAAACCACGACCTACAAGGAGAGCCCGACCGGCGGCGGCGCGCCCGGCCCGGTGGTGATGCACATGCCAGCACAACCGACCCATCCGACCATCACCCTGAAAAAGGGCGTGATTCGCAAGGGGAGCGTCGGGGTGCTCTATTCCTGGATCAGCGCAATCCAGATCAACCAGGTCGACAAGCGGGACGTCTACGTCCGGCTTTGCGACGAGAAAGGAGACGCCATCATAAGCTGGAAGGTCCAAAATGCGTTTCCCACCAAGCTGGATGCTCCTGCTTTCACGGCAAATTCCAACGACGTCGCTGTCGAAACCATGGAGTTACTTGCAGACTCCATCCTCATCGAAGAGGCATAGCTAGCGCCTGATGGCCCTGTCGGCAGACGCCCAGAAGAAGAGCTACCCGCTCGTCGCGTACAATTTTCGCGTCAGCGTTGCTGAGATCTCAATGAGCTTCACCGAGATCTCGGGCCTCGCGGTCGAGCACGACTACGCGACGTACCGGCACGGGTTGAGCTTTCTTGAAGGCGAGTCGCTCGCGACGGTCTACTTCGACCGGTTCATACCGGTGACCTGCAAACGAGGGGTTATTCTTGGCTCAAACCCATTCTTCCTGTACGACTGGCTGAAGAAGGGCGATCTCCGGAGCATGAATGTAAGCCTATGCGACGAGACCGGTACGCCGGTTCTCTCGTGGAAGGTCGCCGCCGCCGTTCCCACCAGCCTCAAGGCGGCTTCGTTCAGCGCCAGTGCGAACGAAGCCGCCATCGACTCGGTCGAGCTGCGGGTGAGGGGGGTGTTGGTTGCGACGCCCTGAATATACAGAGGGCTTGGAGTAGGCAATGGCGCTTCCCATACCCGGCCTCCCGTCCACTGACGAGCTGCACTTTGCCTTCCGCTTTGGTGTCTTCTTCTTCGCGCTCGGAGTGGTGCCGAACCCAATAGACATTCGGTTCCAGAAGGTTCGCGGGCTGAGCGCGACAGTGAAGACGACGCCGTTGACCGAGGGCGGGCAGAACCTCTACACGCAGCAGCTGCCGGTGGGGGTCGAGTACGGCAACCTCGTCCTGGAGCGGGGTATGGTGGTCGGGTCGCCGCTGAACCTCGAGGTGAACGCAGCGTTGTCGCTGTTCAAGTTCAATCCGTCCAATGTCCTGGTTACGCTCTTCAATGAGAATACCGAGCCCGTGTCGGCCTGGCTCTTCGTCAAGGCCTATCCCGTCAAGTGGGCGACGTCGGATCTGGATGCGATGGAGAAGAACTTGGTCATCGACACCCTCGAACTCTCCTATTCCCGGATGCAGATCCTGAGGATATGACATGCCAGTGGAGATCAAAGAGCTGGTGATTCGTGCTGTGGTGAGCCCCCCGCAGGGACCTGCGGCTCCCGCGCCCGAGGCGGGTTCTGGCAGCGACGGGCAGGAGGCGATCATTCAAGCCGCGGTCAAGGAGGTCCTGCGCATCCTCAAGGCGTCCAAGGAGCGATAGCGGTGGGTCTGGATCTCTTCAAGCTCGAAAAACTCACCATCAGCGCCTTCAACGACGTTCAGCGCGGTGGAATGCCTGCCACGACATTCGAGACGATGTTCAACCCGGCGTCGTACTCTCAGACCTACGCCGTCGTCTGGGGGAAGCAGCAGGCGTTGAACTCCAGCGGGGCCGAGCTGTCGTACACGCGCAACGCCCCGAGCAGGCTCTCACTGGACCTCGTGATCGATGGTACCGGCGTCGATGAAATGGGCATCCTGGCGCTCGGCCAGAAGAGCGTGAGCGAACGAATCAAGGATTTTCTCGACGTCACGTATACCTACAATGGTGCGATCCACGAGGCGAACTATCTTCTGGTCGAGTGGGGAAAGTTGAGCTTCCCCTGCCGCCTTGCAAGTGCGACGATCAACTACACCAAGTTCGACCGGGACGGAACTCCGCTGCGCGCTGAAATCAAGGTCGAGTTGGCCGCGGATGCCTCGGCCAAGAAGCTCTCTAGGGAGGAGAACAAGACCTCGCCAGATCTGACCCATTCCCGGCTTGTCAAGGAGGGGGACACGTTGCCGCTTCTGACAAAGCAAATCTACGGAACGCCCGACCGGTACCTTGACATCGCACGCTTCAACCATCTGGACAACTTCCGCAGGCTGACACCGGGCCGGACGCTGGTCTTTCCGTCGCTCGCCCGTCTCGCTAACAAAGGAGGGTAGTACCGTTGCCTACCGTGACTCCCACCATCCTCAGCAACGGTCAGCCGATGGATCCATCGTATCGGCTGCTCTCCATCGACGTTCGCCGCGAGGTCAACCGCTTGCCGCAGGCGGAGCTCCGGCTCATCGACGGCAGCGCGGCGAAGCAACAGTTCGCTGTAAGCGACAGCGGCTTCTTCGATCCCGGCGCGAGCGTCGAGATCAAGCTGCGCTATGAAGGTGGAGCGGATGCGAGCGTTTTCAAAGGAACCGTGACCCGTCAGGGGATCGAAGCCAATGGCGACGACTCGCTCCTGGTGGTTGTGGCCAAGGACGCCGCAGTCAAGCTGGCGGGCACCCGGCGCAGCGCCTGCTTCGAGCAAAAGACTGACGACGCAATCATCCGGCAACTCGTCACCGATGCGGGCCTGCAAGTGGGAAAGCTGAGCACCACCAAACCCACGCACCCCGCGATGGTGCAGTACTACTGCGCCGATTGGGACTTCATCATATCGCGGGCGGATGCGCAGGGCATGCTGGTAGTGGTCGAGGATGGCAGCGTCTCGCTACAGCCCATGGCGGTCTCGGGCGGGCCGAGACACCACTTCGAGTATGGCATCAGCGAAATCCTTGATCTAGAGTTGGAAGCGGATGCCGGAAGTCAGTATGGGGCAGTGGAGAGTGTCGCTTGGAGTCTCAAGGATCAGACGCCGACCCAGGCCAGCAAGGCGAACAGTGTGGGTGGATCCCCGGGCGATCTTGATGGCGCCAAGCTCGGCAAAGCGGTGGGCAACGACGTGTGCGCACTTTGCCACCCAGTGCCTGCCCTGCCCGACGAGTTGCAGGCATGGGCCGACGCAACCATGGCGCGCAGCCGTCTCGCGCTCTGTCGCGGCCGAATTGCGGTGCCTGGGTTCGCAGATGTCCATCTGCTCGACGTGATGGAGATTGCCGGAATCGGCAAGCGATTCGACGGGACGGCGCTATTGACCGGCCTACGCCACCGGGTCGATGCGTCCGGGTGGCGCACGGATGTGCAATTCGGCCTTCCGCCAGAAAAGTTCAGTCAAAACCACGACATCGTCGATGCGCCGTCAGCCGGGTTGCTCCCGGCCGTCAGCGGGTTGCAGATCGGCGTGGTCGCGGACTTCGCAAGCGACCCTGACAACGAGCTTCGGGTCAAGGTGATCTTACCTGCGGTCGACCCCAGCAAGGGGACGGTCTGGGCACGGCTTGCTGCCCCGGATGCCGGAAAAGACCGTGGATACTACTTTCGACCCGAGCCCAAAGACGAGGTAGTGATCGGATTTCTCAACAACGATCCGCGCTACCCGGTCATTCTCGGATCGCTCTTTGGTTCCAAGAACAGCCCCGCCGCGGCGATGGGGACGCCGAGTGACAAGAATGAGCAGAAAGGAATCGTGACCAAGAAGGGCACGACCATCGGATTCCTCGACGGCGCCAAGCCCTCGGTGTTCATCGAGACCGCGAGCAAGAACAAGCTGCTCCTTGACGACGACGCCAAGCAGGTCAGCCTAACCGACCAGCACGGAAACTCGATCACCCTAAGCAAGGATGGGATCGTGCTCAAGAGCGCCAAGGATTTGAAGATCGACGCCAGCGGCAACGTGGAGATCAAGGGCAGCGCGGTAGATGTGAAGTGAGCGTGAAATGAGCGCACTTGGAGATCACATGGCAGACACAAAAAATAGCAGCCAGGCGTCATTCCTGGGCCGAGGCTGGGCCTTTCCGCCCGTTTTCGCTGCCGCCGGCGCCGAGGTCGAAATGGTGTCAGACGACGACGATATCCAGCAAAGTCTGCGAATCTTGCTTGGAACCTATCCCGGCGAACGGGTGATGCAAGAAGCGTTTGGCTGCGACTTGCCGAGCCTGATGTTCGAGGAGCTGGATCAGCGGCTGGTCAACAGCATCGAGCGACTGGTCCGGGACGCGATCATCGAAAACGAGCCTCGCGTTCAGCTGAATCGGGTGGACGTTGCCAGCAGCGACGCGGAGCAGGGATGCGTCTCAATCAGTGTCAGCTACACCGTGAGGGCGACGAACTCGCGCTTCAATATGGTGTTCCCCTTCTACCTGCTGGAACCGACAACGCCGATCGTGAGGTGAAAGGATCATGGCCGATTTCATCTTGATCGATGGCGACACGGTGAACTTCCTGCCGACATTCGGCGCCGCCACGGTGGTCCCGCAACCGGGCAAGCTCCAAGGGGCGGGTCCGGCCACTCTGAACGGCAAGAAGATGTGCGTGGACGGCGACGAAAGCAAGGTCTCCGTTGCCGGTTGCACCTACATGACGCCGCAGTACTCCATTCCTGGCACCGGCACCTTGAAGATCGACGCGCTGGCCGGAGACCAGAAGGCGAGCAAGACAAAGACTGGCGGCAAGGTGGTCCTGCTCAAAGGGTCGCAATTCACCGCCAAGTTCGAGGTCAGCAGCCCGGCCCAGCAGCCACCCCCGGGACCGGGATCGCCGATCCCCGATTCCACGGCCCAATACTCCGGCAATGGAACGTTCATTACCACCAACATGCTATTTCAGGGGACCTAAGCGATCGCATCAGCCATGGCAGACAAGAACACAGAGCGCGACGGTACCAGCCAGGCGGGGCGTGTCCTCGCGGCGCTGGATCCAGGCTACGCTGGCATCGACGAACGCGGGATCGCGGATCTGGTTGCCTTCGCCCATGAATTGGGCAAGGCGCTAAGATACCATGGCGAAGATGGTACGATCGGCGATTGGAGCGGTTTTGTCGATTCGCTGGATCCCGCGGCTGTCGCCGAATTTCTGAATGCGCCCGAGAACTTCGATCCGGCAAGCTCGCCGGCGCTCTTTCGTCCGCACTTCGTGCTTTTTCTGGCTTTCCTGGGACTGTTTAAGGAGGCCCAGGCCCGACTCAACGCGCTGACCGGGCGGCACCTTGACTTCTACTATCGTCAGGTTCTGCGTATTGTCGAGAAGGGACCGATTTCAGACCGGCTGAATCTGGTATTCGATCTTGCCAAGGACACAAGCGAGGTCATGGTCCCGGCCGGAAGCCTGCTCAGTGCCGGCCCGGACAGCCTCGGCAAAGACAGGGTCTACCCGACCGAGCGCAACCTGGTGGTCAACCGAGCCCAGATCGGCAAGGTGAGCTCCGTCTTCGTCAAGCGGCGGATCACGGGATTTGCCAAGGCGAGAGCCCTCGGCCAAAAGGACGGAGAGAATACCTGTCTGGAAATGTTCCGAATCGCAATTGGGGATCCGTCGCCGGGCGATCCCCTGCCGCCCTATGATCAGGGTAAGTCGCAGGTGAGCTTCAGCCTGCTCACGCAGCTTGACGCTCGCACGCAGGACACACAGAAGGACCGCGGCTTTTACCTCTCGCTCTCCGAAATCCGCGATCTGATGCTTCTGGTTGATCTCAAGCTCGACACCGCAACAGGAATTGAAAGCATCCTGGCGCTGTCGCTGAAGCGACAGAAGGATCTTGGCGTTAGCGATGCCAATGAACCGGACCTGGCCGCGCTGGGCGCGTATTGGGGCGAGATCCAAACCCTCGAGAATTACTTCTTCATGACCGCCGAGAACTTCCACCAGGTCATGCAGCAATTCCAGCAGCAGGTCTTGAACCTGGACGACGAAAACTGGCTCCGCGTCGATGGGATCCTGGACGCAGCGCACAAGCAGAAGATTCGCGAACAGAGGATCGCGGAACTGCGCCAGATTCATGCCTCGGCTCCGGCCGGGGGACTGCTCCCTCTCATACAGGCCGCGCTGGACAACTACAACGCAACCAACGAGGATCTGGCGACTGTCCTTGCGCAGCCAGAGCGTGAGATGCTGGAGCAGAGTGCCGACAAGGGCGATTGGGAGCGGGTCTGCAGCATCCTGGAGGTGGTCCTGCGTAACCGCCTCGGAGAGCCGCCAGCACAGCACGAAGAATGGCTGAACATTTATCCAGCAGCCGACTCCGCTGTGGCTGGCGCTCGCGCGACGGCCGACGACAAGGAGACTCCGCGGTGGGCGATGTTCGGTCTGCCGCAGGCGAGCGACGAGAACAGTCCCCCCGCGCCAGTCATCGGATGGGCGGTCAGCTCCCCGACGCTTTCTCTGGCCGAAGGTGACCGCACGATCGCTCTCACCCTCGGCGTGTGCGCGGACGGTCTCGATGCCGAGAAGCTACAAGAGTTCGATACCCTGTTAACATCTAATCCCCCCCCACTGGTTTTCCAGGTGAGCACCGCGAACGGCTGGGTCGAGTGCCATACCGCCAAGGTTTCGACAGCGCCGTCGTACAACGATCTTCGTGGCACGACCTATCCGTCCAAACCAGTGGGCCTTGCCTTCGAACTCAACCTGCCGGCGAGTGTAGATCCTGTCGTTCCGCTGCCGGTGGCGCTTTCGGGTATGGACAGCCCGTGGCCCGCCCTGCGCGCGATGCTGCCACCAATCTGGAGCAAGCCCAAAGGCACGTCCGACTCTGAAGGCGAGTACGTGCTTCGCTACCGCGAGCTTCGTGATCTGCGCCTGGTTGCGGTTCATCTCCAGGTGAAAGTGACTGGGCTCAACTCACTTGAGTTCTTCAACGACGAGAAAGCGCTGGACGCAAAGAAGCCATTCGAGCCATTCGGCCTCGCGCCGGCCGTGGGGTCGCATCTCTTTATCAAACACCCCGAGATCGTCAATAAGAAGCTCGACAGTCTGACTTTCAAGTTTCAGTGGATGAATACGCCCAGCAACCTCGGCGCGCACTATGCGAACTATGGGCTGCAAAACAACGGGGCGTTCGCAGCGGCAGTTGCACTCATCGACCGCTCTGAGCGTAAGATGCTCATTGAAAATGCCGCACTCTTCGGCCTCGCCACGAGTCCGACCAGCGACGAGAAGGTGATATCGGTCGCGCCCGTCCCTGCTCCGGTTGAGGCTGTCGGCGCGGATTCGGATAGAGCCACTCCGGTTGCGGATTCAAAGAGTGCAGCCACTTGGAGGCGCTATTTCCAATGGGAGTTGCTTTCTCCCGACTTCCAACACTCAGCGTACCCGGCCCTCGCGGCTGGCAAAGCGGTCGAGCTGGCGTGTGCGATAGCCACCAAAGCCACGACCCTGGCGGCTGGCGACTACAAAGTCAACCCTCCATACACACCGAAGCTGAAGTATCTGACCATCGATTATGAGTCCTCCGTAGAGGCCAGTCTTGGTGCCGAGGCGATCGCCCCTAGCACCGCGCGGATCTTTCACGTTCACCCGTTCGGTGCCTGCGAGATCGAAGCGGATCGGAAGCCCGACGGCCTGCCACTTCTGCCCAGCTACGACGACGCTGGCGAGCTCTACCTGGGATTGCGCGACGTATTCCCCCCGCAAAACGTCTCGATTCTCTTTCAGTTGGCCGAAGGCACAGCCAACCCGAGCCTCGATCCAGAGCCCGTCAAGTGGAGCTGCCTTGATGGCAACTGCTGGGTACCCCTCGACGACAGTATCGTGTTCGACAGTACGGAAGGGCTCACCAGCTCGGGAATCATCGAGATTGCCCTCGGGCAGGTCAAGCCCAGCACACGACTACCCGATGGGCTTTATTGGCTTCGTGCCACTGTGGCGCACAATACCGGTGTGGTCTGCGATGCCATCGGGCTGCCGTGCACCCAAGCGGTCGCTGCGACCTTCCGCAACCAGGGCAACGCCAAGGACCATTTCCGCGAACCGCTTCCCGTCGGAACCGTCAGCAAACTCGCCTCCGCGATCCCAGGAATTGCAGGCGTGCGCCAGCCCTCTACCTCGTACGGGGGCCGGATGGCCGAGGACAGCGCCATGTGGGCCACGCGCGTGAGTGAGCGGATTCGCCACAAGCAACGCGCGCTATCGACGTGGGATTACGAAAGGCTCGTGTTGGAGTGCTTTCCAGAGGTCTACAAGGCCAGGTGCATCCCCGCCAGCCCAGATCGACCGGGCATGGTCGAGATGGTCGTCATCCCAGATGTTCGCAAGCTGCTCCCATCCGATCCGTTCGCCCCCAAGGCACCAGCCAGGCTGTTGCGGCAGGTGCAGGAGTATCTTGCCACCTTGGCCCCGGCATTCGCATCCGTACGCGTCCGGAACGCCGAATATGTCTCGGTTCAAGTGCGCCTCTACGTGCGCTTCGTCACCGGCGCAGACGAGGCCTACCACGCCAATTTGCTCAACGACCAGCTGAATCGGTTCCTCTCCCCTTGGGCTTACGACGACGCCGCAGACATTGCGCTCGGCGGAAGGATCTACGCAAACAGCATCGTGAACTTCGTCGATCGTCGCGACTATGTCGATTTCGTGGCCGGGGTCAAGTTGTGGAGCAGCAGCGAGGGCGGAAGCTTCCTGCCCGTGCCTCCGCCGCCGACGGGAGAGGGCGAGCTCGTCGAGGCCGGCAGCCCCTATGCGGTCCTGGCCGCCGCGCGCACCCACGCTATTCTGGTGGTTCACGACGCACAATTTGACGAGCGATTGCTGACCGGCGTCAATTTCATGAAGATTGGATTCGATTTCATCGTGGCTTGATTTCGACGCTCTCGCGGAAGTTGGACAAGGAAGTGGGACAACATGGATAACAACAAAAAGAATCGCGCCGACCTGAAGAGATACTTCATCAAGAACGCCATCCCGACGGAGAGCAACTTCGCCGACCTCATCGACGCGGCCATCAACCAACGAGACGATGGCCTTGCCAAGCCGAGCGGTGAGCCACTTAGCATCGAGGCATCGCCGATCGGCAACCAGACCGCGATCCGCCTCTATCATTCATTCTCGGACCCAAGCCCGGCCTGGATGCTGAGCCTAATGGCCGGGGATCCGGCGGCGAACAACAAGAGCCTCGTTCTCAGCGATGGAACCGGCAATCCCAAGCTGTCCATCGACGAGACGACCGGTGCGCTGAGCGTCGGGGCGATCAACGCCGCGGGCGCTATCAATGCTGGGGGCGGACTTACTGTCGCGCCTGGCAAGAACCTCACCGTGAACGGCTCGCTGACCGGACTGGCCGTTGAGACCTCGAAGTTGACGCTGAAGTCGGACACCATTGACCCGCACAAGTGGGTCAGCGCGACCCTGGGTGGCATCAAGCGCGTGGATTTTGATGGGAACTTGAAGGTAGACGGAGACGTCATCGTGTCTGGCAACGTCGATGGGCGAGACGTGTCGTCGGATGGTTCGAAGTTGGATGCGCACATTTCCGACGCGACGAATCCACATACTACGACGGCTGCGCAGATAGACTCGGAGGGCGGGGCGAATAGAATCGTTACCCAAATCAACGCGGGTTCGGGAACGATTGCCGAGGGACGGATTGATGCCACTATCGCTAGGGATGCGGAGGTCGCAGCGAGGTTCGATGTATCGAGTGGGCACGACCACGATGGCATTGACAGCAAGAGGATACCGGCAATCTCGAGCGCGTACTTCAGCGATCTGAGCGGCGCTAGTCTTACGAGCCTCAACGCCACGCAAATCACGAGCGGAACGCTGGCGGAGGCACGAATTGACTCAACGATCACTCGTGACTCAGAGGTTGCGGCACGGTTCCACGTGACAACGGGGCATAACCACGACGGCGCTAACAGCAGAAAGCTAACGGCAGCCGACGTGGGCGCGTTGTCGACATCGGGTGGCGGGGTTGGCTCCACGGGAACGATGTCGACTTGCCTGAGAGTCTCGCAGACGGCGGCGGCTTCGGCGTGTGCGATCCAGGGAATCGTGTCGGCGGGTGGTGGACCTGGCATCTGGTGGGCTGCGGTTGCCGGGGTCTCAGACGCGGACTCCACGGCAGGCGTCTACGCAAGCGCGAGCAAGACGTATGCCCTGCGCGTTGAAGGGACCTCGTACTTTAGCGGGGCGAAAACAGGCTACGTTGTTGACTTGTTCATCAACGGAGACACGACCCAGCTCCACACCGGCGATGTCGTGAGGCTAAAAGGGACTCCTGTTGCACGCTACCACGGAGAAGCAAACAAGATCCCAGTGACGGAGGTTGTTCGGGCGAATCGGGGGAGCGATGGCCTGGTGATTGGGATTGTCGACCGGGAAGCGCTACCGACTCACGCGGGACCTGACGAGCGAAAGAACCCGGAGGATCCGACCACAATCGACCCCGGCGGCGAGCTCACCGTTGTGACGTTGGGAGCATACGCACACTGCCGCGTCGACGCGACCAGAGCGCCTATCTCCGTCGGCGACTTGCTCACCTCGTCTGCAACTGAGGGTTGCGCCGAGAAGGCAACCAAACCACAGCTTGGCACCATTATTGGGAAAGCCTTGGAGCCTCTTGCCAGTGGAATCGACTACATTGCGGTGTTCGTGAACATTCAGTAGGAGGGGCTACTCATGGACAAGAAGTACTTTGTCGTCAGTCTGTCGTTGAAACCGGGGCTCAATGGGGCCGCGGAGGTCGTTCCACCTGGAGCACTGGCGAACCTGAAGTACAGGTACATCGTTGTGAACGCCGGAGCAAAGGAGGCAATTGTTCGCGTGGAAGCGGCGAAGCAGGTGCTCTCACGGCTGGCAGACGCGGACGAATGTCGCGAGCTCTCCATCAAGCAGGCGCAAGCGTTGATCAGCACCTATCAACAGCCCAAGCTTAGCCGAAAGTATCGCAAGCCGCCCAATCTCAGCCATTCCCCAAGCGGTCCTGAGCCCCCTGTCGCAAGAGGTGGAAAGCCTGAGGACGACCAAGAACCAGTGATTGAGACCGTCCAGACTGTTCGGTCGGGGTTCTACTTGGTTGATGTTCCCGTGGATTGGCCGTTGACCGCGACGGACTGACTGGGAGTGGTGAGCATGAGCGCAAAGTTTGATGGCCGCCTGCCCGAGGTCAAGGCCGCGGAGACCGTGCTGATCGTCGAAGGCGAGAAAGATGTCGAAACCGCCCTTCGAGTCGGGCTGCCAGGTCCATCCTGGACCGCAACCACCAGCCTTGGTCCCGCTGAATGGCTCTCGATCTACGCCGAGAGCCTGCGCGGCAAGCACGTTGTGATCTGTCCCGATACCGACAGGCGCGGCCAGCTCTATCTGCGGCAGATCGTCCGCGATCTGGAAGGCAAGGTGGCCACGCTATGCTTGGCGAAACTGCCGCCCGGTCAGAAAGATCTATCGGCCTGGGTCGAACAGGGTGCAACCAAAGAGCAGGTGGTCGAGCTGCTGCGTGGCGCCCAGCCTATCGATTGCCAGCATCTGCCTGACATGTGAGCGCGCGTCCGATGGACTACGCCGATCTGCGCCGCGAGGGACTGCGCCTGCTTGAACGGATGGCAGGCGGAAGATGGACGGATTTCAATGTCCATGACCCTGGGATCACCATCCTCGAGCAGCTCTGCTATGCGCTCAGCGACCTCGCATACCGCGCCGACTTTGAAATCCCAGACCTGCTCGCCGATGGAGGCGGTGACGCTTACCACAGCTTGCACCCGCCGGATGAGATCCTCACCTGCCGTCCGGTGACACTTGCCGATCTTCGACGGCTCGTTCTCGACGTCGCGGGCGTGCGCAATGCCTGGGTCGAGCCGCTGGAACAGGACGCCCTGGCTCTGTACTACGATTCGCAAAAAAGCACTCTCAGCCTTAGCCCCGGCCCAGTGTCCGAGTCGGTGCCGCTTTTAGGCCTGTATCGTGTCCTCATCGAGGCTTCGGACCAATCCGGCCCTGATTTGAGGGCGAACGTCGCTCGGCGATTGCACGAGAACCGCAGCCTGTGTGAAGACTTCGCGGAGATCACGGTGCTGGAGCCCCAGCTCGTCGCCATCGACGCGATACTGGAGATCGGGCATGTCGAGGATCCCGACCAGTTCGCAGGCGAAGTCATCCAGGCAATCGCCGATGTCATTTCTCCGTCGGTCCGATTCTCCACCCTGTCGGAAATGTTGCGGGCCGGGTTTCCTGTCGAAGCCATCCTCCAAGGGCCGCGACTCCAGCACGGGTTCATCTCCGATGACGCTTTGGCGAGCGCGACCAAACCGACCGCGATTCATGCCTCGGATATCGTCCACGCGCTCATGGATGTGACAGGGGTTCGCGCCGTAGGACGGCTTGTCATCTCGAGCGGAGACAAGTCCGACGCGTGGTCTCTCGCCGTGGAACCCGAGCACGTGCCGATGCTCGACCGCAATCGCCTGAACATCACTTTTCGGCGAGATGGCAAGAGCGTGCTCATTCCAAATCTCGCCAGCCCTCGGGCGGCCACGCCGGTTCCAGCGCGCAATGCCGTCGACGACCTCTCCCCTCCGCCGGGACAAAATCGCAACGTCGGGACCTATCTTTCCGTGCAGCATCACCTTCCCGCGCTGTACGGGGTTGGAGACACCGGCCTGCCGGGATCAGCCTCGCCAGAGCGGAAGGCACAGGCCAAACAGCTGCAAGCCTATTTGATGTTCTTCGATCAGCTGATGGCCAACTATCTGGCTCAATTGGCCAATGTGAAGCATCTGCTTTCGTATGACAGCTCCGAAATACGCACCTACTTCGCGCAGGCCGTTCACGAGCCAGGCAGCGAGGCGGACGAGATTGTGGCCTCCCATAACGAACAGCAGCTGCTTTGGAGCAGTCTGGGCGCCATGCCGACGGACGGTGACACGCCTCCGGTGGATGGCGCACGTAAAAACCGTTTCCTGAATCATCTGCTCGCCCGATTCGCCGATGCGATCGAAAGCCACGACACGACTTCTGGCGCTCTCATCGAGCGCAAGCAGACGTTCTTGCGGCAGTTTCCCTGGCTGAGCAGTGCACGCGGGACAGGATTCAACGTCCTTGCTCCAGGGGGCGTGAGCAATCGATCGGCACTAGAGGATCGGCTTCGGCTCAAGCTCGGCCTCGTCGAGGAAGATGGTGAGACCTTCATCCTGGTCGAGCACATTCTGCTCCGCCCAATTCCGGGCGACGAGCGCCAGGAGGTTCCGTTGCTCGCGAATCCCGTTTCCCGCGACCCCTACTCGCTGCAATTGACTTTCGTCCTGCCCGAGGGGCCGGGGCGATTTGCCGATGCAAGTTTCCAGCAGCTCGTCGAAACGACCATTCGCGACGAAACACCGGCCCACTTAACATCCTTTGCGCGCTGGCTGCCCACGGCGACCTTTCGGACATTCCAGGCCGCCTACGGGGAATGGCTGGACAGGCTGCGCGCGTACTTGGCCGAAAAGCTGGGCGTTCAACTGAAGGAGGCCGTTTCCTAAGCCATGCCCACTGGAAAAGGTGTATACGTCCGCGAAACGCGGGACCACATTATCGACCTACTCGGGATGGGCCAGACCTATCCAGTGCAGGACCTTGCGGTCGAGGGCGAGCAACTCACGGTCAGCTTCGACCAGCCTTCTTCATTCGAGGTCGAACCCGGTCAGAAGGATGTTTGCTATCAACTGTACGAAGGCGACAATCCGGTGCAGCCTCCGTGCAGCGCCGTTGGAACGGGGGAAGAGACAGCGATCAGCGGTCCGATCATCACCAAGGACAAGGTGTTCAGGATTCTAGCCTCCAAAATCGATCGACTGGCTCGCAACGCGTTCCTTTTCGAGACGGCAGCCGTGAAGGTTGGTCTCAACACCGCGCTACGCACCTGGTTTCCTAATCTACCTCGCCTGCACCCGGACATCACTAACCCGTCGGATAGTGATCCATGCATCGCTGATTACGGCAGCAGCGTTGAAGTCCGGGTGGCCAGCAGCCAGCTAGGCGCTCGCTACCAACTCTCCTACGTAGGCCGCGACGGAGTTGAGATCTTGACCCGCCCGGCCGATGGAACCGGCTCTGACCTGTCGCTCTTCACGGATCCCATGGAGGAGGACGCGCAGATCCGCGTAGTCGCCAGCAGGACTTTCGATCCGAGCGAGGGGCGGCCCGATCTGCGTGAGTTTCTCGGTGTCGTTCTGACCCTTGCCGTGCGCGCCAACCCTTCACTCAATGTGTCCGTGGATGGAACCCCGTTGGTCGACCCCACGGCGCCGGCCGCGGTCACCATCGCGGCCAGCCAGCCGAGCGCGACGTACCGTGCGTACGTTCGGACCTTGGTCGACGCAAGTTTCGAGATCGATGCATCCCCAGGCGCGGACTTGCTCACCGTTTCGGTCCCTGCTTCGCTAGATGTTGCGGCCCACGATGTTTTCGTACACAACCCTCCCTGGTTCCCGCAGTGGCAGGACTTGCAAGGCTTCGGGCCACAGGGAGAACCTGTCCCGGGCACTGGGGGCAACCTGACCATCACGCTTGGACCTCTGCATGAAGACAGCATCGTGGTGATTCAGGCTTGGAAGAGCCATCCGGCGGTCATGCCTGGCGAGTCCGCAGTACCGCTTAAGCAAGCAATCGTGATCCTTGCGAGGCCGGATGCTGTGCCCGGACTTGCCCTCGATGTTTCGCCGGACACCGACGGTGCTAGCGGCGCCATGCTGGTTTCGAACGGCCAGCGTGGAGTCTTCTACTATTTTCGTCAAGTCGATGGGGCTGACCCGATCGGGCTGCCTGCCTATTTTCACCGACTCGATGAGCAGGGTCAGACGGGCTACCGAGGTGTCGGTCAGCTGCGCATCGGAATGGATTTCGTGATAGCGCGACTCCCGCCACCCGATTCACCCATCGTCGATATCGCGCCTCTTCCGCCAAACGGCAGGTTGAGTGTGAACGCAGTGTGGGCGCGCACCGGCGTGGATTGGGCCGCGCCTCGCACCATCACGGTTTCAATCGAGAAGCCGTGAGGACCCCCGCCCACCACAAGATCCTTCGGCAGGTCCTGGAAGTGACTGTCCCGGAACAAAGCATGGCTTGGGGGCTACAGACCGAGCTGAGCAGAGTCCAGCGCAGCAGGCTGGAGGCGATTATCGATCGCTGTTGCACCGAAATCGCCGCTCCTGATCGTATCCATCGCATTGAATCCCTTACGCTCGACCTCGGCCGAATCGATCCCGCTCACCTCGAAAGCACTCTGGCAGAACGAGTGGAGTTGGCGTTGCGGAAGGCTCTGACGGACCGGTTGCGAGTCGATGAAGGAACGCTCGTGGATGGTGGCAGAGCTCCTGACACAAGCTCCGACCTCGAGTTGCTGACACTGTTTGCGCGCACGGGAACCCTCCCTTGGTGGGCCGACACCGCACTGCCGCGGGTAGTAGACGACGTGATTGAGCGCATGTACCAGAGCGCCCCAGGCCAGCTAGCCGCCCTGTTGCAGACTCTGGTGGGCAATCGACGCCACCTCCAGCGCATGATTCTGAACGCAACCGATGCTAGCTTGATTGCGGCCTTCGCGGCCTTGCGGGCGTGCGCGCGCGCGGATTTGGCAGGTCGAGAGCTCGAGTTGAAGGCGCTGCTCGGCGCGCCTGAGTTCATCGGGCTGGCCAGCAAGGCTCGTCTTCGATCGGCCCTGTGGCTGGGCGTACTGTCCACGGCGTGCGCCGACGGCGGGAGAGAGCCGCTGCCTTTCTGGCGAGACACGCTGACGCGTGCGGCGTTAGATCTGGGCATCACCTTCGGCGCCTTGGTCATCGCAGTCGGTGCGACCTTGGATTCCGAACCGCTAGCCGCGGTAGCAGCAGTCCTTTTGCGGGAGGTTCAGGAAGCCGCCCCGGAAAGCCAGGCGGCAATTCGCGCCGCAGGGCCATTCGAAGATGCGGTTGAAGGTGCGCTGGCGAAGCCCGCCGCGCGGCTTGGCATGGGTGGCGAAATAGTGCAAACTTTCGCGACCGGATCGACAGAGATTTCCGGCCTCGTGCCACCGCCGCCGAATGATGGGCTGGACAGCAATCGGTTTGCCGGCAACGATAGTGGCCAGGAGAGCGGCCGCGCTCTCGATGGGGCGGATGCGGACCTGGAAGAGGCCGACACGATTCTCTCTCGACTGGAAGCCACAGGATTGCTACCCCCGGCGCTTTTGGCCGAGTTCCGCTTGATGGCTCATCGGCTCTCTCGAATCCGCCGAGGGCTGCCACTTGATGGATTGCGGTCACTCGATCGGCGAGCAGCCGCGGCTGGCTTGCGCGCCGAGTTACTCAAAGGCCTGCGGGAATTGCCGCATTCCGAGGGGGCCGCCGGAATGCAGGAGGCGGTGCCAGCGGCAACCAGGACGCCCAATCTCGAATCGTTTGACCGGACGGAGACTCTTTCGCGATCTGCTGAATACAGCGGCCGAACAAGTTCGCAGGATTTGGACCAGGACCGCGCCATAGAGGCGGCCGCCCAGGGCACTGAAGAAGACGAATCCGTCCTGGACCGAATCGCGCGCTTGCGCATCTTGCCCAAAACCCTGATGGCCGAGCTTCGTTCCCTCGTGCGACGATCTCAGTCGTTGGGAACAGATGCTGCGACCCGAGCGTTCCACGGCTTCGATCCGGGATCGTTGGATAGCTGGCCAGGCGACCCCGACGCCGTGAGCACTATCTTGCGATGGCTTCGCGGAGCACTCGCAAGCAGCCCGCTTTCCACGCAAGCCCTCAAGCATTCTCTTGAGGAACTTCAGGAAGCCGCAGCAAACATGCACACGAAGCTTCTACACGATGCACGGGAGCTGCTCAGACGCGAGAGCACCAGGTTGTTCTCCGAGACGCGGAATCCGTCGTGGCCGCGTAGCTTGCCCCAGCTTGACCCAAACGAGGTCCATGTCGAGAATGCAGGGCTGGTGATTCTTTGGCCGTTTATCGGCCATTTCTTCGAGCGCCTAGAGCTGACCACACCAAAGAAACAGTTCAAGGACCGCGACGCCCTCCATCGCGCGGTCGGATTGCTGCAGCACCTCGCCACCCAGGATCTCGACCCACCCGAGTACCAGCTTGTCCTAGCCAAAGTGCTCTGTGGCATGAAGCTAGACGATGTCTTCGAGCTTGGGCCTCCGATTACGGAAGCAGAAGCGGAGGAGTGCACGAACGTGCTGCAGGCCGTGATCGCCAGTGCCCCAATCTTGCGGGACATGTCCGTTGCTGGCTTCCGCGGGTCCTTCCTGGTGCGAAAAGGTGTGCTCAGAGCGCGCGACGGAACATGGCTCTTGCGCGTGGAACGAGCCTCGTACGACGTGGTGCTGGACCGCTTTCCATGGGGAATCGGCTGGATCAATTTGCCGTGGATGGAGGCCCCGCTCTCGGTTGAATGGTGAGATCATCCGGCCTGATCTGCCCTTCCGTTGCGCCAGATCTGATTCACCCCGGAGCGCGCTCTTCTCCCGTTTCGCCTGCACCATCTCCCTGCGCGAGCATCTCCTCGATCACCTGGATAGCGCCGGTGATCCGTAGAATCGTCGCTCGCAGCTCGGTCGCTTTAGCCTCGAGATCACCAAGAAGGCGCCTCCCATTTTCCTGTTCGGCGCGGAGCTCGGCGAGACGCTTCTGAAGTCGTTCTTTCGTAACCAGTTCATTGACGGGTGCAGCGCCATCCCCGCGGCACAGGGTATTGATGGAGCCCAGGTCAATCACGACCTGGGGAGCCTCAAGCCATGCGCCTATCGAAGTCACAGGGCCTGTCCA
>Ga0182021_10001388_pt1 | contig 27594 bp, 21 predicted proteins | sample 612E3MmetaG_FD_120493 | JGI IMG/M metagenome (GOLD analysis project Ga0182021, IMG submission 120493) | Permafrost microbial communities from Stordalen Mire, Sweden - 612E3M metaG (Illumina Assembly) | ecosystem: Environmental > Terrestrial > Soil > Wetlands > Permafrost | place: Sweden...
AAAAGTTTTATCGGCACCAATATAGAAAATCTGATATCCAGCAAAACCGGATGTCCTGTTAGAGTGGTAAATGATGCTGATGCGGCAGGATTGGCAGAAATGAAATTTGGTGCCGGCTTAAAACATAAAGGTGTTGTAATTCTTATTACTGTAGGGACTGGTATTGGAACCGTAATATTTACAAAAGGAAAATTACTTCCAAATACTGAATTAGGCCATATATTTTTTAGTACTGGTTTGGAAGCTGAAAACTATATGTCAGATTCTGCCCGGCATAAATTCGATTTATCGTGGAAAGAATGGGCTTTGCGTTTTGATGAGTACCTTAAATATATAGAACAGCTTTTCTGGCCCGATTTATTTATTATCGGAGGGGGAGTTAGTAAAAACGAAAATAAATTTATACAATATCTGAGTGTAAAAACGAGAATTGTTCCTGCTCAATTACAAAATTATGCCGGGATAATTGGTGCTGCTCTTGCTGCACGCAAAATGATTACAGATTTAGAAGGGAATGTCCTTAAAAAAGTTACTTTTTAGTCATTTTTAGTATAATTCATCTTTTGTTACAACATCTTAATTTAATTTTACAGGTTATCGTTAATTGTATAAATATTTATGAAACCAGAAGATTTTGAAGTAAAAATACTTGGAAAGGGAACAGTTAAATCGCCTTTAAAACTTTCTACCAGTAAAGGTGAAGGAGTTTACGATTATGTAAAAGATACCGAAAGGATCCTGTACAATGTAACTCTTGATAATTATCTTTTATGCAAAGAACATAATGAAATGCCTGTGTCATTTGAAAAAGCAGGGCCCAAGGAATTCCTGTTTTTTGAACCTGCTAAAACCAAAGTTGCAATTGTTACCTGTGGTGGTTTATGCCCGGGTTTAAATAATGTGATCAGAAGCATCGTAAACCAGCTCTATTATCGTTATGGCGTGAAAAGAATGGTAGGTATTCAATATGGTTTTGAAGGTTTTATATCTGAATATAATCACCCGCTAATTGATCTTGCTCCGGAAATGGTTGAAAATATTCATTTATCAGGAGGTACAATATTAGGTTCTTCCAGGGGTAACCAGGATGTAGGTCAAATCATAGATACACTCGAAATATTAAATATCAATATTTTATTTTGTATAGGCGGCGATGGAACATTACGCGGAGCCCATGCAATATTTGAAGAAATAACTAAACGTAACCTTAAAATTTCTGTAGCTGGTATTCCAAAAACAATTGACAACGATATCAATCTTATTGATAAATCATTTGGTTTTGAAACTGCTTTTACCATAGCAAATGACATTATTCGAAATGCCCATAATGAAGCTGTGGGGGCATTTAATGGCATAGCATTGTTAAAGCTTATGGGACGTGATGCCGGATTTATTGCTGCCTACGCTGCACTTTCAATCCAGGAAGTGAATTTCGTAATTATACCTGAGATGGAATTCGATCTTTATGGGCCTCATGGCTTTTTGAAAATCCTTAGAAAAAGGTTAGAGGACAGACACCACGCTTTAGTTGTAGTTGCCGAAGGAGCAGGACAATTTTTCTTTGACGGTTCACACCCTTTGGCAGATCCTTCCGGTAATATTAAACACAAGGACATTGGTATTTACCTTAAAGATAAAATTTCTGAAGAATTCGATTCAAAAAACTTCCCTTATACTATAAAATATATCGATCCAAGTTATATTATTCGCAGTGCGCCTGCCAATGCCAACGATAGCAAATTCTGTAGCCTGTTGGCCCAAAATGCAGTCCATGCAGCCATGGCAGGAAAAACCGATTTTGTAATAGGCAACTGGAACAATGAGTTCACCTTATTGCCCATTCCTGCTGCTATAGCCAAACGCAAGAAAATTGAATTGGAAAGTGAACTTTGGTGGAACGTTCTCGAAGCGACTGGCCAACCAGTTAGTATGAAGAACTAAGTTTACCGACATTATAATAAATGAATATCTATAATCTAATATTCATATGCTAAAACAGGATAATGCCCGATATTGCTGAAACCTATAACTTTTGTATTTGTAATGAAATTTTTAGAGATACCATAAGTTTTATATATATTCCGAAGGGCTTACCCCAAAATATTCTTTGAAAGATTTTGAAAAATATGAGAGATTTGTAAATCCAGTTTGATATGCAATTTCAGATATGGTTGCGGAATTTTGTGAAATAAGCGAAGCAGCCCTTTTTAAACGGATGCAGCGGATAAATTCAGTAACCGGTTGATCCACGATTGCTTTTAATTTTCTATGTACCTGAGAACGTGCCATTGCAATTTCAAAACAAAAGTCTTCTGCCGTGAATTCACTGTCGCTCATGTGGGCCTCCACTATTTGCAAAGCTTTGCATATGAACTGTTTATCCAATGAACTGGCGGTCACCTCGGATGGATTGATACTGATGCTTTTTTGAAATTTTTCGCGTAATTTCTGCCGGTGTGCAATTGCATTTCTTACACGCAAGGTTAATTCAGTAGCATTGAATGGTTTGGTTAAATAATCGTCAGCAAACGATCTGAGCGCTTCAATTTTACTTTCTTCTGAAGCCTTAGCGGTAAGCATAATAATTGGTATATGGCTCGTGCGAACATCATTTTTCAATTCATTGGTCATTGCATTGCCATCCATTACAGGCATCATAATGTCGGTGATAATCAAATCTGGATTTATTTCAATAGCTTTGGCAAGTCCATCTGCACCGTTTACAGCTTCCAGAACCTGATACTCTCCCAAAACTGTATTGGAAATAAACTGGCGCATCTGTTCATTGTCTTCTACAATCAAAATGGTAACCTTATCTTTTATTAATTCATTTTTGATAGGTGATTTTGTTGTTTCATCCTGTATATATAATTCATGTAAGTTATTCAGCTCAATTTTTTCAGGTTGCTCCTGTAAAACCTCGGCCAGCGGCAATTTTTCTTTAGTAACAGCAATGTTAACTGTAAATTCAGCACCATGTTCCTGAATGTTTTTTACAAATACACCACCACCATGCAATGCAGCTAATTCTTTTACAAGTGCCAGACCGATTCCTGTTCCTTCAATTTTCCTGTTAACCGAATTATCAGCCTGGTAAAATGGTTCGAAAATATTTTTCAAATCATACGTTGCGATTCCAGCTCCGCTGTCTTTAAATGAAATTTCAATAAATCCGGAAACCTCAATCTTATTCATTAATCTGACATCAATATAGCCATTTTTTGGAGTATGTTTTAATGCGTTGGAAACTAAGTTGATTACTATTTTCTCTACTTTGTCTTTATCAAACCAGACATGTAATGGTTCCGAATCAAAATTATGGGTGAGTGAAATGTTGGATTCTAAAGCCAACGAAGAAAATGAAGAAAGAAGCATATCAAAAAACTTTGTAATATCGCTATAAGAAATACTTAACTTCATTTTTGTGTTTCTAAGCTTTGTAAGATCGAGAATTTGATTTATAAGGTTGAGTAGGCGCCTGGCCTGGTTCAGCATTAGCTGATATTCATGCAGTGAAGCGGCATCCTTTGTCTTTTCAATTAGACTTGTAAGTGGACCTATAATCAGTGAAAGCGGTGTGCGAAATTCATGGGAAATATTTGTGAAGAAATTGGTTTTCATTTTGTCCAATTCGAGCAACTCCTTTTTCTGCATTTCGAGCATTTCATTTATGCCCATGATTTCCTCTTTCTGTTGCTCAATTTCATTGTTCTTAAATTGCAGAATCTGGTTTGTTTTTTGTTTCAGCCGATAGCGATTATACAATACAATGGCTAAAATAAGCAGAAAAAAAGCAAGAACAATCTCAAAAAACATAATAACACGCTGTTTTGATAGCCGGGCTGATTTCACTTCATTTTGATTGTTCAGCAACTCTATCTGTTGGTTCTTTTTGTCAACATCATAATGAGTTTGCACTTCGTACAACTTCTGCTTGGAAAGCTCCTGTTCCAAAGTATCATTAACCGCTTTGAATAATTTATGGTACATCAATGCATTTTTGAAATCGCCTTTCATTTCGTACGTTTCAAATAAGTCACCATAAATATATAGATAACGTTCCTGCAGGTTAAGCTTCTTGTTTAATTCGAGGCAGTGTTTAAGAAGGATGATAGCCGAATCGGGTTTATTAATTTTATTATAAAGCTCTGCCATTGAATTGGCAGTGACAATTTGCATAATTGGGCTTCCAAATTGATCTGCATACTTCATGGCCATTGAAATATAATTGCGTGCTTTGATATAATTGCCAATGGTTGTATAAGTAACCCCAATATTATTATAGGTAGTCATAAGAGATCGAAAATCGCGGGATTGTATATAATAAGGTACGATGCTATCCACATAAGTCAGTGCTTTAGTATTGTTTTTTAGTTTTTGGTAAGAAGTAAAAATATTTGCATAAATATGCGCCTTAATCACACTTTTTACGCTGTTATTACCAAGTACCTGAATAGCTTTATTAAAAAATTCAATGCCTGTTGAATACTTTTCCTGGTTTGCATAAACCATACCTATCATTTTGTAGCAACTTGATATTCCGTCGATATCTTTTAATTCAATAAATATTTTTAAAGCTTCGAGGTAATATGTCATCGTTTTATCGAATTGTGAAAGCCTGAAATTGTTCTGTCCAAGACATTGATATGTTCTGGCTATAAAGAGCTTGTTGTGTAGGTTTTTGTATTTAAGCAAGGCTTTATTGAAGTTTTCGATGGCACCAGAATAGTCGGAATTATTATTAAAGGTTGTTCCTTTCTCGAAAAAAATAATTGCCAAACCGCGTTCATATTTTATGCTGGTAGCAAGGTCATATGCTTTAGCAAGCCATTCATTTGCCTGTTTGTTATCCATGCTTTCATATGTCCTGGCTATCTGAACCATTAATTTCACTTTCATAGTATCAGAAGTTGCATCAACTAATAACCTACTTAAGGAATCTGCTTTGGTATGGGAAAATGCAATTAGGAATTGCAACATCAGAATTAGTAAAACAAGGATTCTCTTAAACATAAGTATTAAATAATTGTCGATAAAACAAATGTAGCAAATTGGTTGGTTAAATATAATGTTATAAAAATTTTTCTACACCCATAATTCAGACAATCAATATTTAAAAGGGATGGAACATTGGTGTTAAAGAATGGCACATTGGCGTTAAGCAATGCTTATCTATCCTTATTAACATTGTATAAATGAATTATTAAATAACAAATAATAACATCACTGTCATTGATTTTGCAAAAACATCAAGAATTAATTAATTAAGGAAATGAGACTAAAAAAACTAAAATTATGTGCAATACTTTTTTTAGGGTATATCCCCGAAGTAATGAAAGCACAAGAAGCCATTCCTGCCACTGGCGGAAGTGCATCAGGCAACGGAGGCTCAGCGAGCTATACAGTTGGCCAGGTTGTTTTCACTACCAACTCAGGAACTATCGGTTCTGTCGCACAGGGCGTGCAACAACCATTCGAGATTTCAGTTGTAACTGTAATTGAAGAAGCCAAAGATATTAGCCTTAATTTCATGGTTTATCCCAATCCTACAACTGATTTTTTGATAATTAAAATCAAAGGTGAAGTCAAGACACAATTTTTTGCGTCTTTGTTTGATATTAACGGGAAACTTTTAGAGGACATAAAAGTGGAAGGCAATGAAACCATTATTGAAATGGGAAAACTTTTACCAGAGACTTATTTTCTGAAAATCACTAATGACAATAAATTACTTAAAACTTTTAAAATCGTTAAAAACTAAACTATCATGAGAAAAAGAATTTTTAAAATTTCGATAATGTTAATTATCATGTTGGCATTTCAAGAGATCAATCTATCATCTTTTGCCCAGGCACCCGATAAATTAACATATCAGGCTGTCGTACGTGATGCAGCAGGAAAATTGGTTACAAGCCAATTTGTAGGTATTCGGATAAGTATTTTACAGGGAACTGAAAATGGAACATCGGTGTTCACTGAAACACAATCGTCTAAAACTAATTCAAATGGTTTGGTTTCGTTTGAGATTGGCACTGGTATTGTTATTACCGGAAACCTTTCAGGCATCGACTGGTCTAAAGGTCCATATTTTCTTAGAACTGAGACAGACCTTTCTGGCGGAACAAATTATGAAATTATTGGTACCAGTCAACTTTCAAGTGTGCCATACGCCTTGTTTGCTCAAACAGCTGCCAATAATTTACCCGGCCCAAAAGGTGACAAGGGTGATAAAGGTGACCAGGGCGAACAAGGTATTCAGGGTATTCAAGGTATACAGGGTTTACAAGGTGTCCCAGGGTCTCAAGGCCCGATAGGATTACCAGGACCTCAAGGTCCAAAAGGAGATAAAGGGGATACTGGTTTACAAGGTGTTCCCGGGCCAAAAGGCGATCAGGGCATTCCCGGGCTTAAAGGAGCTGATGGAACGAGTATAGTCTTAAAAGGTTCATCTGCAACAATTAGTGATTTGCCATTAGACGCTGCTGCAGGTGACCTGTATATTGTTCTGGCAGATGAATACGGTTATGTAAGTGATGGAAAAGGTAGTTGGGCCAATGTAGGAAGAATACAGGGACCGGAAGGAAATACCGGACCGCAAGGTCCAATCGGCTTGACAGGCCCAGAAGGCAATAAAGGTGATACTGGCATTCAAGGTATTCCAGGACCTAAGGGTGAGAAGGGAGACAAAGGTGATACTGGGGTTATCGGAAAATCTGCATATCAGATATGGCTCGATGCAGGAAATTCGGGAACAGAGGAAGATTTTTTTGCATCTCTGAAAGGCGCTAAAGGAGACCAGGGAATACAGGGCGACCAGGGTATTCAAGGTGAAAAGGGTTTAACAGGAGACCCGGGAATCCAAGGTATTCCCGGCCCAAAAGGTGCTGATGGAACGAGCGTTGTTTTAAAAGGTTCTGTTGCAAGTTTCGACGATTTGCCCTCGGAAGCTTCTCCAGGCGACCTTTATGTGGTTCTATTGGATGAAAACGGTTATGTGAGTGATGGAAAAGGTGGTTGGGCTAATGTGGGAAAAATACAGGGACCTGCTGGAAATGAAGGGCCTCAGGGCCCAATTGGCTTGACAGGCCTTGAAGGACCAAAAGGTGATAAGGGTGAACCGGGAGATACAGGTGTTGCTTTTGATGATACGCAAGTTTTGGAATATAAAACATGGACATCGTTTAAAATTAATTCAGAATTAAATAAAAAAGTAAATACATCGGATTTGAATTCTATAGCCACTAGTGGCAACTATAATGATTTAAACAACAAGCCTGCATTGTTTAATGGTAATTACGCCAGTTTAACTGGTACACCAACATTAGCAATTGTTGCAACAACCGGAAGCTATAATGATTTGCTAAACCCGCCAGATTTGTTTAATGGTACCTGGGCAAACTTAACAGGAAAACCAAACTTTTCAACTGTAGCCTTAAGTGGAAGCTATATCGATTTAAGCAATAAACCCATATTATTTGATGGAAATTACAACAATCTTTCCAACAAACCTACATTGTTTAACGGAAATTATAATTCACTGGTTAACCAACCCAATATTAAGGATTCTGTTATTATATATGGCTTTGATGGCAATTATAACAATTTAAGCAATAAACCTGTTTTGTTTAATGGGAATTACCGAAGTTTAACAGACACACCAACATTTGCATCCATTGCCATGACCGGAAGCTACAATGATTTGTTAAACCTACCCGTTTTATTTAATGGTACTTGGGCAAACTTAACAGGAAAACCAACGTTTGCTACTGTGGCTATAACTGGCAGCTATAACGATCTTAGCAGCAAGCCAACAATTCCGGCAACACAGGTAAACAGTGATTGGAACAGTAGTTCGGGATTTAGTCAGATATTAAATAAACCATTATTGGCAACTGTGGCCACCTCAGGAAACTACTCTGATTTATCCGGTAAACCAACTCTTGCAACTATTGCCGTAAGCGGAAATTATAATGATTTATCGAATTTGCCTGCTCTATTTAACGGTACATGGACTAGCCTGTCCGGGAAGCCAACCTTCGCCATCGTCGCTACAAGTGGTAGTTATTCCGACCTAATCAACAAACCAATAATTCCGTCAGCACAAGTAAATAGCGATTGGAACAGCAATTCGGGTTTAACCCAGATATTAAATAAGCCTTCGTTATCAACAGTAGCTACTTCAGGATATTACTCTGATTTATCCGGCAAGCCAACTCTAGCAACTGTTGCCACAAGTGGAAGTTATTCAGATTTAAGCAACAAGCCTGCAATTCCGGCAGCACAGGTAAATAGCGATTGGAATAGCATTTCAGGTTTAAGTCAGATTTTAAATAAACCGACCTTTGCCACTATTGCCACCACCGGAAACTATAACGATTTATTAAACCTGCCTGTATTGTTTGATGGTAGTTGGACAAGTTTAACAGGGAAACCAACATTTTCAGCTATTGCCACCAGCGGCAGTTATGTCGACTTAAGCAACAAGCCTATAATTCCTGCAGCACAGGTAAATAGCGATTGGAATAGTATTACAGGTGAAAGTCAGATATTAAATAAACCGACCTTTGCCACTATTGCCACCACCGGAAACTATAACGATTTATTAAACCTGCCTGTATTGTTTGATGGTAGTTGGACAAGTATAACAGGGAAACCAACATTTTCAATTGTTGCCACAAGTGGAAGTTATGCAGATTTAAGCAACAAACCGACGATTCCAGCACCACAAGTAAATAGTGATTGGAACAGTAGTTCGGGTTTAAGTCAGATATTAAATAAACCGGTGTTTGCTCCAGTTGCTACAAGTGGTAATTATAACGATTTAATCAATAAGCCCACATTTGATGGCTCATGGGCCACTTTAACAGGAAAACCCACGACAATTGCCGGATTTGGAATTATTGATGCTGTTACTACGGCAGCAACAAACCAGACCATTGCAGGCAGTAAAACATTCAGCAGCGATTTAGTAGTTAACACACTTACGATTGGCTTGGGAAATGGGGCTAATGCATACAATACAGCTTTTGGTTACCAGGCAATAAACTCCGCCACATTATTAGGCAACTATAATACAGCAATCGGCTATCAGGCTCTTACAAGTAATGTTTCAGGCTCGAAAAATTCTGCTTTGGGTTATATGGCTTTATATACCAACATAGCAGGAAGTTATAATACAGCCAATGGTTATCAGGCGCTTTATAAAAACGCCGGTAGTTATAATACAGCCACTGGCTACCAGGCGCTTTATGACAATACATCAGGTGGTTATAATACAGCCACTGGTTATCAGGCTCTATATAATAACGGCACAGGAGGCACCGATAATTCAGCATATGGGTATAGTGCACTTTATAATAATTCAACAGGAACCAATAATATAGCTATTGGAAATTATGCACTTAATAATAACCAGTCAGGAACATTTAATACAGCTATTGGTTTTCAGGCATTATATTCCAACACTGCAGGCAGCTTTAATACAGCCACTGGTTATTATGCACTTTATAATGTCAACACCGGAGGTGCAAATAATACAGCTTATGGGTACAATGCACTTAAAACTGTTACCACAGGAACTTATAATACAGCTATTGGTGCCAGTGCAGATGTTAATACATTCAACCTGACCAATGCAACCGCCATAGGTTATATGGCACAGGCAACTGCAAGTAACAATATGGTTTTCGGAAATGGCAGTGTTATAGGTTGGGGCTTTGGTGCTTCTCCTGGTACTGCAGCAATAAAAGTAGGCACAACTGCCAGCAATGGAAGTGGAGCCACTTTAACATTAGGAGGTGTATGGACAAACGCCTCTGACAGCACAAAGAAATATAATATTCAACCTATTAATTATGGTTTAAAAGAAATTCTGAAATTGAGGCCTGTTGCTTATCAAATGAAAGGGACAGGTTATCATGATATTGGTTTTATTGCCCAGGAAGTAAAGCAAATTCTGCCCGAATTGGTTTATGGCAAAGAAGGTGAAATGACACTATCATACGGCCAAATTACAGCAGTGCTGACCAAAGCCGTTCAGGAACAACAGAAAACCCTTGAAAATTATGAAAAAGAGAACACTTCCTTACACAACGAAGTTTCTGATTTGAAAAAACAAATTGAAGAAATCAATAAGAAACTTGATGGCATAATTAAAAAGTAGTATCGTAATTTTAAAACCAACATCCAAAAAAAAAGGTGAGCTTCAATTGTTCACCTTTTTTATTTTCACCTATTTCCCTGCTTTTTTCAAATTATAATAATTTTTCAATCTTTGTATTTTAAAAGCAACTTTTATACAAGCCTGAATGACCTGCCAATCCTATTAAATGGCTTTGCATCATTCCAGTTGTTAACTTTGAATTATAAAGATTGGCAATAGATCGTTACACATATGTTTGCATATTTTATTACTGTATTAATGGCATATTCTTTAGTGCTAATTATTGTCAGAATTTGTACTTTTGTTGGAATTCAATTCACAATAATTACCGCATATCATTCAAAAGAATAAATTCAAATTATGAATAAATCGTTGAAAGAAATTGTTTTTTCAAAAAATGTAATTGAATTTGTTACTGTTTCTAAAGAATTTTGTGATTTTTTGGAAAAGTCTTCCGATTTTGAAATTAAAACTTTCATAAATAAAACATTAAAGATACTTTCTCTTCTTTACCTTAAAACATTATTGCTTCCTGAAACAGAACAAATTCATGAGGAAGGAAATGAAAAATTTGTTTCCGAGTTCGATTGGCAATTTATTAAAAATGGAATCCAGTCATTGCTTAATGAAAAGGATTATTATCTTGATTTTTTTGATACTGAAATGAAAGAAACTCCTGAACCTGTTACTTCAAGTATCTCTGAGAACCTTGCCGATATTTATCAGGATTTAAAAGATTTTCTTGGAATTTACCAACTTGGAATTGACGAGCTGTCAAATGATGCCATTTTCGAATGTATTGAAAGTTTTAATAAATATTGGGGTTTCAAACTGGTTAATTCTTTACGAATATTACATAATCTTGAGTTCGTTAAAATGGAGGAGGTTCAAAACCCTTTAATAAAAGACAAAGTCAGTAGAGATGTGAGTAATTGGTTTATTAGTAAGGCGCAAAATGATTTTCAATCTAATGAATGATATATTTTTAAGCACTATAACCAGGGAAGACATTTTAAAATTACCATTGAAACAGTTTAATGGACAAATTGTATTGGTTGATACGCCTGCAAGCCTGAAAAAATCAATTAAAATGATTAAGAATTCCAAACTGCTTGGTTTTGATACTGAAACTAAACCATCTTTCAAAAAAGGTCATTCCAATAAGGTATCCTTACTTCAGCTTGCCGATGAAAATACCTGTTTTATTTTCAGGCTTAATAAAATTGGCCTTAGTGACGAAATTATCCATCTCCTCTCAGATGAATCATTGATAAAAGTTGGACTATCGTTAAGGGACGATTATCGTGAGTTGTTTAAATTACGGCAATTTCAACCTGAAGGATTTGTTGAACTTCAAAAATATGTTGAAGATTTTGATATACAGGATAAAAGTTTAAAAAAACTGGCGGCATTGATTTTGGGAATCAGGATTTCAAAATCGCAACAAACCTCAAATTGGGAAGCATTGCATCTTTCCGGGCCTCAACTTATTTATGCTGCAACTGATGCCTGGATATGTTATAAAATTTACTTACAGCTTCAAAGGGCAGAAATAGTGCATGAAAGAGATTATTGACATTACTCTCAAATCTGGTAAAGAACAATCGGTTTATCGCAGACATCCCTGGATATTTTCCGGGGCTATTAAACAATTTTCCGATAAAGTAACGGAAGGTCAATTGGTAAGGATACTTGATAATAATGGCAGATTTCTTGCTAAAGGTCATTACCAGGTAGGTTCCATTGCAATTAAAATTGTTTCTTTTGATGATATCGATATTGACTATAATTTTTGGAAGGAAAGAATTTTTAGTGCTTTTCGTCTTCGTCAAATTGCCGGAATAACAGATAAACCAGATACAAATGTTTATCGACTAATTAATGCCGAAGGAGATAATCTGCCCGGATTAATTGTTGATTTATACAACGGAACAGCGGTAACTCAATTTCATTCAGTTGGGATGTACCTGATAAAAGATCAGATATTACTTGCACTTCAGGAAATATTTGGAAAAAAAATTAAAGCCGTTTATGATAAGAGCGAGGGAACCATGCCATTTAAAGGTCCGATTAAACCGGTTAATGGATATCTCTGGGGAACAAATGAAACAGACACTGTAATTGAAAATGGAAACCAATTTATTGTCGATTGGACAGAAGGTCAGAAAACCGGATTTTTTATCGATCAACGCGAAAATAGAAAATTAGTTCAGGAATATGCCCACTCCAGACAAATGCTCAATTTATTCTGTTATACCGGAAGTTTTTCAATATATGCTTTAAAAGGTGGGGCAAGCTTGGTACATAGTGTAGATAGTTCAAAATCTGCTATTGATTTAGCTGAAAAAAATATTAAATTAAATTTTAAAAATAACACGAATCATGAGGTTTTTGTTTCAGATGCATTTGATTTTTTAGCCAATATTAAGGATATGTACGATCTTATTATTCTCGATCCTCCTGCTTTTGCCAAGCACAATAAAGCTCTTGACAATGCACTGCAGGGATATAAGCATCTTAACCAAAAGGCATTTGAACAAATTAAAAAAGGAGGGTTGCTTTTTACATTTTCCTGTTCACAAGTGGTTTCAAAAGAAAATTTTCGTAAATCGGTTTTTGTGGCTGCTGCAAATTCAAGGCGCAAGGTCAGTATACTTCATCAGCTTACACAGCCGGCCGATCATCCTATTAATATTTATCATCCTGAAGGAGAATATTTAAAAGGATTGGTATTGCTTGTGGAATAAATATTAAATTTAATTAATTAGCTTTTAATCTTATTTTTTCTACTTTTATGCGCGTAAAAATTATGACCTGAAATCCATTTAGTAAAAGGATTTTTATTTATTTTATATATGCAGAATTCCTTTGAAGGGCAATGTTTTCAATAAATAAAATTTCACTATCGTTAAAATGAATTATATATATTGGTTTTATTTAATCATAGGCATCATTTTTGAAGTATTGGGAACAATTTGCATGAAGCTTGCCGATGGATTTTCAAAATTATGGCCTTCAATATTGGTATTTGTTTTTTATGGTATAAGTTTGGTGTCGCTGATTTTTGTCCTGAAAAAATTGAACGTAAGCATTGCTTATGCCATTTGGGCAAGCCTGGGAACAGCACTTATAGCAATTATAGGAATAATATGGTTTAAAGAACCGGTTACCTTAATTAAAGTAATTTCTATTGCATTAATTATTATTGGAATTTTGGGTTTGGAGCTTTTTGATTAGGAGAATTTTTATTGAATAATGGTTTAATATATGGATATTTTTATTACAGGAACTTCGGGATTATTAGGTGGTGAACTTTTAGTGAATCTTTCAAAAAGAGATGACATTTCTCATATTTATTGTCTAATAAGGGCTAAAAATCATGAAAATGCTTTAGAACGAATTGAAAAAGTTTTTAAATTACATAGCGATAATTTCGACAAAGAAAAAATTGTTCCTGTTATTGGCGATCTTACCAATCCGGATTTAACAAATCAACTCATAGAAAACAAATCCCTTTCCAATATTAATCTGGTTTTACATTCTGCAGCCAATACTTCTTTTTCAAGATTAAATGACAGTTTGGTTCAACAAGTTAATGTGGAAGGATTGCGATCGGTTTTGGCCTGGAGCAATTCATTGAAAAAGCTTGAGACCTTTGCATATATCGGAACAGCCACTATTTGTGGTGGCAATATTAAAAACAGGGTTGTACTGGAAGATGAATCTCCAAATCCTGAAGCCAAACATTTGGTTAAATACACATATACCAAGATGATGGGTGAATTGTTACTTAAAGAATATTTGCCTCCTGAAAAAATATTAATATTACGCCCATCAATAATAATGGGCGATAGCAGGCCGTGGATTCCGCGCTCACCTGTAATTTTATGGACCCTGGCTACAGTAAATTTGTTACGTCTTTTACCTTTAAATCAAAAGTCCTTACTCGATATTATCCCTGTCGATTATGCTACAAATGCAATAATTGAATTACTTTTTGCAAAAAGGCATTATTCGTTGTACCACATTTCTTCCGGGGTTAATTCTGTTTCTACTGCTTCACAAATTACAGATACTTTGGGGAGTTTTTATAATAACCGGCCACCTTTTAAATTTATCGAATCATCGATGCTTCTTCAAATGAAAAAATATGCAAAAAATATTCTTTTGGCTAATGAAGAATTGTTTAATTATCCGGAATATATTAGTTATTGGAAACAGGCATTTGGCGATAATACCAGGATGAGGATTATTTTTTCAGCACTCGAACCTTATATCAGGTTTATTGAATTGAGCCAGATTTTCGATAATTCAAGGTTGATGGAAGATTCTCAGTTGGGATTTTCTCCTCCTGCATATGAGTACATAAAGAAATCAATACAGTATTTAGAGAAAATAGACGTTTTTGAAGGCGCGCTCGATCCATGATTAAGATAATGTCCTTTATTTTTTAATTTGCAAACCATATTATTCTTAATATTCTCCAATGAGTAGTTGACTTTTGGAAATTAAAATATTATTGATATTCATAAATCAATATTATTTTCTAAATTTACAATTCAGGATTACTTGTCTAAAAAGCTGAAATACTGCAATATGAGGATATCATTACTCGTATTTGTTTTTTGCCTGATATTACCCTCTTGTGATACAATCGATTTTTCTGATCAACCGCAAGGGGTAATTGAATACGAAGTAACTTATTTATCCAACAGGTCGAGCATGCCAACAAATCTTTTGCCTAAAAAGGTCACCTTGAAATACAGGTCACATAAGAGCATAACAACCATTGAAGGGTTTATGGGTATGTTTTCGATGAGTAATATTTGCGATTTCAGGAAAAATACCAATACCATGATATTAAAGGTCATGGACAAAAAATTTTATTACCCTGGCGAGAAATACGAACCTCCCTTTTTTTTTGATGGTTTGAAAAATGTTTCCATTTCCTTTACAGATAAGACGAAGATTTTAGCAGGCCTGCCTTGTAAAAATTCCATCATTTCATTTCCCAATTCCAAACGTACTGCTTTTAATGTTTATTATACCGATCAGATTAGTATTAAAAATGCAAACAAATCAAACCCTTTTAACAGTATTAATGGAGTATTGATGCAATTTAATATTAATATTAATAATATTGAAATGCAGCTTATTGCAAATAAATATAAGCACGAAAATGTCTCAAATGATATATTTTCCCTTCCAAAAGGATATAAAAAAGTAAGCAGGGAAAAAATATCAGGAATCCTGTCGAGGCTTCTGGAATAATTACTAACAGGGCTGTTTATAATTTTCCGAATTGTTATCGCCTCCTAAGCATATAAATACTAATTTTGGCAAAATAAATCATGAAATGATAATAAATAGTTTTTTATAAACCCAGCTTCAAAAGACATTATTAAATTTTATATCAAAATTTATTCTCTTTATAATAGAATGAACTTTTTAAATGGCTAAAGAAAAAAATAAAAAAGAAGGAAGCAATGGAGTAAGCAAGAAAAAAGGCTTTTTCAGGGATGAAAGAGTTAAAGTAGTTGTCGGTGTAATTCTCATTTTCGCTTCTCTATTTATGACTTTGGCTTTTATTTCCTATCTTTTTACATGGAAAATTGATCAGTCAAAAATTATAGAATTTAAATATAATTGGAAAGATATATTTAAATCTAATGTTGAAGTAGGAAACTGGGTGGGAAAGCCAGGTGCTTATTTGTCTTATAAATTTTTAAATAATTGGTTTGGTATATCTTCATTAGTAATACCGTTCATTTTTTTTATTGCCGGTTTGCGTTTGTTGAAAGTCAGGTTACTGCCTCTCAGAAGAACTATTCGTGAAATTTTGTTTGGAGTAATAATTTTATCATTGACTCTTGAATATATTTCAATAATACTATCTGTTTTTTTGGGGGATACAAGTGGGTTTTTGGGGAGTAGTATTGGAGGAGGTCATGGTCTTTTTGTAATAAATTGGCTCAATTCATTTCTGGGGAAAATAGGTGCCGGTCTGTTTCTTTTGCTAATTATCTTTACTTTTCTGGCATTTACTTTTAGTTCTTTTGCCGGTTGGTTTGCCAGGTTTGTAAAAAAGTTATTTACCGGGAAGCCAAAATCACCTTCAGGCAAAGATGAAAAAACAGAAACTAAGGACGATACTGAAAATCAATTTGAAATTATTACGCCAAAAGAAGACCTGATTAAAGAATTATCTGACGATGGGGTAGAATTAATATTTGAGAAACCCGAAACAAATGATTTTATTCCAAAGATAAGTACAACAGATGATAATAATGTAGTCCTTGATGAAGATACAGTTTCAGATGAAGAAACCAATGCTGAAGCATTATTGCGGGAATTAGGCCCATACGATCCCAGGATGGACCTCTCAACTTATAAATATCCTTCAGTGGATTTGCTTGAAGACCACAAATCGGGCAATCCCGAAGTTACTAATGAAGAATTGATAAGTAATAAAAATAAAATTGTAGAGACCTTAGCAAATTATAAAATTCAGATTGATAAAATTAAGGCCACAATAGGACCAACCGTTACTTTATATGAAATTGTGCCGGCACCCGGAATAAGAATATCAAAAATTAAAAGCCTCGAAGATGATATTGCCCTGAGCCTTTCCGCTCTTGGTATTCGTATAATCGCACCTATTCCCGGCCGTGGTACTATTGGAATAGAAGTTCCCAACCGCAATCCCGAAGTGGTTTCTATGAAATCGGTTATAACGACAAAAAAATTTCAGGAATCGACTTACGATTTGGCCATAGTTTTAGGAAAGACAATTCAAAATGAAACTTACATTGTAGATTTAGCAAGGATGCCGCATCTTCTTGTTGCCGGGGCAACAGGACAGGGCAAATCTGTCGGACTGAACGCCATTATCACTTCTCTTTTGTACAAAAAACATCCCTCAGAAATTAAATTTGTACTTATCGATCCCAAGAAAGTTGAACTCACCTTATATACAAAGATTGAAAAGCATTTCCTTGCCAAACTTCCGGATACTGAAGATCCTATTATTACCGATACTCAAAAAGTGATCACTACACTTAATTCACTGACCATTGAAATGGACAGCAGGTATGATTTGCTTAAAAAGGCACATGTCCGGAATATCAAAGAATATAATGCAAAATTTATTGAACGAAGGCTCAACCCGGAACACGGACATCGTTATTTACCGTATATTATTTTGGTTATCGATGAATTTGCCGACCTTATTATGACTGCGGGTCGTGAAATTGAAACACCTTTAGCAAGGCTTGCCCAGCTGGCCCGTGCGATAGGGATTCATCTAATCATTGCCACTCAACGGCCGACAACAAATATTATCACAGGGGTAATAAAGGCAAATTTTCCTTCCCGTATCGCTTTTCGTGTTTCATCGATGATCGATTCTCGTACAATACTAGATTGCCCTGGTGCCAACCAGCTTATCGGACGCGGGGATATGCTCATTTCCAATGGTAATGACCTTATTCGTGTGCAATGTGCATTTATAGATACTTCCGAGATTGATAAAATTACTGATTTTATAAGTACTCAGAGATCTTATCCTTCAGCTTTATATTTACCTGAAGTGGTAAATGAAAATGGAGAGGACTTTCTCGATATTGACCTGAATAAGAGGGACGGCCTTTTTGATGAAGCTGCAAGGTTGGTAGTAATTCATCAGCAAGGTTCCACATCTCTTATCCAGCGAAAATTTTCTATCGGATACAACCGTGCCGGAAGAATCATGGACCAACTTGAAGCAGCCGGAATTGTCGGGGCAAACGAAGGAAGCAAGGCCCGGCAGGTTCTTATCGTCGATGAAATGTCTCTGGAACAGATTTTAAATAAAATTGATAAAGCCTGGCAATGAAGATATTTGTTATTTTTTTTATTACTTATAGTTTAATTATTATAAATATTTCCTATTCCCAACAAGATCCGGAAGCAAAAAAAATTCTCGATAAGTTTTCGGAAAGGACAAAATCCTTTAAAGCTTACCAGGCCACTTTTACTATAATATCGGAAAACCATCAGAATGGCGACAAATCTGAAAGTAAAGGATCAATTCTCATAAAAGGGGATAAGTATAAAATGCTCATAAACAAAACTGAAGTTTATTTTGACGGAAAAGTCATTTTCAACTTTTCAACAGAATCAAACGAAGTAAGTATTGTGAAACCAAATAAAAAGAAAGAAGATATCTTTCCCGATAATCCGACCAAACTGTTTAATATTTATACCACAGATTACAAATTTCATTATTTGGGAGATATTACTGAAAACGGCAGGGAGTGCTATGAGGTTGATCTTTATCCAAATGATATAAAAAAGAAATATTCGATTGTAAAGTTGCTAATCGACAAAGTAAAGTTAGAGTTGGTATCCTCTAAACTTATTATGAAATCGGGCGTTCATTATATTGTAAATATCGACTCTTTTAACAGCCAGGCAAATGCTTCAGATCAGGATTTTGTTTTTGATATTAAGGCACATAAAGGAATTGAAGTGGTAGATTTAAGATAAATATTTTATTTTGGATATTCTATCCGCATATGATAAATGTTACGAAGTCGCTTCTTGAAAATTGTTTTCACAGTTTCTATTTCTTTCAGTGTAATATCGGCCTCGTTAAACTGACCGTCTTTGAGGTGATTGTTAATAATACTTTCAACAAGGTTGTTCAAATCTTTTTCATGATGGTTCCGGAGACTTCTTGATGCGGCTTCAACCGAATCGGCCATCATTACTAAGGTCATCTCTTTAGTGTAGGGCTTCGGACCTGGATATGAAAACCGGCCAATTTCAACTTCAGAACCTGGAAATTTTTTTAAGTACGACCGGTAAAAATACTGGACTTTAGATGTACCATGATGGGTACGAATAAAGTCGATTATTATTTCTGGCAACCTGTTTTTTAGGGCAATTTCAACCCCTTTGGTCACATGACCTACTATAACTTCCACACTTTTTTCAAATTCGAGGTTTTCATGAGGGTTCATAGTTTCAGACATGTTTTCAGTAAAATACATAGGGTTTTCAATTTTCCCTATGTCGTGATATAACGACCCGGCCCTTACCAATAAGGGATTTCCGCCAATTTTAAAGATAGCTTCCTCCGATAAATTGGCAACCTGAAGCGAATGTTGAAATGTTCCCGGCGCCAATTCAGCAAGTCTCCTTAACAAAGGCTGATTGGAATCGGATAGCTCAAGCAAAGTGGCATCGGAAATAAAACCAAAAACTTTTTCAAAAAAATAAATTAAAGGGATAGACGAAAGCACCAACAGGCCATTTCCACAAAATAATAAAACATTATCGGTATTAATATTTTTAAGGCTTGCTTCCTGGTAAAGAGCAATTCCAATATATAAAGCAATATAGGTTGCAATCAACCAGGCTGAAGTGATAAACATTTTGTTCCGGCGATACAGGTTAGTTAAGCTTAGAAGAGCCACAATACCGGCTGAGATGTTCAAAAATACAAACTCAAAACTATTCGGGGCCCAGAACCCGATCATAATTATAGTAACCAAATGCACAAATAATGCGAGTTTTGTGTCGTAAAAAGTTTTTAACAAAATAGGAATTATTGCAAATGGGATCATGTACAAACCATAGGGCTTAAATTTTATTATTAAGCTTGCAGTAAAAGAAAACAATAAAACAACAAACAGAATGAAAGCAACTCTTTTTGGATTGAACAATATTTCTCTCCTGAATTTATTCAAAAACATGAAAATGAAAATTATGCAGATAAATACCAGCATCCCCTGCCCAAGGATAATAAAAATATAATTTGTCGATTTCCCCATCCTCAACTCATATTCTTTTTTAAGCGATTCCAGGACTTTAAAGGCCTGAGGTGTGATATAGTCTCCGGTAAAAATTATTCTTTCTCCTGTCATTACCATTCCTTCAGTAAGCGATAAATTGCTCAGGGCATCTTCTTTCATTTTAGAAGAAGTCTCTTCGTCATAATAAAGATTGGGAATAATAAATTCTTCAAGATTCATCCCTTTGAAAAATGAATCGAGGTTATTTTCTTCAGAAGATTTTAACTGGTCGCTATAAACGGATAAAGTATGGATCAAATATTGGTATGCCCGTTTCTGAACAAAAACATCATCGAGTTCACTTTCTTCTGCAACATTGTCCCGCACCTGCATGATACTGGTAGTTTGCTTCGATAAAGTAGCGTATTCTTCAGGAAGTTCAATCACCCCTTTTTTGTAAATAAAATCAAGGAGTGTTGCTATTTTTTGTTCTATCTGGTATCGGTAATCCGGGTTTAGTATATTTGGATTCTTTCTGTTGAAATAACTCCAGTAATTTGCAAAAAAAGTCCTGAACCTGCTTTTTTGCTCTACTCCTGTTTTGGGATTATAACTAAAATATGGTGTGAAGTTTTTTAAAATGCTGTCTTTCTGTGCCGATAAGTCTGCATCAGATTTATATATCGGAAAATCAAAAGGGGCTACAAGAACTTCATGCATCCAGGGTTTTCCTTTTTGATACTCGAATTTGAATTTGCCCCCTTTCGGGAAAAAAAGGATAAGGAGCAATGAAGTTGCTACCAGCATTGCAAAGTTTAGTACTTTGCGGTTAAACCAAAACCTTTTTAATGTTTCTTTCAGCATTTATTTTTGGTAATTAACAAATTTTGCAAATTAAGATTTAGAAAATTAGCTTAAACTTGGTAATTCACATTTAGAAAACGGAATCAGGTCAGCTATGTTCTAAATATTTCTCCAAAATGGAATTTATTAAATCCCTCTTGGAAAAGAGGGCAGGGAGATTGATTAATTGAATTTTAAAATTCAATCCCCCGACCCCCTTTTCAAAGGGGGAATATGATATTCTTTCAAAATAATTCAGTGCATAATTCTTATAACTAATATAATTTTAGTATTCTATAAAAATACCTAATTTCGATTATTTTTAAAGTGTTTATAACGATGTTTTTATAATTATTTCATAATATATGCAAAAAGGAATTTGTTTGTTAACATTTATCCCGGTCAGAAGAAGTCCTTCCGAAGCTTCTGAAATGGTAACCCAGATTCTCTTCGGTGAAATCTTTAATGTAACTGATGAACAACCTCAATGGGTTTTGGTTGAACTCGATTATGATGGCTACATTGGTTGGGTAGATAAAAAACAGATAAAATTTATTAATGATAATAGTTTTACTTCATTGAAAAATGCCGAACAATCTGTTATCTCTTTACCTTTTTGTAATTATCGGGAAGAAAATAGTGAGGAAACTAAGAATTTGCTATGCGGAAGTACAATATATAATCCGGATGGGAAATACTTTTTGGTATTAAATAAGAAATATTATTTAAACAATGATTTGCCAAAAACTTTAAAAGATAATCCTCAGAAAATTATTGTTGATACGGCCATGCAGTTGCTTAACACACCATATTTATGGGGAGGCCGTTCTGCATTTGGTATCGATTGTTCGGGACTGGTCCAGACTGCCTGTAAAGTGGCCGGGATTAAAATGCCGAGGGATGCATCTCAGCAGGTATGGCAGGGAACAACCATAAATTCCCTGGACGATTCGGTCATAGGCGATTTTCTTTTTTTTGAAAATGACAAATGTAAAATTGTTCATACCGGGATATTGATTACAGAAAATAAAATAATTCATGCTTCCGGTTCGGTAAGGATTGATTCAATTGACCAACAGGGTATTTTTAATAATGATATACAAAAATATACACACAAGCTTAAAATTATTAAACGAGTTGTATGATTAGAAAAATACTATTTTTCAATACACTGGCGCAAGCGAAGACGCTTGTGCCATGTAGGGTATAGCCTTTTCTGCCTTATACTCTATGCTTAACTTTAGGCCTTATGTTCAACTTTGTGTTTATATATAAGCGTTCCTATAATTCCAATTATTCCAATAACGCACAATGCTCCGAAGAAATACAACGCTATCATGTTTTTTTATTTTTAATGGTTAATAATAAAAACCCCCAAATTGCAAATATTAAAGTAGCAGAAAAACCAAAAGCTAAGATTAGTAATTTGTTCTTGCTTATTTCAAGAATAACGCTCAGTACAACACCACCAAAAGTAAGTTTTGAAACATCAATGAGGTAGGTCCCTATTTGTTCTGTAAGTGATTTTTTACCATTTTCCATATCACAAAGTTAAGGTATTTTAAACCTTTTAACAATTTAAAAATATGGCTATTTTTTAACATGGCTACAAACGAAGATACATCCACTATATAGCACAAGCGAGGTCACTTGAGCAAGTTTGGAACCATTGGCACTGTTACAGTATATTTGTTTTATGTGTAATTATTAAATAAATTTGCCTTAAATATTCGTGATATGGAAACTATTGTAATTGAGGCAAAAACAAAAGCAGATGTTAAATTCTGGCTCGATTTGGCACACAAAACCGGCGCAAAAGCAAAGGCAATTGATACTGAAGAAATAGAAGACTTGCATTTGGCTAAACTCATTGAGAAAGGCATGAAAACCGATAACATAAGCCGTGAAAAAGTCATGAAAGTTTTAGGACGATGAACGTTACTTTTAAAAATTCCTTCCTTAAAACAATAGAAAAGATAAGAAACGCAGACCTTAAAGAGGCAATTGCCCGGACTATTGAAAATTTTGAATCGGTTGACAATATTAAAAAGTTGAAAGGCTACCCTGAATACTTCCGAATTAAAATTGATAAATACAGAATATGTTTGAAAATCACCAATGGTGAAGCATTTTTTGTTGATGTTGACCATAGAAAGGATATTTACAAGCATTTCCCTTAAAAGTCCTCGTTTGGAATTTGCAAGCCTGGATTTCCTGTTCTCAATCCGCGTGAAATAAAATTTTGATTTCAGAAAATAAAATAATTCATGCTTCCGGTTCGGTAAGTATTGACACGATTGACCAATAAGGCATTTTTAATAATGATGTACAAAAATATATATACAAGCTTTGTACAATAAAACGAGTGAAGTGAATAGAAAAATTTTATTTCTTCCTCAAGCGAAATAAGGCATAAGCGAAGACGCTTGCGCCATTTGTTGGTAAAAGTTTATTCTTTCCTGGTTATGACTATTGCCGGGTACTCCCCAAACCTGCTCATAAATTTGCTGTACTTGTCTTCAATTTTAATTAACCTGTTTAAAACTTTATCGCCAGATAACCATTTGTGGATATACAAATCTAAGAAGTATTTGTTGGTGCTCCGCCAGCAATAAAATTCAATGTTTTTGCTAAATGCAAAGGATTTTTTAAACCATCGCGGGCTATGAGGATAGAAATACAATCTTGGTTTCGATTTCACCAATCTCACAAATAACTTTCCGGCAAAGTGCCTTAGTATCCTGTATATCTGAATAAAATTGAGAGAAATATTCATGAACCAGCTATGATAAAACCAGCTATAAATTATTACAATTTTCGATTCATTTTTCGCTACCCTGTACATTTCATTTACAGCCGTGAATTGATCGTTCTTTGGAATGTGATATAATGTATGCTGCGAAAGAACAGTATCGCACGATTTATCCCGGATGGGAATATTTGTAATATCCCCGCAAATATAAATTCCTTTTTTACCTGCACCCTCAATATTTATCTTTGCCTGGATTAATGCATTTATCGAAATATCAACGCAAATTCTAAACTCATACCCATCAGACAATGCCATATATTCGGGCAGGCCAATTGGGCCGGAAGCAATATCAAGTAAATATTTTCCTTTTGAGGGATAAAACCTCGATGCTTTTGTAAAAGAATTTTTTATGTATTTCGATGAAACTTCCCTGAAGTCAACCCATTTGGGACTATCCTCATAAATTTTCAGGGAATCTTTTGTTTTAAAATTCACTTCGTTATAGTAGTCAAATACACGTTTTTTATCAAATGCCAAACCTTTTCTATTATCTTCCCCAATTCCGATAAAAAAGGCATATTGCTCATGGAGTACAATTATATCATCGAATATTGGATAAAAATACTGTCGCGATTTGTCCACCAAACCTTTCAATAATTTCCCAAACCTGCCAAAATCTTCAGGAATTTTGTACGCAGGAAATTCATTCTTATCAATCAACAACAGTCCATTCTTGGTAACCGGGCACCTCAGGTTCTCAATGAATTCCATACTAAAATAAAAATTAAATGTATTTGCAAGATACAAAAATAATATGAAAGTTATTATGCACCGAAAAGAACAGGTAGGCGAACATTTTTAATCAGTCACTCCACTTAGCCGGGCTAAGTATCCAAAGATAAGGCTCCAAACCGGAGCCACGAATTTTAAAAAAAATATGGAATAATGAATGTCGATTTTAGAAAAATAAAGTCTAAATAATTCTTAAATCATAACTTGATATTCGAAATTCGTAAAAATAAGGTAGTGCTATTTTAGCTTTAAAAAGTATCATTAAACCACCCCTGCCCCTCCTTAATAAGGAGGGGAAATTGTTGCACATATCTGTCATTGCCCCTTTTTAAGGGGTTGGGGTTTATAGGTTATATTAAACTTAACTTACCAGTAGTTTTCTTGGAACCGATATTTAGAATTTATAGGTATTGTCTTCAATTAATTTAGCTGCAATTCTTCTGCGGGCATCTTTAACATTAATACCCGGAACGGCAGTCAGAATACCGATTGCCTTTACCAGCTTTGTTGCATCGGAGGCTGAAGCGTATGAGTATATGGCATCATGGGCTGCTTTTCTAACTTTTTCGGCAGCATCGTAAATATTCACATCGAGAATATCTTTGTAAACAGGTATTGCTGAAATGCCTTTCATTCCTTCGATTTTTTCAACCCTCAAAGCCAGCGATTCCGAAACATAAGTTTCCATGATCATTTCGGCAAGGCTGTTCATGATTTCCTGTTCCTCGACGAACTTCTTATCGAAATGCTTTGATGCCGAATGAATGAGCAGAAGAACTGCTTTTTTGAAATTTTTGACTATCCTTTGCTTTTCCTGGTAATAACTTTCGCCTGCAACTTTTCCGTCAGTTATTTTATCGAGATTTGAATATATTTTTTCTGCTTCGCCAAACAGGTCGAAATCACCTTTCATTGCTCTTTTCATTGCAGTATCGGTTACAAGTAGCCGGTTGATTTCGTTTGTGCCTTCGAATATCCTGTTAATTCTTGAATCGCGGTAACCTTTTTCCACATCCAGCTCGGCAGAATAACCCATGCCACCGTGAATCTGCAAAGTTTCATCAATTACATAATTCAGTACTTCGGAACCATAAACTTTTAAAATAGCTGCTTCTACAGCATAATGGCTAATGGCATCGATGGAAGCTTTTCCTTTGTCGCAACCTTCGGTTTTATATTTGTCCATTAAATCGTCGATATCTTTGCTCACCCTGTAAATAGCCGATTCGATTGAGAAAGTTTTAATAACCTGTTCTGCAAGTTTATGTTTTATTGCACCGAATGTTGAAATTGCAACTCCGAATTGTTTCCTTTCATTGGCATATTTCACCGAATCGATAATGTCTTTTTTGGCTGCCCCCAAAACATTAGAACCCAATTTGATCCTACCCATATGCAGAATGCTGAGAGCGATCCTGAAACCTTCCCCTCTTTTTCCAAGAAGGTTTTCAACAGGCACTTTCACATCGTTATAAAAAATCTGTGCTGTTGAAGATCCTTTGATTCCAAGTTTATGTTCATCGGGATTGACCACAACTCCCGGAAAATTGCGTTCAACAATAAATGCGCTGAGTACCCTGTCGTTATCGATCTTGGCAAAAACAGTCTGGACATCCGCAAAACCTGCATTTGTGATCCACATTTTCTGCCCGTTCAGAATATAATATTTCCCGTCTTCAGAAAGTTTGGCATTTGTTTTTCCGGCGTTTGCATCGCTTCCGGCGCCTGGTTCAGTCAGGCAATATGCTCCTACAAATTCACCGGTAGCCAGTTTGGTAACATATTTTTGTCTTTGTTCTTCGTTTCCGTAATACATAATAGGTAAAGTGCCGATTCCGCAATGTGCCATAAATGCAACAGAGAAGGAATATCCGGCGCCAACAATTTCGCTCACGAGCATCTGGGTAACAAATGACTGGCCAAATCCTCCATATTCTTCCGGAATGGAAATTCCCAATAATCCCAACTGGCCTGATTTTTTTAAAGTGTTTTTCATAAATTCCCTGTCGGGAGTATCGACTTTCGCAATATTCGAATATACCTCGGCCTGAAGGAAATCACTGCAGGTCTGGGCAATCATTTTTTGTTCATCATTAAATTCTTCAGGGATGAAAATATCCTTTGAATCAATTTCATTAATAAGAAATTCACCACTTTTTAAAATTTTTCTGTTTTCCATTTTACTATACAAATTAATTATTTTTCGATATATATTTAATTTTTTAATGTTATTAATAGTCATTTATAGTCATTTGTTGTCATTCATGGTCATTTATGGTCATTCATAGTCCTTGTGTTGTTTTTTTGCCAATTGAATTTATATAATTGTTAAGCCTGACTGCAAAAGTATTTATTTCATCTTCAATTTGTAAAAAAGTTTCATTATCAATCAGGTTACGATTATATGCTTTAGTTATCCATGTTTTTGTTTCATACAATGAACCCCTTGAATAGTATATAAAATGTTTTGATTCGTTATAATGATACCTTTCGTATCCTTCACTTATATTAGCGGCAATTGAATCTACTGATCTTATTAGTTGTCTCCCTATGGTATCTTTTTCAAATATATTCCACTTATCAACAATACTCCATATCTTCTCCCCCAAGTCCATTGATAATTTATAAACATTGAGTTCTTCTAATTTCATTACTATGTTTTTTCTTTTGAAGTATTATTGTACCATATTTCTGCATTTTACTATTACTAACTATAAAATGACTATGAATGACTTTTATTGATCTTTATAAATCAAGTGCCTGGACAACCAGTTCGGCAATATCGTAATTTTTTACTTCCTCTTCTTTATTTTTATATTTTAAACCATCGGTAATCATTGTCATGCAGAATGGGCAGGCAGTTGCAATTACTTTTGCTCCCGTTTTCAATGCATCTTCTGTTCTTTCGATAAAGACTTCCTTGTTTCCTTTCTCAGCTTCTTTGAACATTTGGGCGCCCCCGGCACCACAGCATAAAGCAAAGCTTTTGTTTCTATCCATCTCGACTAAATTTTCTGTAATAGATTTTAGCACCGTTCGGGGTTCATTGTAAATATTATTTGCTCGGCCCAAATAGCATGGGTCGTGATAAGTAATTTTTAATTTATGAATTTTATCGGAATCCATATTCAACTTTCCTTCTTTAATCCATTTTTCAAGAAACTGAGTATAATGAATTACTTCATAATTTCCGCCAAGATCGGGATATTCGTTTTTGAAGATATTAAAACAATGTGGGCAGATGGTGATTATTTTTTTAATATCGTATA
>Ga0182021_10001389_pt1 | contig 27588 bp, 29 predicted proteins | sample 612E3MmetaG_FD_120493 | JGI IMG/M metagenome (GOLD analysis project Ga0182021, IMG submission 120493) | Permafrost microbial communities from Stordalen Mire, Sweden - 612E3M metaG (Illumina Assembly) | ecosystem: Environmental > Terrestrial > Soil > Wetlands > Permafrost | place: Sweden...
AAAGTTCTCCGAACATTTTGGAGAAACTTTGAAAGATAGATCTGGTTTTTTATACCAACAAGACGGACTCTACCACATGCTTACGCATTACTACCAAAACTAAGAATAATATCTTCAAGCATCAAAACGAATTATATTTGATTTTCAGGTAATAGTGCTGAAAAAGTCTGATTTTGGTAATAACATGTACCCCATTTGTACCCTAAATTCATAATCAATTGTAAATCAAGTGTTATTACTTTCTGTATCGGAAAGTAACCCGCATGTAACAAACCGGCATAGTTTGTATTTAGACTTTTACCACCTATAACACAACCTGAAAAATCCGTACAAATGACTACCTGTGTGAGCCTTGAATGCGGTAAATCAAAGCAAGACCTTTTACTTCTCCGTCGCCGTAAGGAAAGACACTCAGTGCAGGTGTTTTAATTTTGTGAGTTTGTGGAACGAGTGGTCCGGTTTTGGATACCGGCAAGTGTAATATTTATTCTTGTGTCATGAATTCAATCCCTGCACATATTCGAGTCCAGTCTGTCTTAGCTTATATTTCTGGATTTTTCCGCTTGCTGTTTTTGGGAAATCATTTACAAAAATCACATGTTTTGGAATTTTAATCCTTGAAATCTTTCCCCGGCAAAACTCCTGTACTTCCTCCTGGGTGAGCTTCTGACTATTTTTTAGCTTGATGAAAGCTGCAACTATCTCACCATATTTTTCATCTGCTATACCGGCAACTTCTACCATTTCGATCTGTGGTAACTGGTATAGATAATTTTCAATTTCACGGGGATAGATATTCTCACCACCCCTGATAATCATATCTTTTATCCTTCCGGTTATCCGATAAAAGCCTTCAGCGGACTTGACAGCCAGGTCACCCGAATGAAGCCAGCCATCTTTATCAATTGTCTGTGCAGTTGCATCCGGATTATTGTAATACCCTTTCATCACGTTGTATCCGCGGCAGCATATTTCGCCCTGTACTTCCGGAGGACACTCCTGCCCTGTTTCCGGATTGACAATTTTAACTTCCACACCCGGATAGTTTGTTCCGACTGTTGTTGCTCTCACTTCAGCTGAATCGGTAACCCTGGTAGCAGTCATACCGGGAGATGATTCGGTAAGACCATATACAATGATCAGATCACGGCAGTTCATCTTATCCATCACCTGATTCATAGTTTCGATCGGGCATAATGAACCTGCCATAATACCGGTACGCAGAGTGCTAAGATCAAACATTTTAAACATAGGATGATTGAGCTCGGCAATAAACATTGTAGGCACACCATAAAGAGCGGTGCACTTTTCCTTTTGAACGGAAGCAAGCACCATCAACGGGTCAAATTCCTCAACAAAGACCATTGTGGAACCATGGGTTATTACTGCACACATTGCAAGCACACAGCCAAAACAGTGAAAAAGCGGGACACATACCAATAGCCGGTCTGCTGGTGTATAATTCATACAATCGCCTGTACTCTGACCGCAGTTTACTATATTGTGATGGCTCAGCATAACCCCTTTGGGAAATCCTGTTGTCCCGGAGGTATATTGCATATTCACCACATCGTGGCAGGAAATCTTCCCCCGGCATTTGATAAGTTCATCATCAGGAACATACGAGCCAAGAAGGATAAGTTCATAGGTATTATACATTCCCCTGTGTTTCTGAGGCCCGATAAAAATGACATTTTTAAGTTCAGGAAATCTGCTGCTGGCCAGCTCACCCCTCGCACAGGTCTTGAGTTCAGGTACAAGGTCAAAGATCATATTAACATAGTCGCTGTCGCGATACCCGTCTATTAAACACAGGGTATGCAGATCGGCATTCTTTATAACATATTCCAGTTCAGTTGATTTATAACTTGTATTCACTGTTACCATTATAGCCCCGATTTTAGCGGTGGCAAACATAAAAGTTGTCCAGTCAGGCACATTGGTAGCCCATACCCCAACCTTATCGTTTTGTTTTACGCCAATACTTAAAAGTCCTTTTGCCAGCTTATCAACGCGGTCATTAAATTGAGAATAGGTAAATCTTAAGTCTCTGTCAGGATAAACCATAAATTCATGATCGGGAATTTCATTCGCCCACTTTTCCAGTAATTCTCCCAGAGTGTTCTCTATAAGTTTCATATAAATAATATTATACAGGAACGTAAACTATACCAAGAATAGTGGCTTTGTTTATTTTAGTTGTAACAAGATGGTTAACAACAGAATCGAGATATATGCTGTCACCTTTTTCAAGTTCAAAGATGTCGTTCCCATAATAAACCGTTACCTTTCCCTCAAGCACGTAAATAAATTCCTCACCTTCATGAGATGATTTTGCCGGTTCACTTTTTTCATTAGGAATGATTTCAATGATAAATGGCTCCATATGACGTCCTGTTTTATTCGGAGCCAATGAAAAAAATGTAAGATGTTCACGGTTTTCATTTTCACTGGTGGAAAAGCTTAAGGTTGACTGATATTCATTTGCCCGGATAATTGACGGGCCTTCTCTAACTGTATCATCAAGCAAAGTACCGATCCTTATCCCCAGGGCTCTGGTTATCCTGATAAGTACACCCAATGAAGGAATGGAATTTCCGGATTCAATCGAGTCTAACTGTTTTTCCGATAGTCCGGCTTTGAAAGCCAGGTCTTCCGGTTCAAACTTTTTTAATGTCCTCAGTGTTGAGATTTTCTTACCAATCAGTTTATTTATACCCATAATTCGAAATATCTTTTTTAAATTTTTACCGGCATAAATATAAACGAATTATTTAAATCAACCAGAAATGGTTAATAGACATAAATAAAATTCTGAATTCAAAATGCAAAATGTAAAATGCGATTACCTTTGATTCGCAGAAAATTTGTACGTATGAAATTGAATTTTTGCAGTCTTAGCAGTGGCAGCAGCGGAAATTGTTATTACATCGGTAACGAGTTTCATGGTATCCTGATCGATGCCGGGATTTCATCAACTTCGATACGCAGGTTTCTCAGGGATATGGGTATCTCCATGCAGACAATTATGGGTGTCCTGATAACACATAATCATATTGATCATATCAGAGGGTTGGAAGTGCTCACAAGAAAAAACAGTCTTCCTGCATTCACGACTCACAAAATCTGGGAAAGCATACTCAGTCCGCAAAAGAAGATATCCCGGGACTGTATCCGCGAAATTCCTCTGCAAAAAAAAATTCATCTGTCTGGATTTGATATTGAGGCATTTCCGGTTTGTCATGATGCTCCTGAAACCATTGGGTTCCAAATTTGCGCAGGCGATAAGAAGATAACCATTGCCACCGATCTGGGACATATCTGCCAAACGGCTGCTCCATATATTAAAGATGCTAATTTGCTTGTCATTGAGTCAAATTACGATGAGCAGATGCTGATGAATGGCAGATACCCTCATTTTTTAAAAGCAAGAATAAAATCAGACCATGGGCATTTAGGAAATCATCAGACTTCGGTTTTTCTGGCTGAAATTATTAATGAGAAGCTAAGCCATATCTGTCTGGCCCACCTGAGTAAAAACAATAATACGCCTGAAAAAGCGCTTCAAACCCTGCAGTATACTTTTTCAGAAAGAGGTATTAGTCTCAATAGTCAGCAAAGAATCTCAGTTCTGAACCGTTATGTGCCAACTGAGATGATCAGACTGATTGAATAGAAAAATTTTCTTTATCACTTTCAATTCAGCCACATTAAGCTTCATCATATTGTTTCAGGATGAATGACTATATATCGATTGTTTTTATGATTTTTTTTAAAGTATCTGCGGAATGTTTAAACAACTTTTGTTCCTGCTCCGACAGATCGAGTTTAAGATACTGATCCACGCCATTCATATTAACCCGGGATGGGATACTCAGACAGATATCATTGATGCCATAGTAGTCGGTAATTAGGGTGGAAACAGGCAAAATAGAATTCTCGTTGCGTATAATAGAGCGGGTTATTTTAACCAATGTCAGCGCAATAGAATAATTGGTGGCTCCTTTTGCCTCAATAATCTGATATGCTGCATTCTTTACTTTCTCAAATATTCCAGATAATTCATTTTTAGCAATTTGGGGACGGACATAGCCGGAACAATACTTTTCTATATTCATGCCTCCAATGGTTGCATTACTCCATACAGGAAGTTCAGTGTCCCCATGCTCACCAATAATATACGCGTGTATATTGCCGGGATCTACCTTGTAATACTCGCTTAGCATATACTTTAATCTTGCAGTATCGAGTACTGTACCTGATCCGATTACCCTATTGGGTGGAAAGCCGGATATTTTTAAGGTCACATAGGTAAGAATGTCAACGGGGTTAGTAACGACCAGAAGAATTGCATTCTTTGTATATGTTGTAATGGCAGGAATTATTTTTCTAAATAATGTGACATTCTTTTGTAACAAATCGATTCTGCTCTGCCCCGGTTTTTGTTTTGCACCGGCTGTAATTACAACAATATCTGCGTCTTTACAACCTTCAAACCCTGCATCATAAATTTTTGTGGGATGAGCAAAGCTTAAGCCATGGTTCAGATCCATGCTCTCACCTTTTGCGAGCAATTCATTTTTGTCAATTAAGACAATTTCCCTGGCTAACCCGCTTATAATGAGTGAAAAAGCAAAAGTGCTTCCCACGTTACCGGCGCCAATTATTGCAATTTTCGGTTTTAAAGATTCCATTATAATACTATTTTTTACAGCTAAGGTCAATCCTTCCGGTCAAATTCAGATTTAACCTTTTTTGGATCAGGATAGTCTCCCGGCATTTTTTTGAATAAACCTTTTCTGTCTTTATGATTTTTAACGATCAAAAAGATTATGAGGGCAACAGAAGCTAAAACAATAACTATCAGGATAAACCAATTATTTTCCATAACTTCAATTTTTCATAAAAATTCTACTTCTTAAGCTATTATACTCCGGGTCTGATTGCTAATATTATTCCCACTTTTCGTTTATTATGATTCCTGACCTGATCATCATTTATTTTTCAGTTAATTCAGTAGGTAATGGCCAATGATGTCCGGGATTTAACAATCTGTCAGCTGCTTCAGGTCCCCATGTACCTGCAGCATAATTCGGGAAATGGGGCGGAGGCTTTACAGACCATTCCTCCAGGACCGGCATTATTATTTTCCAGGCTGCTTCAACCTGATCAGCACGCATAAAGAGAGTTGCATCGTTGTTCATCAGATCCCAGAGTAATGTTTCGTAAGCATCCGGAATAGGTATTGAAAAGCTTTCCTGATAATTGAAACGCATAGTCACTGGTTTCAACAATAACTTAGTTCCAGGCTGCTTCGCCTGAAAACGGAGAACAATTCCTTCGTCAGGCTGAATAGATATAACGAGACTCGAAGATTGCCAATCGGGTATAGCTTCCGGAGGAAAAGACTTATGCGGTACTTCCCGGAAATGTATCGCAATTTCCGATGCCTGTCGTGGAAGCCGTTTCCCCGTCCGAAGATAGAAAGGTACATCCTGCCACCTCCAGTTATCAACGAACAATTTAATTGCAACATATGTCTCGGTATGAGAATCTTTTGATACACCTTTTTCTTTGCGGTACGCTTGAACTTTTTTATCAGGAACAGAACCCTTTCCGTACTGTCCCCTGACTACGCATTGATGTACGATATCATGAGGAATTGGTCTTATCGCGTGGAGCACATCCACTTTTTTGTTACGTATTTCGTCGGCGTTAAAAGAAACCATGGGCTCCATAGCTACCAGACAAAGTAATTGCATCAGGTGATTTTGTACCATATCCCTTAATGCTCCCGCCTTTTCGTAATACTCTCCGCGATGCTCTATTCCCAGATTTTCAGCAACCGTAATGGTTACATAATCGACATATCTTCTATTCCAGATGGGTTCAAAAAAAGGGTTGGCAAAACGGAATGCGAGGATATTCTGCACCGTTTCTTTACCCAGGTAATGGTCAATCCTGAATATCTGAGATTCGGAAAAACTCTCTGTAAGAATCTGATTTAACTTTAATGCAGACGCCAGATCGTACCCAATTGGTTTTTCAACTACAATACGCACCAGTTTCAGATCTTCCGCCATTCCCGCTTCCTTAATATGTTTCGGAATTTCACCAAACATAACCGGTGGTGTTGCCATGTAAAATATAATTTGAGGCTTGACTTTCCACTCTTTTTCCAGGCTGGCGCACTGCTTCTTTAATGAGGAATAAATTTCCGGCCTGGTAAAATCACCCTTTTTGTAATAAATATGTCTGGCAAACTTAGACCAGACATCATCGTTAACTTTCCCTTTTCGTGAAAACTTTTCAATTCCCCCACGGTAACGGTGACGCAAATCATTATCGTTTAGTTCAATACGGTCCAAAGCAACTATGGAGAAATAAGGTGGCATACTCAAATCCTGAAACAGGTCAAAAAGAGATGGCACCAGTTTTCGCCAGGTCAGATCTCCTGATCCTCCAAAAATGGCAAATATAGTCGGCTTAAGTTTATTATTAGTATTCATCCGTATAAAATTATTTTTCAATGGTCGGATGGAGCTCGCATGTTTATTTTGCTAATGCAAGTTTGCGTTTTTTGAGAAACATGCTCGGTTCATCATAATCCTTTTTGCCAATCAGTATGATAGGTCCCTTTGGCATCAATACGTTCGTATGTATGAGCGCCAAAATAATCGCGTTGAGCCTGAATAAGATTTGCGGGTAACCACGAGCTCCGATAAGAATCAATATATCCGAGAGAAGACATAATACCGGGTATCGGAATACCGAGGTTATTTGCCTGGCACACAATCTTCCGCAGATCTTTCAGATTCTCTTTAATCTTATCTGAGAGGTTGCGGTCGAGCAACAAATTCAACAGATCGGGTTTCGCATGAAAAGCTGCCTGAATATCTTCGAGTAAACCTGCACGGATGATGCAACCACCTCGCCATATCCTTGCTACCTCTTCCAGATCGAGGTGATATCCGTATTTCTCTGATGCTGCTATCAGAAGAGCAAAACCTTGTGTATATGTAGTTATCACTGAAACATAAAAAGCTCTGCGTAATTGTTTAAGGAACTTTTTATGATCGCCGGTGAAATTAATTTTCTTGTGTTGGAAAATTTTATCAGCCTTTTGACGCTGTTTTTCAAATACTGATAAGTCACGCATTGCCACTGCAGTATCTATAGTCGGAACAGGCACCTGCAATTCCATAGCGCTTTGCGAAGTCCACATCCCGGTACCCTTTTGCCGGGCCACATCAAGAATTTTATCGATAAGGCGTTTGCCTGAATTCTCATCTACTTTACCAAATATGTTACTGGTAATTTCAAGAAGGAAACCATTCAGTTTGCCCTTATTCCATTTGCTGTAAATGCTTTGAAGCTGATCATCAGAGAGACCGAGGGCCAATTTCATCAACGCATAGCTCTCGGAGATAAGCTGCATTAAGCCGTATTCAATGCCATTATGCACCATCTTAACAAAATGTCCTGCGGACATAGGGCCTAAATATGTAACACACGGTTCATCATTCACCCTGGCGGCAACAGCGACCAGAATTGGTTTTACTCTTTCAAAAGCTTTTTTCAGTCCCCCGGGCATAATGCTTGCGCCGTGTCTGGCTCCCTCCTCTCCTCCTGATATTCCTATCCCCATAAAAAGTATTCCTTTTTCCTTCAATCTGATGGTCCGCAGATTGGTGTCTTTAAAATATGAATTGCCCGAATCAATAATAAGATCTTCCTTCTGAAGATAAACTACCAGTTCATTTATTACTGAATCTACGGGCGCTCCAGCCGGAACAAGTAAAATTATTGTACGCGGTATGCGGAGGTTAGATATAAAATCCTTAAGATTGGTTGTGCAATGAATATCTCTTTTCTCTGCTTCGATTTTCAGGGCTTCGACTTTGGACGGGTCTTTGTCATAACCCGCAACTGAGAAACCGTGATCAGCCATGTTTAATAAAAGATTGCGTCCCATGACACCTAAGCCTACCATCCCAATTTCGTATTCTTGTTTTAAATTTTTATTTTCCATGATAAAACAATTAATGTTGCCAAAGAATCTGAGTAGTTTCAAGTGGAGCTGAAACGCCCGGGAAGTTTGGAATTATCCGGGGAGTATAATCACCTGAAGGGCGATTTGTAGTTACAATTGCCTGATACAGATATGGTTTATCCGGCTCTTTTTCCTGTTTAATTAACTTCATTTCCTGCCTTACCGGAGTTCCTCCATTCTTCCCATCAGCATAAAGCTCCACAAGCAGTTTATCAGGTTTAATAGTGTTAAGAAAAACCTCTGCTTCAAAAATGTGTTTATCTCCATCAGTTTTAACCTTTACATCTCCAAATTGGAGTTTATTCCAGTTTTGCTGCAAATCATTCTGCCAATCAGCGATCTGTTTGCCTAACTTACCTTTTTCGGCGGAACGAGCCTGGTAAGTTGCAGCAAGCGGGAGGTAATATTTTTCTGTGTACTCACGAACCGTTCTGTTGGCAGAAAAACGCGGAGTCAGCTCTGACATGCTTTTTCGTATTCCTTCTAACCATACATCGGGAATACCATCTTTGTTCCGGTTATAAAATTCCGGTACAACCTGTTGTTCAAGAAGGTTATAAAGGGCTGCGGCTTCCATATCATCCAGGGTTGGGTCATTACCGTGTTCATGTCCATCTCCCAAAGCCCATCCCACTTCAGGATTATACGCCTCGTTCCACCAGCCATCAAGTTCGGATAAGTTAATCCCTCCGTTGACAAGTACTTTCATACCACTGGTTCCGCTGGCTTCCCATGGACGTCGCGGCGTATTAAGCCATACATCCATACCTTCGACAAGGTGTTCTGTCATAAGCATGTCATAATCGCTTAAAAATATTACATGGGGACGAACTTCGGGTTGCCTTATAAAATGAATCCATTTTGTTATAAGAGCCTGCCCTTCCTGATCAGCCGGATGAGCCTTACCTGCCAGGATAAGCTGAACAGGGTGCCGTGGATCTGAGAGAAGACGAATAAAACGCTGAGGATCGTGTAACAATAAATCAGATCTTTTATAGGTTGCAAAACGACGTGCAAAACCAAGTGTCAATGTATTTGGATCAAACAAATGTTTTACATTTTCAACCTCCCCGGAAGATGCACCCGAAGAAACTAACTGACGGGACAACCGGTCGCGGGCATATTGAATAAGCGCTGTACGGGAGTTGGTACGCATCTGCCACAACCTGTCATTATTAATTTTCAGGATATTCTGTCCGAGGTTTTCCATTGTTCCCAACCATCGGTCTTTACCATAGGCTTCTGTCCAGAGGTCATCCGATTCTTTGGAGTCCCAGGATGGCATGTGCACGCCATTGGTTATGTTTCCGACCGGTACATCAACTGCCGGCCATTTTGGAAAAAGTGGCTCAAAAATATGACGGCTTACATTTCCATGGAGCTGGCTTACACCATTTACTGCTCCGCTTCCCCTGATTGCCAGGTAAGCCATATTAAATTTCTCCGATTCGTTTCCCGGATCTTCACGGCCTAGGGCTAACAACCGGTGAAGTGAAATACCGAGTTTCTGCTCAACATATTCCCCGAGGTAATGTGCGATAAGTTCCGGTGAAAAACGGTCAAAACCTGCTGCAACCGGCGTGTGAGTAGTAAAAAGATTACCCCCTCGTGTAGCCGCCATTGCAACACCAAATGGCTGCCCTGTATCCTTCATAAAACCAAAAGCACGTTCCAGAACCAGAAATGCAGCATGTCCCTCATTGAGATGACATACCTGAGGATGAATACCAATTGCATCAAGAAGCCGCCATCCTCCTATACCGAGTATAAGTTCCTGTTTAAGACGAAGTTCCGGGCCACCACCATATAATTCACTTGTGATTGCACGATGAGCAGGAAAATTTGCAGCATCGTTGCTGTCTAGCAGATAAAGTTTTATTCTGCCTACCTGCACCTGCCAGGCACGCACCCAGACTGAATAACCAGGCAATTTAATCTCCAGTCGTAACCATTCACCGTCTGGTTGACGTAAAGGCATAACAGGCAATTGCCCGGGATCGTTATATGGAAACAGGGCTTGCTGTTCACCATTTTTGTCAATTTCCTGACGAAAGTAGCCCTGTTGATAAAGAAGGCCTATTCCTACTACAGGAACACCCAGATCGCCTGCAGTCTTAAGCTGATCGCCTGCCACATTACCCAAACCTCCGGAATAAATTGGAAGAGCTTCACTTAACATGAATTCCATACTAAAATAAGCTACACTTGTCAGTGGAGACTTCGGATAGCTTTTCTGGAGCCAGGCCGGCGATATATTTGCATGATCTTTGGACTCTAAGAGAGCGTTTACTTTTTTACGAAAGAGCGGATCGGACATTACTTTCTGAAACTGATCTCTGGAGACTGTTTGCAAAACTACCCACGGGTTATGTGTAAGATCCCAGAGTGCAGGATCAAGTTGTTGCCAGACTTCATCGGCCGAATGATTCCATGACCATCTCAGATCGAGAGCAAGCTCTGCAAGAGAATCCACCCCTTCCAGATCTGATGACAGGAAACTGTAGCCTGGTTTCAGTATTTCTGTTTTTTCTTTCATGATGGTTAATCAAGACTATTTTGATAAGAACTTCTATTTCACAGCGTTGGTTACAATAGTCTGTGCTTCTTCAATAATTTTCTGCAGATGGTCATTTCCTTTAAAACTCTCCGCGTAGATCTTGTAAATATTTTCTGTCCCTGATGGACGGGCAGCAAACCATCCGCTTTCTGCCACCACCTTCAGACCGCCAATGGCGGCTCCATTACCGGGTGCAGTTGTGAGAACTGCTTTTATCTTCTCACCCGCAAGGCTTTTAAGATGAATCTGTAAAGGTGTAAGCTTTCCTAACAATTCTTTTTGTTTCGGTGAGGCTTCCGCATCTATACGATCATAGACAGGATCGCCCAATGTTCTGGTAAGTTCATTGTAAATAAGGCCGGGATCCTTTTTCATTTTCGCAGTAATTTCTGCTGCCAGCAAAGCAAGGATTATACCATCTTTATCGGTGGTCCAAACTGTACCATCAGATCGCAAGAAAGAAGCCCCGGCACTTTCTTCTCCTCCAAATCCCAGAGAACCATTAAAAAGCCCGTCAGAAAACCATTTGAATCCTACAGGAACCTCATAAAGCTTGCGGCCAAGTTGAGAAGCAATCCGATCAATCATCTGACTGCTTACCAATGTTTTGCCTATGGATGCTCCGAGGCTCCATTCAGGCCTGTGCTGAAATAAATAGTTAATTGCAACACAGAGATAGTGATTAGGAGCAAGTAAACCCTTGCTTTTCGTGACAATTCCATGCCTGTCGTGATCGGTATCGCAGGCGAAGGCAATATCAAACTGATCTTTTAATTTAATTAAACCTTGCATCGCGTAAGAAGAAGACGGATCCATACGGATCTGACCATCCCAGTCAACCGTCATAAAGCGGAAGGTCGGATCAACCACTTTATTAACTGATGTAAGGTTAAGCTTATACCGATCTGCAACAGGTTCCCAGTAATGAACACCTGCACCACCCAGAGGATCAACCCCAAGCTTAATATTTGAATCAGAGATCACTTCCATATCAATAACTCTGGAAAGATCATTGATGTAATTATTTAAATAATCGTACGTGTGGGTAGTGGATGCCTTAAGAGCTTTTTCAAATGGAATCCTATTTACCTTTTTAAGGTTATTTTTCAGTATTTCATTTGCCTGCACTTCAATCCAGCTGGTAATTGAGGATTCGGCCGGTCCGCCGTTGGGAGTATTATATTTAAAACCTCCATCATGTGGCGGATTATGCGATGGTGTTATAACTATTCCGTCAGCGAGCCCTTTCCTTCGACCCTGGTTAAAGGTGATAATTGCATGAGAAATAACCGGAGTTGGTGTATATTCCTCCTTACCGGCAACCATAACTTCTATTCCATTGGCCGCCAATACTTCAAGAGCAGTGGCAAAAGCCGGAACAGAAAGGGCATGAGTATCCATACCGATAAACAGAGGACCGGTTATCTTCTGTCGCCTGCGGTACAAACAAATAGTCTGTGTAATTGCCAGAATATGATTTTGGTTAAAAGAATTCTTAAAGGATGAGCCCCTATGACCCGATGTTCCAAACTGAACCTGTTGCTCCCGTACCGACGGATCAGGAAATTCTTCAAAATATGCTGTGATGAGTTTGGGTACATTAACCAGCATTTCTTCTCTGGCAGGTTTTCCTGCATTCGTACTTACTCCCATAATTAATGATATTAACCACTTACCTTAATCCATCATTTACTGTTGAGTATTATAAGCAAGAGTTTACGGATTGAATGCTCCTAAAGACCAGATATCATCAGCAATGATGCGAATCTGATAATTAGGAAACAGTAAAACAGGAATAAAAGCTTTGTTTATCATTTGATGAGCTGAGTTTCCCAACAGCAGATTGGAAGCACTCCCCTCCTGCTCGGTCATTATTGAAATCAGGTCAGCGTCAACTGATCTTGAATAATCAAGGGTTAAATCAGTCAGGTTGCTGCCATGAAGATGCTCGATTGTATGAGGAATTTTATGTTTCTCAAAGTATGAAGCCACCTGTATGGCATATTGATGAAGCTTTTTTTCGATACTCTTCAAATTTGAGAGTCTTAATGTAACAAGGTGAATTGTTGAATTGAATGCTGATGCCAGTTCAGCAGTATAAGGAACTTTTTCACGTGTCTGAAATGTTATATCCAGAGGTAAAACTATATTATCAATATTTGAAGGTATTTTACTGCCTCTGACAGTGATCACGGGATTCCTCGAATGAGAGGTTATTTTGTAAGCATTGCCTCCTATAAACAATTCTTCAAATCCCGAAGAGCCGTGTGTTGAAAGAACAGTCAGCGGTTGTTCGTAATTATCAGCCAGATCTGCTATTTCCTTAAATATCTGACCTTCTTTAATAGTGTAGCTTAAGGCACAGGTTATATTGCCTTCCTTCAGGCATTTTTGAATGATATCCTCTAATTTCGTTTTGGCCAGCTGATTCTCTTTTTCGATCAATTCAGGATTATTGCTTATATTTTTCCCGATTACATGGATCATTTGGATATTAGCTCCGGTTTTTCTGGCAAGCATCAGTGACATATTTAAACCGGTTAATGACTCATCTGAGAAATCAAGTGGAACGATAATTGTTTTCATAATATTCTGATTTTATTTATTGCTGTGATAATTCCACGTTCAGCCCTGTTGAGATTAAGGAAATAAGGCTCATCGGGAAATATTTAAACATTATTCAAAAATTGATATCATTTACTTTTTATTAAACAAAATATGGATGGTTTTGTTAAACCAGCGACAGGTGATTAATTACAATCGGATTCCCAGGACAGAAAAGATATGAATTTTTAAATTATTTGGGCGATCCACTGATCAAACTGCTCCCCGGTGACTAAACCAAGTGACATAGCTGCTTCGCGCAAAGTTGTATTATCCATAAAAGCCTTTTTAGCTATAATGGTGCAATTGTCATATCCTATATGAGGGGTTAATGCTGTTATGAGCATTAAGGAGTTTTTAAGATGGGTATCAATTGTTTTGTAATTTGGTTCCAGACCTGCTATGCAGTTTTCGCTGAATGATAAACAGGCATCTCCCAGAAGATGTGCGCTTTGCAGAACATTTGATGCGATAAGAGGCTTAAATGTATTAAGTTCAAAGTGCCCGTTCGATCCACCTATCGTAACGGCAACATCATTGCCCATAATCTGTGCGCATACCATTGTCATAGCTTCAGCCTGCGTAGGATTTACTTTACCCGGCATAATTGATGATCCCGGTTCATTGGCCGGGATAATTATCTCACCGATTCCGCAACGTGGTCCTGAACTCAGCATTATAATATCATTAGCAATCTTCATGAGTGAAACAGCTGAACGCTTTAATGCTGAACTGAGTTCAATCATTGCATCATGAGCTGCCAGAGATTCAAATTTGTTAGGAGCTGAGACAAAAGGCAGTTCAGTAAGTTCTGCAATTTTCATTGATACCAGTTCTGTATATCCCGGAGGTGTATTCAGCCCGGTACCTACAGCAGAACCTCCGAGAGCTAATTCGCTTACCATTGTCAGAGCATTGTTTATTGCCCGCATCCCATTATCAATCTGCTGAATATAACCAGAAATTTCCTGGCCGAGAGTCAGTGGAACAGCATCCATTAAATGCGTTCTGCCGATTTTTATGATGTTTCTGAATTCATCCGATTTGAGGCTGAGAGCATCACGAAGTTTTTGCATCCCGGGAAGTGTAACCTTTGTAACAGTCATATATGCAGCAATATGCATAGCTGTCGGGAAAGTATCGTTCGATGATTGAGACATGTTAACGTCGTCGTTTGGGTGCAGAAACTTTTTCTTATCTGTCAGTGTTCCGCCATTCCTGACATGTGCCCTGTTCGCAATTACCTCGTTCACATTCATATTGGAATGAGTTCCGGAACCAGTTTGCCAGATAACCAAAGGGAACTGGTCATAAAGCTTTCCTTCGGTTATTTCATCGCAGACTTCAACAATCATCTCTTTTTTTTCAGCTGTCAGAACTCCCAGCTCATAATTAGTGATGGCAGCCGCTTTCTTAATGTATCCAAATGCATTTATGATTTCAACAGGCATGCTGGCTTCAGGACCAATCTTAAAATTATTGCGGGATCGCTCGGTTTGCGGTCCCCAGTATTTTGATTCAGGAATTTTCACTTCACCCATTGAATCGTGTTCAATTCTATATTTCATAGATATATTATGCTATAATTCATTTCTATCTGTAAACAACCAGGTTGTCAGTATTGTTTAATGCAATAATTCAAGTATTTCACTTTAATTCTGCTAAACACAATCCTCTTATTTTTGTTATATATACGGAGTAGTTTTTTATCATTGGAACAATAGTATTTGAATTGTTAAAACTTAAAAGTAAACCACAATTAAATTATAAATCAGGTATTGGCGAATGTGCGGATTAATACTTTTAAATGATTGCATTTAAAAGATATAATTCTTAATAATATTTATAATCCTTAATTTATTTTCATATATATATGGCAAAAATACAGACGAATGGGAAAAAGTATATTATTCTTTTTGACGGAACATGCAACCTGTGCAAGAATGTTGTGAATTTTATAACCAGAAATGACAGTGGGGAAATCTTTTGTTTTATACCTCTTGCATCGGATAAGGCGACTGAATATCTGGTCAGATATAAGACAAAAAATGTAAACAGAGGCTCGGTTTTATTAATTCAGGATGATAAAATTTATACGAAATCAGCTGCGGTATTTCACATCTTAAAATGTCTTGATGGTTTATGGCCTTTACTCTATGGATTTATCATAGTACCGGCTTTCATAAGAGATCCTGTTTATAGTATAATCGCGAAATACAGGTACAGATGGTTTGGATCCAGCACTGACCGATTTGATTACAGATCATGCTGACATTTTCTTCCTTCAGATCTGAAGAATCTCATACTTTAAGTCGGATAGCAATGATTATTCGTTAATAACTCTGTGTGTGTTAATTTGAGGATTATCTTTTTAACCACGGATTACACGGATTAACACGGATTGACTAGTTTTCCTAATTCATTTTGATTTTGGGACAATTCCTTTTCGTAAAGTTTTTTAAATTCACCCCATCTTGAAGGATCATGATGAAACCATTTACGAAGTTCCGTGCTTGGCGATATCTCTTTCATCCATTCATCCCACCCGGCTTTTTCTTTTGAAATACCTCTTGGCCAAAGCCTGTCAATTAACACTTTATAATGTTCACCGGGTTTTTCCGGATCGTATATTCTCCTGATTATAATCATTTACTTTTTCGGGATTTAATTATGCAAAATGAATTATTCTGTTATAAGCAGTTTTCACAACAGGTGAATTAAGTAAGATATTTAATAATTCTCCATCGTGTCATCAATTAAACAATAAATGATATAATTTGTTGAACAATTTAATATGTGCAGTGCCGTAAAGGATTCGATTGAGGGAGAAATAATGTATAAGCGCCGGTTGTAATTCTTAATACCAAAATAAAAATTAATGAACACGAAACGAATAGGAATAGCTTCAGATCATGGCGGATTCGAATTAAAGGAATATCTGAAAAGCGAGCTGATCAAAGAGGGGTATGAAATAGTCGATTTTGGGAATAATGTGATAAATGAGGATGATGATTATCCTGATTTTGTTGTACCAATGGCAAGAGCAGTGGCTAATGATGAATTCTATCGCGGCATAGCTGTCTGCGGAAGTGGTGTAGGTGCATGTGTGGCTGTCAACAAATTAAAAGGTATAAGGGCTTGTCTTATTAATGACACTTTTTCAGCGCGCCAGGGGGTTGAGGATGATAATATAAATGTTATTTGCCTTGGAGGTCGTGTACTTGGTCATATGCTTGCAAGGGATATAGTAAAAAGTTTTCTTCTGGCACGTTTTACCGGGGCCGAGCGTCATCTTCGCCGGCTTGGGAAAGTTGCAGATCTGGAAAAATAAATTTTAACCTTAATCCGAGTAAATCTTTTACCAATTTTTAAATCTTATAATTATGAAAAAGAGAGGTCTTTTTTATTTTTTGGTACTTGCAGTAACATTTTCATTTGCCGGAAGAACACTGGTATCGCAAAAACTGTTAATGCTCTTAAAACAGGATCAAAAGCGCCCGAATTTACTCTATACGATCAGAATGGAAAAGTATTTGAATTAAAAAATGTACTGGGTAAGCAAAATCTCGTTATCTATTTTTATGTAAAGGATGAAACACCAGGGTGCACTAAGGAATCCTGTGCGTTTCGTGACCAGTATGAAGTTTTTCAACAGGCACAGGCAATGATCATAGGTATAAGTGCGCAGTCGGTAGAAAGTCATAAGGAATTTGCCGATAAATATAAATTGCCATTCACATAATTAAGTGATCCTGAAGATAATGTGCGAAAACTGTTTGGTGTTCAAACCGGTGGAGCCGGTTCTCTTCCGGGACGTGTAACATTTGTGGTCGATAAAACCGGAACTATTGTTTATGTTTTTGATTCCCTGACTCAGGCGGTCCAACATGTAGATGAAGCGCTGAAAGTTCTGAAGAAGTTGAAATAAATATATTGACTATCGGCAAGCATGAATGCGCCGAGCTCGTCCTGCCCAGGATAAATCAGTTGATATCTTTATTATTTTTCAGGAAACTCCGTAATACGTATTGCAATATGCCTCCATTCTGATAATAGGCTATTTCAATATTTGAATCAAGTCGCGCAATAACATTAAATTCTGATTTTGTCCCGGATTGCTTTGTAACGGTGACAGTTATTTCCTTGTTAGGCGTAAGTTTATCAATGTCAATAATATCGAATAATTCATCTCCCTTTAATCCAAGAGAAGCTCTGTTCTCGCCATTTTTGAATTGCAGAGGTAAAACTCCCATTCCAACCAGGTTACTCCTGTGAATCCTTTCAAAGCTTTCGGCAATTATGGCACTTACTCCCAATAGCGATGCACCTTTTGCTGCCCAGTCCCTGGAAGAACCGCTTCCGTACTCTTTACCGGCAAGGATTATCAGCGGAGTATGATTTTCTTTGTATCTCATTGCTGCGTCATAAACAGTCAATATCTCACCGGTTTCAAAATACAGAGTTTGTCCTCCTTCCTTATCAATCAGTTCATTTTTCAGTCTAACATTGGCAAAAGTACCCCTCACCATTAGTTCGTGGTTCCCTCTCCGGGAGCCATAGGAATTAAAATCACTTTTATCAACACCCAGTGCTTTAAGATATTCCCCTGCCGGTGAGTTTTCTGCAATAGACCCGGCAGGTGAAATATGATCTGTTGTGATTGAATCACCAAGTTTCAACAATACTCTGGCTGATTTTATGTCAGGAATTATATTGATATCTGAGGAAATATCCTTAAAAAAAGGTGCCTCTTTGATATAGGAAGATCCTTCATCCCATTGATATACTTCATCAGTTGCGGTATGTAACTGTTCCCACATTGCATCACCCTGAAAGACACTCCGGTAGTTTGAAATAAAATCTTCCGAGTCGAGGACGGATTCCATAACAGCCTGAATTTCATCCATGGCAGGCCAGATATCCCGTAAATATATCGGTTCAAGATTCGGATCAAACCCCAGGGGTTCGTCATAAAAGTTAATGTCAATCCTGCCGGCTATAGCATATGCAACAACCAGAAGCGGAGAAGCTAAAAAGTTCATTTTTACAAGGGGATGAATCCTTGCTTCAAAATTCCTGTTACCTGACAAAACGGAGCAGATAACTAAATCATTATCTATCACAGCCTTATTAATATGCACAGGTAATGGTCCGCTGTTGCCGATGCAAGTGGTACAGCCATATCCGACGACATGAAATCCCAATGCATCGAGATATGGAACCAGATTGGCTTTTTCCAGATAAGTGGTTACTACTTTTGATCCCGGAGCCATACTCGTTTTCACCCAGGGCATGGTTTTCAAACCTCTCTCGATTGCTTTCTTTGCGACTAAACCTGCTCCCAGCATAACAGTTGGATTGGAAGTGTTTGTACAGCTTGTTATTGCTGCAATTACCACTGATCCGTCACTTATCTGAAATTCTGACTGGCCCGTTTTAATTCTGACACTCTTAAGTCCGTTAATTTTTTTCTCACTGGAAATCAATTCTATTCCGGTTTTATCAAGTTCCTTACTTTCAGGGATTCTTTCCGCAATGAAATCATCTGAATGTCCGCCTTCATTCGACCATCGTCCCTCCTCTCTTACATCAAGTGAAATATAATCCCTTTGATAACTGTTTTTAAGTATATCGATGAACCTGGTTTTCACATTTGTTAAGGGAATTTTATCCTGAGGTCTTTTAGGACCGGAAATTGATGGAACAATATCATTCAGATTTAATTCTATAACTTCTGTAAACCTGATTTTTTCCTCATTCTCACGCCACAGGAGGTTAGTTTTCAGGTAGGTTTCAACTGTTTCGATATGATTTTTGCTTCTCCCGGTAATGCTCAGGTATTCCAGTGTCTTTTCATCAGGCGGGAAATAAGTTACGGTACATCCGAATTCAGGTGACATGTTAGAAATCGTAGCCCTGTCAGGTACCGTAAGATTATTCAGACCATTTCCAAAGACTTCTACAAATTTTCCGACGACACCTTTCTTTCGTAACAGGTCTGCAACCGATAAGACAAGATCTGTAGATGTAGTGCCCTCCCTCAGATCTCCGGTCAGCTTAAGGCCTAACACTTCAGGAAGCATAATATATATTGGCTGTCCGAGCATGACCGCCTCAGCTTCTATTCCGCCGACTCCCCAGCCAACCACACCAATCCCATTTACCATAGGAGTATGAGAATCAGTTCCAACCAGTGTATCCGGAAATACAATTCCATTCCTGACAACTACAACCTGAGCCAGATATTCAAGATTTACCTGGTGGCAGATGCCCATTCCAGGGGCCAGAACCTTCAAATCTTTAAAAGATGATTGTGCCCATTTTAAAAGTGAGTAACGTTCTCTGTTCCTGTCGTACTCAAGGTCAACATTTCGCTGATAGGCATAGTTTGTTCCATAAAAATCAACCTGGACGGAATGGTCGATTATTAAATCAACCGGGACCCGGGGATTTATCAATGCCGGATCTTTATGTTTACGTGCTGCCTCCGATCTGACTGAGGAAATGTCAACTATAGAGGGGACTCCTGTGAAATCCTGCATCAGAATCCTGGCCGGAAGATAGGGAATCTCGCTTTGTGAAGGATCTGGCTTCCAGTTCAGGATATTATTCAGATGTACGTTATTGAAAGTAATACCGTTCTGATTCCGGATCACGTTTTCCAATAGGACCCTTATGGAAAACGGAAGAGTTTCAATATCATAGCCTTCTTTAAGGAATTCTCTCAGATCAAAATAAGTAAACTTACCGGCAGGCGTTTTGATAATCTTTTTTATTCCTTCCATGGTATATACAAGATTAAATCTGAAATTTCTCTGAATCCAATCAACCTGAACTATATATGCTTCACAACACTACCTATGTTCTATTGTTCAAATTTAATAACTTCAACCGGGCAACTCTCGGCAGCTTCTTTTATCTGGTCCTCAAAATTACCATAAGCTACACCTTCAATAACAGTTGCTAAATCTTCTACTTTAAATACTTCCGGGCAGATTTCTTCACATAATCCGCAGGCAGTACATCCTTCTTCGATCCATACTTTTTTCATAGTAAGTTTGTATAAATTATTTTAATAATTAAATTGACAATCATTGTTCTCATGAACTCACCCCTCCCGATAGCTATCGGGCCCCTCTCTGCTCCGCAAAGAGGGGCTAATCGTCTCCCCCTTCTTTTGCCTGCAAGAGAAGGGGGCCGGGGGGTTGAGTTCATGCATTTTGTATTATACTGTATTGCTCAAACAATACTTAACGATTTCGTCGACATGTATTTTTGAGGTGTTCAGTACAGGAATACCGTCATAAATATCTTCAGTGAGAATCAGGGGAAATTCAGTGCATCCAAGTATAATTGAGTCTATATGAGACTGTTTCTTCATTTTTCTGATGATATTAATCAGCATCTCCCTCGTTTCGCTTTTGAAGATTCCCAATTCAATTTCGCTGAATAATTTGTAATTAATCAGTTCTTTGTCTTCTTTATCCGGCATTACTACTTCGATACCGTGTTTATTAAATACGTCGGGGAAGAAAGTTGAATCCATCGTAAATGCGGTACCTAACAGACCCGAACGCTTCAGCCCTCTTTTTAAGGCTTCTTCACAGGTAGCCTCAACAATACTGATAAGGGGAATGGGTGATTTTTCTTTTAACCGGTCAAATAACAGATGGGGTGTATTGGCTGTCAGAGCTGCAAAATCTGCACCTGCCCGATTCAATGCATCAATCTTATCTGATAACAAGACTGTAACCTGATCATATTTTTTTGATTTCATCAGGCCCAGCAATTCCGATAAGTTCAGGCTATAAATTATAATCTCAGGGTAATTCAATGCGACATTTCCGGTCTTGAAGGCATTGATCAGTTCATTGTAATAATATATGGTTGCTTCAGGGCCCAGCCCTCCTATTAATCCGATGCGTTTCATGGGGGTATAATATAAAGGTAAACAAACATACTGAATGTTTTGTTTAACCAGGCTCTATTATCTGAATATGATTGGGTTACGCAGGAGGTAGTCTGAATTCTTTAAACGAAAAGTAAAATTAAAAACAACTAATTCGTCATCGGGGAAAGAATAACCGCCATCATTCTTGAATTGTCCGAATATGACGATATTTGATCTGCTGATTCTTCCGGGATTACTTTTTCATTGATAATCTGAATATTGTACTCTCCTGGTTCTGCAACATAAAATGATCCCATAAATGAGTCAGCTCTGAAATACGGGGAAGATACTTCCTGCGAATTATGTATTATTTTATCACATACCGGAACAACAGACAGCTGGCTGTCCGGAAGATTCACTTTAACGGTAGTGGAATAGTTCAGGTTAATTGTATCCTTTGTGGCACTTGACAGCCATACTTTATACTCACCTGTTTTTGAGATTACAACTTTCCATTCGGCAGTATTATTTGATGGATCTGTGACATCTTTGTAATAATCAGCATTTGCAAGTCTCAGTGAAATTGTTCCATCAAGTTGTTGCGTGGTTAATTTATCTTCATTAGTAATAGTTTTTTTATCGGATTGATGACCGCAATTCCATAATGAAACTGAAACTAGTCCCAGGAAAGCAAAAATTTTAATTCTCATAATCTTATTATTAATTAATTACTTTTTTTACATGATTGTTCGATAATTTCCATTTCAGATTCATACTCTAAATAGAAATTACAAAATAAGAATATTTGCAGGAGTACCTGTTTTCACGTAACCATCTGCGTAATGCTTTTGCGATCTTCCTTCTTCTAAGGGTAACCGTTCCAATTTCCTGTGATGTAATCTGATAGAAAGTTTTCATTTTTTTAAGTTCTTATTGGTTAAAATGAAGGATAATTCTTTTGTTTAGCATCAAAATATTTTATGCTCTTAGTTTTACAGTCTGACGAATATTCTGTGAATAGAAATAAGTGATTCCGTCAATTTCAGTCATATCCACAACTCTGAACCCATTTGTTTCCAGAAGTTCTGAGACTTCATTCTTATCCATTATATGATCCGTTTTGGAATCCAGAAAATTTATGAATCTGCTGAATAACCTTGAAGGTGGATAATTAGAAAATCCATTACCACTTAAAGTTTTGTCATTAGAAAAGCAACCGATGAAACTGGAATTCTGAGGTAAAATATTAAAAAGAGTGTGCAGGAACATGTTCAGATCTTTAATCTGATTCAGCTTCTTGAGGTTTATTAAAGTTTTTACATCCTGCAATTCATTTTCATCATAATAATAATGGTGAGAAGAAGAGAGTACAAGTAAATTTGATTCCTTAGCCAGATTGAGCCTTTTAAGATATAGGAAAAAGTTCTCTCCACCTTCTGCAATCACTTTTTTAATAGCTATGCTAAAACCGGTTTTGCTCCTGGAGGGCTTTTCCATACTAAAATCTGTAACCTGAATTTTGTTATTGATTAAATTGTCATTATTTAATATCGAAACATTTTCCATTTTTTTTGCTTTATATGTTACTGTAAAAATAATATGGAAAAATGTCCCTGTCAAGTCACTAAAGCCCATATAGTGGGCAAATGATGCACTTTCATACTTCGTTGGTCAAAGGAAATAAGATGAATATAACCAGATAATTTCCGCTTGCATAACTAATAAGCCAATTCGTCAAAAACGGCTCTGATTTTATCAGGAGTATGTTATTATTTTGGTTATCGTAATATAATATATTCTAAACTATTGATTATGAGTATATTAATAAGGCAAGCAGGATTAATTAATAAAACCTCAATTTTGACCAATGTTTGAATTATTATGATTAAAATTCAGTGTTAAGACCCAAATCCGGGATTTTAATGTCAATATTTTTCCCGTAAAACATCAAAAAACGCTTTTTTTTATGTCATACAGCACAACTTTCGTTGTTATTCCGATATCGTTTTAAGGTGTTTTTACTGATGTCAGTACAACCCTTGCTGAGTTCATTCTCTTATTACGATGAACAGATGATCCGCACCGGATTTCTTAAAATGCAAGTATAACGACTGCCATCTGCTTTTATTTGTTATAGATTGGAGGTATTTTAGTTTGAATTTAATATTTTTTATTGCAGGCAAATCTGAAATTAACTAATTTTGAGATTCAGATAATGACAAGTAATGAAACTGGTCATGCTGACAGGATAAACTTCAAAATGGATTGTACCTGCTGCTACAAGTGACAGAAAAAAGTCTAAAGATATTTAATTGTAAAAATTCAATAATAAAAAGCTTATGGAATACTATGCTGCGCAAAAACTGAAAGATACGTGGGGTAAAAAACCATGCGATCATCCTCATGTGGAAAAAGAATATTATGCCGGAGCATTTCTCATAAATTATGTCTGTACCCAGTGTGGGGAAGAATTTACCATAGCTGAAAAGAATGATATGGATGAAGCAAGCAAAGTTATTGCCGGGGATCTTCCCAAAGACGCTCAGAATTAATCTCCTGTTAAATTGTAACTTTTAAATTGAAGATATTATTAAAATTAATTCATAATGGATCATAATAAGACAACGACTGCATTTGATATTACAGGGTATAATATAGTCAGAAATTTAGGTGTGGTAAGGGGAATTCTGGTTCGGTCCAGATCAATATTTGGAAGTATTGGTGCCGGCCTTCAGACTATCATAGGAGGAAATATAACAATATTATCGGAGCTCTGTGAAAGAACAAGGGGCGAGGCATTTGATATAATGATGAAACATGCTGAGACCCTGGGTGCCAATGCCATTATTGGCATCAGGTATGAATCAACTGAAATCTTCCAGGGTGTAACAGAGGTGTTGTGTTATGGAACAGCAGTGATAATTGAAGAGAAAAGGTAACAATCCAGCCTTTACGCCTGCATCCTCACTACAAAGAATAACATGTTTATTCTTATTAGCCGTTGCATGATCTGCACGGTCTAAAGAAAATACCAGAATTTTCATAACATTTTTATTTCTCTTTTGTTTAACAGCGTAGATAAATTTCAATTTAAAACTGTTAAACATGAAAAAGCAATTTTTTTCTACAGGTGTACTGATATTGATATTTATGCTGAGTATTCCTTCAATTGGTCGGACGGGAAAAATGCCGCCAAATATCAAAGAGGAAACAATATCTTACACTGCAGGGGGCGTTGCAGTGAAAAGCTTTATTGCTTATGATGATAATCTGAAAGGGAAGCGCCCGGCTGTTCTTGTTGTTCCTGAATGGTGGGGTCTGAACGATTATCCCAGAATGAGGGCACGAAAACTGGCTGGTCTGGGTTACATAGCCATTGCGGTAGATCTGTTCGGAAATGGAAAAACTGCAGCAAATCCAACTGAAGCCCAGGAATTTACAGCACCCTATTACAAAGATCCCGGGATTGTTCAAAGCAGATTGGATGCTGCCGTTAAGAAATTAAAGGAATATCCGCAGACAGATCCGCAAAATATTGCTGCAATAGGATATTGTTTTGGCGGATTTGTTGTTTTGAACTATGCCAAGCTTGGTGCTGACCTGAAAGGGGTTGTAAGCTTTCATGGTGGTATGGGCGGTGTACCCCTTGATAAAAAATTGATGAAAGCCAAAATTCTTATTTGTCATGGCGATGCCGATAAGTTTGTAGCTCTGAAAGATGTCGAAAAATTCAAACACCAGCTCGATTCAATCGGAACTGAAAATACCCTTAAAGTTTATCCCAATGCAACTCATGCATTTTCCAATCCGGCTGCAACAGAGACCGGCAAGAAATTTAATATGCCAATTGCATACAATCCTGAAGCCGACAGGGATTCATGGAATGATATGAAAATGTTTTTTCTGAACGTGTTCAAAAAATAGGTTCTTCATATTCTACCACTCAGGCAGGTTAACGATCCCGGCTTTCCTTCATTACAGGAAATCCGGGATTTTTTTTTCTCCCACTCTCCCATTAGTTTAAGTGCTAAAGTGCCTAAAGTCAATTTTCCACATTGTTGAAAAGTTCCTTGGAAAGTATGTTGTAACCTTTGTTCCCGTGAAGCATTAACAGAGTTGTATAAACCCGGCATGAGAATTACTTTTTAACTGAATTAACTTTATGAAAGATGCCTCGATACGAAGAATTGTTCTCTTCCAGATATTGATTTTACTACTGCTGAACGGCTTTTCCCAGACTCCTGAAAAAAGGTCTTATAAGACTTCCTATACAAAAACAGCTCCTGTAATTGATGGTCTGATGAATGACGATTGCTGGAACCTAGTTGAATGGAGCGGCAATTTTACTCAGACACAACCTGCTGAGAATAAACCCCCTTCACAGGAAACTGTCTTCAGGATCCTGTATGATGATAATAATCTGTACGTTTTTATCCGGGCATACGACACTGAACCTGAAAAGATAAGCCGAATAATGTCGAGGCGGGATAATTTCAGCGGTGATCTGGTGTTTGTGGATATTGACAGTTACTTTGATAAGCAGACTGACTTTTTGTTTGCAGCTTCAGCATCAGGTGCTAAAAGTGATGCCGCTATAACAGAAGATGGCAAAAACGAAGATGACAGCTGGAATCCAATCTGGTTCCTGAAAACTTCAGTAGATGATAAAGGCTGGTGCGCCGAAATGAAGATCCCGATGAGCCAGCTGCGTTTCGGGGGAAAAAATGACCAGATCTGGGGACTTGAGGTTACCCGTCAGATCTATCGTCTCCAGGAACGTTCACTCTAGCAGTTCATTCCTAAAGGCTCTCCCGGGCTGGTTCATCTCTATGGTGAATTGTACGGAATAAAGGAGATAAAGCCAAAAAAAGAGATCGAAATAATGCCATACACGGTTGGACGCCTGGAGCGGTTTGAAAAGATTAGCGGAGACCCGTTTAACACAGGGAAAGCATCAAAACTTTCTGCGGGACTTGATGGCAAGATCAGGCTGACAAATGATTTCACACTCGATTTTACAATTAATCCTGATTTCGGACAGGTGGAAGCTGATCCGTCGGAGGTCAATCTGACGGCGTTTGAATCTTATTTTTCAGAAAGGCGCTTTCTTCGTTGAAGGAAAGAACATCTTCCAGTTTGAACCTAACCAGACTATTGTAATTCACAACATGTATTCCGATAATCTGTTTTATTCCCGCAGGATAGGAAGGTATCTGCATAATTATCCTGCAACTGATGGTAATGAATATGTCAGGATGCCCGAATCAACAACAATTCTGGGCGCTATGAAGATTTCCGGTAAGACAAAGAAAGGATTATCAGTTGGAATTCTTGAAAGCCTGACTGCCAGTATGGATGCTCTGATTGACAGTTCGGGTGTCAGACGAAAGGAGACTGTTGAACCGCTAACAAACTATTTCACAGGGAGAATCCAGCAGGATTTCAACAAGGGGGAAACAACTATCGGAGGAATCATCACAGCTGTGAACAGGGATATCAAGACTCCCGTACTCGATTACCTTCATACATCAGCCTATACGGCGGGAGTTGATTTTCAGCACAACTGGAAAGAAAGAACATGGTATGTGGCGGGAAACGCGGAATTCAGCAATGTACAGGGGAAACCCCAGGCAATAATAGCCACTCAGACTTCGTAAGCCAGGTATTTCCAGAGACCGGACTCAAAATATACTTCAGTTGATTCATCACTCACTTCACTGTCCGGTTATGGCGGTACCATGAAATTCGGAAAATCCAGCCAGAAAAGGATACAGTTTGAAACAAGTGTGACTGTAAGGTCGCCCGGACTGGAGTTCAACGATATAGGTTATATGAGATACTCTGATATAATTCATCAGGGTACATGGGTTGCATATTATATCCGGAATCCTTTTGCGATCTTCAATAACTTTTATCTTAATACCAACTACTGGATGTACTGGAATTTCTCCGGTAAACTGCTATCAACAAATGCAAATATCAATTTTAATTCGCAGTTTAAAAACCGCTGGCGGTTAAACGGACAATTTAACAGGCAAAGTGAGAATATATCTACTACCTTTTTGCGTGGCGGTCCATCGTTTATTGCGCCAGGCAACCAGAGTTTCAGTTTAAACCTGAATACCGACCAGTCTAAAAAAGTCGCATTTAATATGGGTAACTACCATGGTAACGGAGATGCTCATAGTTATAAAATTCACGAATATTGGGGTGGTGTTTATTACAAACCGTTGAACTCAATTTTCCTGACTTTTGAACCTGATTACTTAATTCAAAAGTATGATCTTCAGTATGTTACAACTGAAGGAACTAATGCTGGTAATCGTTATCTTTTTGGTAATCTGGATCAGAAAACCATGAGCTTTACGATAAGGTTGAACTATACAATTAATCCGGAATTAAGCGTTGAGTATTATGGACAACCCTTTATTTCGGCAGGAAAGTACAGCAATTATAAGGAAATCACTGATGTTAATGCCGACA
>Ga0182021_10001391_pt1 | contig 27578 bp, 27 predicted proteins | sample 612E3MmetaG_FD_120493 | JGI IMG/M metagenome (GOLD analysis project Ga0182021, IMG submission 120493) | Permafrost microbial communities from Stordalen Mire, Sweden - 612E3M metaG (Illumina Assembly) | ecosystem: Environmental > Terrestrial > Soil > Wetlands > Permafrost | place: Sweden...
AAAAAGACTGAATCTGGAACTGCCGCTCTACACTTTTCTACAGATTCTATCCGTGGCTGCTTTCGAGAAAATGCCCTTGCAGCAAGCCTTTGCGGGAACGGATTACAGTATGAACGCTGAACTGAATTGTAACCAGTTGTTTTTATTCGGTTCTTAACCGGACGTTACTGAGATTAAGCATTAAATCGGGCGCAACAACAACTTCACATTGATGAAGGAAAGGTCAATACGTAATTCCACAAAAATGATCAAGAGGGTAAAACCATTATGAAGATACTAGTCGCGATTGCCAGTTACGGAACGCGAAATGACCGTTACTTGGCACGTATCATAGAAGAATATCGCTCAATGTCATTTGAAGTTGATATTGTGGTTCTTTCCAATATCTCAAAGCAGACGGCAGCGGGCGTGGAGCTTTTGGTGGGCCTGCCGACGAAAAACCCTTGGTCGCTTCCCTTTGGACATAAGAAATTATTTGCGGACCGGATTGAAAGATATGACCTTTTTATCTACTCAGAAGATGATACCATGATAACGGAGAGGAATATAAGAGCATTTTGTTCAGTAACCTCGTTATTACCTGACGCTGAAATTGCTGGTTTGTTTCGTTTTGAGCGTGATGAGAGTGGCAACGTAAACTATCCTGAGATTCACGGTCACTTTCACTGGAATCCCCAATCAGTAAGATCCAGAGGAGGGTATACCTTAGCGCATTTCACAAACGAACATTCGGCATGTTATATAGTTACACAGAGACAGCTTCGTTTTGCCATTAATTCAGGCGGCTTTCTGGTTGGGACGCACGAAGGCAAGTATGACATGCTGTGTACTGCCGCAACCGACCCTTATACCCAATGCGGCTTGCAGAGGCTAATATGCATCTCCCACATTGACGAGTTTCTTGTTGAGCATCTTTCGAGTAAATATATCGGCAGTCGATTTGGGGTAAATGATGTGGAATTTCGCAGACAAATTGAGGTACTTTTGAAATTGCAGGATGAAAATACATGGAATGGATCTCTTTTGAGGACCGAAACAAGATTGAAAAGTCAGGCATACTCCAAGGACTTCTATACGCCAGTGTGTCCGGATATTATTGCTGCTATCCCGAAGAGCATACGTAACGTACTCTCAATCGGATGTGGATGGGGAGCAATAGAAGGGAAGTTGCTGGAGATGGGTATGCGCGTAGTTGCCGTTCCCTTGGATTGTGTGATCTCCGGCGCAGCCGCTGCTCGGGGAGTGGAAATAATCAACGGCGATTTTTCCATGGCACGTAATAAATTGTCACGCGAGCGATTTGACTGTTTATTGTTAGACAATGTTTTGCACCTAGTTGAAGATCCTGTTAGTGTCTTGTCTTCATTTGGGGAACTTTTGGACGACTCCGCTTCAGTTTATATTGTAATCCCTAACATGTTTCGACTATCATTTCTGCGGTGGAAGTTACTCGGTGACGATCCGTATCGGGGTTCGAATAGCTATGAGCGGAACGGTACTCATTTCTCATCCCAGCGGATTATCCGCAAATGGTTAAAATATGCAGGAATCAAGCATGAAAGGACGATGGGCCTCATGGGTCCACGTGCGCAACGGGCGAGCAGATTGACATTTGGCTTGATGGATTCATTATTACATTCCGAGTTATTAGCAATAGCAACCAAAAGATAACTCAGAAGCACTCTCGTTAATTTAAACAATTAAGCACGATGTGCGTTGACGACTGGCTCTATATAAGCGGTAAAGCTTTAATTTAATTAATTATGAATTTGGAGGGGAAATGCAATTTTATAAACACCCGCAATCGATTGTTGAATCTGATAAAATTGGGAAAGATACTCGCATATGGGCTTTTGCCCATATACTCGCAAATGCCCAGATAGGATCTGACTGCAATATTTGTGACCATGTTTTTATTGAAAATGATGTTGTTGTTGGAAATCGCGTAACCATCAAATGTGGGGTTTATCTTTGGGATGGTATGATAATAGAAGATGATGTATTCATAGGTCCCAATGTCACGTTTACTAATGATCTATTTCCGCGCAGCAATATCCAGAACAATTCCCGCAGACTATCGTCAAAAATGGAGCAAGCCTTAGAGCGAATGCAACAATACTTCCGGGCCTCACTATAGGCAAGAATGCTATGGTCGGAGCTGGCGCAGTAGTTACAAGGAATGTACCTCAGAATGCGATTCCCTCTGTGGGAAATCCCGCGTATATTACCGGCTATGTATCGCATGGTGAGAAAAAACAACCTCTAAAATTTGAGATGCCGTCACGGAACTCTCCATTCGAACTAACTTCGTCGGTTCGCGGAGTTCATATTTACAAGTTACCGGTTATCACAGATATAAGGGGTAGCATATCTGTCGCGCAGTATGGTCAGTATTTGCCATTCATCCCTCAAAGATACTTTCTGGTTTTTGACGTGGTCAGCAACGAAGTTAGGGGAGAACATGCACATCTCACTCTTCAATAGTTTTTGATCTGCACAAAGGGATCTTGTTCTGTAATTGTGGACGACGGGAAAAACAGTGAAGAATTAGTTTTGGATTCTCCTGATACAGCAGTTCATATCCCTCCCATGGTCTGGTCGGTTCAGTACAAGTATACAAAGGATGCTGTTTTATTGGTGCTGGCATCTGACATATATAAGCCCGAGGATTACATAAGGGATTATGATGAGTTCACTCGCATGGTGAAAATAATATGAAAATACCCTTTTTAGACCTCAAGTCAACTTATCAGAAGCTAAGACCGGAGCTTGATGAAGCTTATCGCAGAGTTATGGAGTCGGGATGCTATATTCTAGGTCGCGATGTAGATACATTTGAGCAAGAGTTTGCACGTTATTGCAACTCACAGCATTGCATAGCTGTCGGTAATGGATTAGAAGCACTACATTTGATTTTAAAGGCATTGGACATCGGACCCGGTGATGAGGTTATAGTACCGGCTAATACTTACATTGCTACTTGGCTGGCTGTGTCATACGCGGGCGCAACACCTGTGCCTGTCGAGCCAGATGAAAAAACATATAACCTTGATCCCGAGAAAATTGAAAAAGCCATTACGAATCGAACAAGGGCAGTCATACCTGTTCATCTCTATGGTCAACCGGCAGACATGGATCCCATTCTTAATATCGCAAAACAATATTGCTTGAAAGTGGTAGAAGATGCAGCGCAGGCACATGGAGCACTCTACAAGGAAAAGCGTGTAGGGAACCTTGGTGACGCAGCCGGATTCAGTTTTTACCTAGGAAAAAACTTGGGCGCATTGGGTGATGGTGGAGCAGTAACCACAAAAGAGGCAGAGCTTGCTGACCGCATACGATCGCTCCGCAATTATGGATCAAAGCACAAATATTACAATGAATACAAAGGCTTTAACTCCCGTCTTGATGAGTTGCAAGCTGCCTTTCTGCGCGTGCGAAGCGAAAATCCAAGAGAGGAAAGATAATATCTATTGGGTGACTAGCGCCAATGAAGGAATATAACCTCTATATGGTTGAGGTTGTTAAAGAATTGTTAGGCAGGGGCCACAAGGCTAATTGGGTCGTTTACGGGGAAGGCGAATATGAATCATATATGAAGGGTTTAATAAAGCGGTCATGTCTTGAAAAAGAAATCTCTATAGAAGGTAACGTCCCGTATAAAAAGTTTTGGAAAGTTCTAGAAGATGCATATGTCTTTGTCGGAATGGGAACTTCAATTTTAGAGGCTGCAATGTTTAAAGTTCCCAATATAAATGCCATTCCATATGATAGTGAAGGAATGACATTTGAGTCAACTCATTATCTAACGAAAGGAAGTCTTGCGAATTCAACAAAAATCATTCCTGCGACGACAGTGGTGGATGAAATTGAGCGCGTGTTGATGTTAAATCATGAACAGTATGAAAAGGAAAGTGAACTAGTTTTTAGATCAATTGAAGAATTCAAAATTGAAAATTCAATGGAGAAATTACTGGATATAATGAAAAATGCAAAGCCAATTATTTTATCATCTAAACAAATATATTCGAATTACTTATTCGGACTTATTCGAAAAATATTTAGATATTGATTGGTCTTCACCCACTTATTATCATCTAACACACCACGGCAACGGAACTTCAGTGGCCACTGCGTCTACACGCCGCACCTCGGGTTCACTTTTTTTAGCTATGCACCATACCGGAAACTTACAAGCAACAAAATTAGATCTTGCACTAAATACTTTTTAAAACTACAAAGGCGGAGCCTCTATGGAAAACAAAAACCAAAATGAAAATCGTCCGATAAAATGCCCTGGCTGTGACAATGAAATTATTGTAGATTACCTAATGGCGCCGGACCGTTTCCATGGTAAAACGATACCATTTAGGCTTGTTTGTTGTCAGACATGTTCATTGGTTTGGTTGGTTAACCCTCCAAAGTCAGAGGAAATGGCTATGCATTATAGTAAAGAATACGATAGGAGTATCGCAGCCGCAGGGGATAGTTCGCCGAGTCGCGGGAGAGATAGGAAACAGACGCTCACTCAATACAAACAGAGTGGTGCAATACTTGATCTCGGGTGCAGTGCTGGATCATTTCTTAAAACTATGGGGTCCAAAGAATGGGAACTATATGGCATAGATATGTCGTCCGAATCGGCAAGAAGAGCGCAAGCCGAAAGCGGAGCCAAAGTTTTTGTGGGTGATATTCTCGATGCACCGTTTCACGACTCCACTTTTGATGCAATCACGTGTTTTCACGTGTTCGAGCATCTTTATAAACCACGAGAAGTGCTGTCGAGGGTCTCGGACTGGCTTAAACCCGATGGCATTTTCTACATGCTGGTGCCGAATATAGATTCGGCAGGTGCGCATATCTTTGGATCATACTGGTACGCGCTTGAACTTCCACGACACGTATTTCACTATTCTCCCAAATCGCTTATTGCCATGGCTCAGTCGGTCGGGCTTGAGGTCCTTTCAGTAACAACGCATCGCGAGATCTTTATTGAGCAGAGCACACGATACATTATAGATGACATGTTGCGGGGGCTAGGAACTCAGCGAGTGCCATTAGCGAATGCACAACAACCGGGTATAATATTCAGATTGGTTCGAAAAGCCTTTCGATTGACCATGCTTCCTTTTTTGACCGGTCTTGCATCCTTTGGCGGCGATGGCGAGAGTATTCATGCTGTCTTTCAGAAGAGATCTAACTAATGCACGAGATGGCTAAATTCGGCGCAGGAGCGACTGATTCGTTCGTGACCCCAGTCACTTTGCTTGCACTCGTTGTAACGGTTATCCTGATAATGCTACTCCATCGCAAAGGCATAATCATTGCGATATTCTTCTTTTTGCTTTTAATTCCACTAGGACAGCAATTCTATATTGGCGGCGTTCATCTTTTTGTCCATCGCATAATCATTCTCGTTGGTTTGATTCGAGTGATGAGCAGCAAGGGGCACAATCAAAGGCAACATTTTGCTGGTGGATGGAATGCGGTAGACACATCATTTTTTCTTTATGTATTGATTCAGGCAATTGCATTCTCATTGCAATATGTGAATATCGACGCAATTATTAATCAAATCGGTTTTATCTGGGATACTTTGGGCGGGTATTTCCTTATGAGATCACTTATAGTGGACCGTGACGATATTGAACGCGCGTTGAAATGCGTAAGCTATATATTTGCTCTGCTTGCCGTCGGTATGCTTGTCGAACAGATCTATATGATTAATCTTTTCGGCTATGTCGGAGGACAACTCGTGCCCGATATGCGAGATGGTAGCGTTCGTTCCCTTGGTTCATTTCGTCATACTCTTACCGCCGGAGCAGCTGGGGCAACCGCGATACCGCTCTTCATGTTTCTCTGGTACCGGATTAACCAACGGACTATTGCAGCACTGGGAATGATTAGCGCTACAATAATGACGATTACTGCCCATTCCAGCGGACCCTTACTGGCTTATGCTGCGGGAATTATTGCGCTTTTGGTCTGGCCACTCCGAAAACATATGCGGATCATTCGCTGGTCCGCGGCATTTTTCCTATTGATGCTTCACCTTGTGATGAACGCGCCTGTCTGGTTTCTTATTGCGCGGATTGATTTGACCGGATCTTCGTCAAGTTATCAGCGCGCTAATCTCATGGATCAATTCATCAAACACTTTTATGAATGGTGGCTTATCGGCACGCCAGACCAGGGTAACTGGGGATGGGATCTCTGGGATGTACAAAATCAATATGTATCTGTCGGGGTAGAAGGAGGACTAGGTGCTTTAATTTGCTTCATTGCTATTATTATTTGTGGCTATTCTATGATTGGGAATGCCAGCAAAGGTATAATTGACGAACTGCAAGAACGGTGTTTGTGGGTTATTGGGGCTGCACTCTTTTCCTATATGATAGTATTTATTGGAGTGAACTTGTTCGATCAGTCGCGACTACTCTGGTTTATGTTATTGGCAATAATATCCACTGCCTCAGCTCCCGTATCGCCTACAACTGTAGGCGATATCGAAAATGGACCCAAAATGGATATTCATAGGAACTGGTAAATGGCAAAAACATGGATTTTAAACGTACTACTGCGACGTCCTTATAGGAATGCCTGGAGCAAGTAATATCAATAGTCTAATGGCCCTTAAAATAAGCTATTCGATACGTTTTTCCCAATTAAAGAATTAACTACAATGAATGTATATCACGCCTTGAATAAAAAAGGCAATAAAACGTCAAAAAGGACTGGGCCTAGACCATATTACCTTTGGGTCCATTTTCGATATCGCCTACAACCCAAAGAAATTATCTTCAGGTACTAATTGATATGCAAACAAAATACGTTGTCATAACTCCGGTCCGAGATGAGGAAGCCCATCTAAGGAAAACCGTCGACAGCGTCATAAGTCAGACGGTGCGGCCGGCTGAATATATTCTGGTGAATGACGGCTCCAGCGATCGGACAGGCGAGATTATTGATCAATACTGCCGTGAGCATAATTGGATACGGGCGATACACCGTTCGGACCGGGGATATCGAAAATGGGGCGGGGGGATTATTGAGGCGTTTTATGCTGGTTTCAATGCCTTGGATTGTCAAGATTGGGAATTCATGTGTAAACTGGATGGCGACATTTCCTTCGATCCTGGTTATTTTGCCGGTGCGATAAAAAAGTTTCGTGAAAACCATCAGATTGGCATTGGTGGTGGCGTTCTTTACAAGTACTTGAATGGGCACAAAATGTTGGATAGTAAGCATCCCACGTTTCATGTTCGTGGAGGAGTAAAAATATACCGGCGAGAGTGCTGGAGGGATATCGGTGGATTGTGGGTTGGTCCCGGATCGGATACAGTGGATGAGGTAAAAGCCAATATGCTCGGGTGGCCAACTATAAGCTTCGAAGATCTGCATATGATTCACCATCGGCCTACGGGGGCATCCTGGGGGCGATGGGGTGGTCTGGTCAAGGATGGCCGGATCGATTACGTGTACGGCTCTCATCCACTATTCCTAATGGCCAAGGTGCTGGTGAGACTCTTCCGTAGACCGTATGTTATAGGCTCAATTGCCTTGGCTTATGGATATATCGCTGCTTTTTGTCAGCGCTGTCCGCGCGTTGACGATCCGCAATTAATTAAATACCTTCGTGGGCAGCAGATTGCGCGCTTGATGGGGCGAAAAACGATTTGGAAGTGAAGGGAATCCAGTTTTATTTACTGAATTATCGTCTTCACGGACATTACACAGTGGAGGCATTTTTCAAAGGTCTCATGACGCGAGCGGGGCAAGCTACAGAGGTTAGAGCCGACTCGATTCAGGAGGTAGAACCAGTATGGAACTTTCGATTATTATTGTAAACTGGAATGCTCTGGATTACCTGCGCGAATGCATAGCGAGCATTTACGAAAATACCGGCGGCATTGACTTCGAAATCATCGTAGTTGATAATGCATCAACGAAAGGAAACCTTGATATCCTCAATATATTATACCCTGACATTATTCTCATTAAGAGCGGCAAAAACCTTGGCTTTGCTGGGGCTAACAATCTGGGATGCAGACAAGCCAAAGGCGACTATGTTCTGCTGCTCAATCCTGATACAAAATTGGTTGGGTCTGCCATCACAATACTGCTGGATCGTATAAAACAGCTGCCCAGCGCTGGAATTATCGGTTGTCGGCAGGTCAATCCCGACCTTTCGGTTCAGACAACCTCTATCCAGAAGTTCCCCACTATATTAAACCAGATCCTGAATATTGAGGTTCTACGCCTACGCTGGCCAGGCTTCCCGTTGTGGAATATTGCACCACTTTTCAGTGAAAATTCAGCTCCCGTTGCGGTTGACGTCATTCCAGGGGCTTGCATGTTGCTTCGCCGTCAAGTTTTTGAGAGGGTAGGAATGTTCAGCGAAGAATATTTTATGTATGCGGAAGACATTGATCTCAATATTAAGATCAAACAAATCGGCCTCAAGAATTACTATGTCTCAGAGGCCGTGATCATTCATTATGGTGGGAAAAGCAGCTCCCAGGCAAACGTCAATCAGTGGGCAACCATGATGAAATATCGCGCAATGGACATTTATTATTCCAAGTATCATGGCCGAGTATATGCAATGATATACAGAGCTGCTATGGGGGCCAGCGCGATGGGAAGAATCCTCCTGATAGCCTTGGCATTCCCGTTTGGAAACATCCTATGTGACAGGCACGCTCTTCGTCTGGCAATTAAAAAATGGGGGGCTGTCCTGATATGGACCCTTGGCCTTGCCGATCGATCCCTAAATATCAGTATAAAACGTTGATTATATTTGGAGGCCTCTGTGTGTGGAATCTGCGGTAAACTAATCTTCGATGAGTCTGGCACGGTAGAGCCTTTACTTCTGACCTCGATGCTCGATACAATTCGCCATCGGGGTCCCGATGATGAGGGCACATATTTTGCTCCGCACATAGGACTTGGGCACAGGCGGCTTTCCATTATTGACCTTAGCACTGGTCACCAGCCTCTTTCTAATGAAGACGGCAGCGTATGGATAGTTTTCAATGGCGAAATCTACAACTACCAGGAACTGCAAAAGGAGCTTACCTCAAAAGGGCATATCTTTACGACCAAGTCCGACACGGAGGTAATAGTCCATTTATATGAAGAATATGGAGAGTCTTGTGTCGACAGGCTGCGTGGGATGTTTGCTTTTGCGCTGTGGGATGCAAAACAGAAAACCCTGTTCCTTGCCCGCGATCGGGTGGGGATCAAACCTCTGTACTATTGGCAATCGCATAATGCCATCGTATTTGCTTCGGAGATTAAGGCAATTCTGGCGGATCCGGCCGTAACTCGAGAAATTGATCCATCCATGATCGACAGGTTTCTTTCGTTTTATTTTCTCCCCGGCGCAGAGACTTTGTTCAAAGGGATCAACAAGCTTTTGCCCGGTCATTATTTGGTCTGCCAGGGAGACAGGGTAGAAATCCGCCAGTATTGGGATCTGCACTTTTCCGAATTCCCGATCAGCCTGCAGGAAGCTGAATCCAAAACCCTGGAGCTTTTGGAGGAGTCACTGCAGCTCCATATGATCAGTGATGTTCCTGTGGGGTTTCTCCTGAGCGGTGGTGTTGACTCCACTGCCATGCTTTCCTTTGCTTCGGGAAAGACGCCTTATCCCCTGAGCAGTTATACTTTGGGCTTTTCAGAGTCGGTTGTCGCCGATGAGCGGCCTTATGCAAGACTCGCTGCCGAACGATATGGAACTGTGCATCATGAAATGACCATCAGCTCAAAAGAATTTGTGGACTTCATGCCAAAGTATGTATGGCACATGGAAGAGCCGGTCTGTGAGCCACAGGCAGTTGCCCTTTACTATGTTTCTAGGATGGCAAAAGATTATGTCAAGGTGCTTATATCCGGAGAGGGGGGAGACGAGGCATTTGCTGGCTACTCCATCTACCGTAACATTCTCTGGCTCGAGAGGTTGAAGAGGGCTATGGGGCCGGTGCGTGCTGTAATCGGAGCTGGCCTCGAAGGGGCAAATCGGCTTTTCAAGTCACAAAAAGTGGCGAAATATGCGCCACTGCTCAATATTCCATTTGACTCTTTCTGCTATGGCCGCACCTACCATCCATCTTCGTATTTTAACGGCCAGATCGAGGACCTCTACTCAAAGGATTTCGCTCAGCATGTCGATAAAAACCAATCTGTAGGAATAGTGAAAGAATTTCTCAAAAACACCAACCAGGCCAGCATCGTTAATCGTATGTTATACGTCGACACCAAAACATCACTACCTGACGACCTCCTTTTAAAGGCTGACAAGATGACGATGGCAAACTCTCTTGAGCTCCGCGTGCCTTTTCTGGATCATAAACTTCTGGAATTTGCAGCGTCTCTGCCATCCAATTTCAAAGTGCGAGGATTTGTTACTAAGTATCTGGCGAAGAAAGCCCTCAGAGGTCGGATCCCGAAGGAGATCTTGAAGCGCCGGAAGGTTGGTTTTCCAGTGCCGAATGACGTATGGTTGCGCACAGAATTGGATCCATGGGTCAACGAAGTGCTTCTCGATAAGCGAACATTGGGCAGGGGCTATTTTGAGAGGGGCCGCATCGAGGGCATCATCGCGGAGAACAAAAATTCAGGCGGGGCACTTACCAAAGTAGTTCTCTCTCTCTTAACTCTAGAGTTGTGGCATCGGGTCTTTTTGGACAATGCCTAATTTTCAAGAAATATTGTATAACGCTTAGAGAGGCTCAAAAAGAATGAAGAACGATTCCGTTAGAGTGTTGTACAGCTTCCCGCACAAGCTTGGCGCTGATAGGATCTGTTACACGGCCTGGCAACAGGTCAACGGCCTTGCCGCTGCCGGAGCAGATGTCTTTGCATTCCCCGGCGTTCTGCACAGAGCGGTACCCCCAAGTGTTAAGGTTAACCCTACTCTTGCCTGGGGAAAGTTGCGAATTTCTTACAAGATGCTTGGAGTGATGCGCGCCCTCGCTCTCCACGACCGGATTGTAGCGCAAAGGATCAAAAAACTCCACGGGAAAGTCGACATTATCCACGTATGGCCTGCTGCAGCTGTGGAAACATTGAAGACCGCAAAAAAGCTAGGGATACCCACAGTGCTTGAACGGCCAAACGCCCATACTAGGTTTGCATTCGAAACTGTCGGAAGAGAATTTCAGCGTCTGGGTATTATTATGCCACCCGACGACGAATACTCGTTTAAAGCGGACCTATTGAACAGGGAAGAAGAGGAATATCGGCTGGCAGACTACATTCTGTGTCCATCTGACTTTACTGTCCGTACTTTTCTTGATCAAGGTATTCCGCCGGAGAAACTTAAGAGGCACATCTACGGCTATGATGAGAAGGCTTATTTCCCCAATAGGCGGAAACAGGTCTCCTCGAAAGGACTCGATGTTTTATTCGTGGGAGTGTGTGCTGTACGAAAGGGCGTGCATTTTGCACTTGAGTCATGGTTGAACTCTCCGGCTTCTCGAAATGGGACTTTCCGCATTGCTGGCGGATTCCTGCCTGCCTATGCTGAACACCTTTCATCGATGTTGTCTCATCCGAGTGTCAAGGTGCTGGGGCATAGGGATGATGTACCTGAACTGATGCGGAAGAGCGACATACTGGTATTGCCCAGTATCGAGGAGGGTTTTGGGCTTGTAGTAGCTGAAGCGATGGGAAGTGGGTGCGTCCCTCTCATCTCGGAAGCATGCACCGACATTTGCAGGCACATGGTGAACGGGCTGGTGCATCCCATTGGAGACGTTAAGACTCTTGAACAGCATATCACAATGCTTCACGGGGATCGGAAGTTGCTGCAAAAACTTCGTGAGAGTACTCTAAAAATGGCTACCGCGGTAACATGGACGGCAGCCGGAAGAACGCTTCTTCAAGCATATCAAGAAATCATCAGTTCACATAGCACTGAAGGTTAAAGTATCTTTTTCTCAAAACGTGGCGTTCCAGAGGAGTGCTTCTGCTGGCTCTCGGTGGCAAAGCACAAGCGTGGCAGAAGTGGCATAAGTACGTCACCAATGATGCGGCGGGGGTGTCCGGATCTTGCGCATTTGCAACTATTCAAAAAGGCATTAATACAGCCTTGGCCGGAAGCACGGTTATTGTTGACGCGGGAGATTACACGGCACAGGGAGTATTATCAAGTGCTAACTCCGGCTCTAGCGGAAATCTCATCACCATACAAGCGGCACCTGGTGCAACGGTTAAAATTGCTCGAATTACAGTATCAAATAATTATGTGGTTATACAGGGATTTGCTGTTATGAGTCCAGGATCTATGTTGTCAAACATAGCTGGAATTGTTCTGTCTGGAAGCTATGATCAGGCTCTCCATAACACGATCTATGGCAACTGCCAGCCTTGGGTCACAGGCGAAGGTTGTAATACGGCAATATACACAGGCGGAGCTTATAATACTATTGCTTACAATACAATTGATGGACAGAATAACAGCACAACATATGCCTTTGGCATCGGGATGTATTTCGATACTACAAGTTCATACACAACCGCAAGCTATAATACATTCCAGGGAATGAACTCGCCTGGGAGGGTATTTGAAATCTACGGATCGTTTAATCGCATAACTCACAATGAAGTAAAAAATTGTTCAGGTGAAAAGGTAAATTTACAAGACCATCCAGATATTTTTCAAACATTTGGAAGTGCTGGATCTCATGACCAGACTATTGAGAATAATTATTTTCATGATTTTGGAGGTCAGATAGGAAATCTTGAAGCTAATGGAAATTACCCAGCTTGGTATCACTGGGTGTTTAGGAATAATGTATTTGCCAATATTGGCAATTCTTTGTTTATGTACTTTCCAGTTAGTTTTTATAACAACACATCTTATAATTGTGCGTCCGCTACCGGTGTAAATAGATTTCCTCTTTATGCCTGTTATGCCAATGGCGCCATCACTTCTAAAAATAATGCCTTTGTCGCGTCCGGAACAAGCATTTATAACGGTTGGTATGCCTGCGGCAGTGGCGACAATGATTTTGTCTCAAATTCGGTAACGGGCGGGACGAAATCAGGGTTTAACGAGCCACATGGCATTAATGGTGGTAACCCGCATCTAATTACACTAAATACTGATTGTGTAGTGAATAGTTGCAATTTTGGCATAACGGGCGAGTCCGCATTAAAAGGTCAGGGCGTCAATCTATATTCAACCTTTACAACTGACTACGCGGACAGCCCTCGCCCTTCATCTGGAGCATGGGACATAGGAGCTCTGGTATACAGTCCAATTCATCTCATGCCACCAGTGGTATATTAAAATTATGACCGATGTTTCCACAAAATCCTTGTGACTAAATGAGTACTTTCGTGTCGGATATTGCCACCAGAGGTCAGTGGGAACAAAGTTGCATTAGGTTACAAAAAATAGCTTTACTGTTGTAGCTCTTAGAATGCACGATCGAATTGCCTTCTTCGTCCTGATCCTCCGAAGTTTATCTAAATAATGGTGTAGGAGATGTTTCTATGTTCCAATGCGAACGGGAGCTATAATATGAAAATATTGGTAGCTATTGCAAATTATGGAACGAAGAATATCCGATTTGCGAAGGAACTGATTCGGGAATATCTGTCAATGCCATTCAATGTAGAGATATATGTACTCTCTGAAGCGCCGAAATCATATGGCGATGATGTAAAAGTGATTGTTGGACTGCCGTCTAAAAACCCTTGGTCACTTCCCTTCGTACACAAAAAGCTTTTCGCGGAGAATGCTGATAACTTTGACCTATTCATTTACACAGAAGATGATACACTGATACGCACCCAGCACATACTCTCATTTCTAAAAGCCACCAAAACAATGAGATCGGATCTGATTCCAGGCTTTATCCGCTATGAAATGCATGCTGATGGAAAAAGAAACTATCCCGACGCTCATAGATCCTATCACTGGGTTCCTACTTCCATCGATAAAATAGGTGAGTATTCAGTTGCGCACTTTACGAACGATCACTCTGCCTGTTATATGTTGACGCGTGATCAACTAAAGCAGGCGATGGCTTCAGGCGGATACCTTGTCGAGCCACACGAGGGGCCATATGATCTGATTTGTAGTGCCGGGACAGATCCATATACCCAATGTGGGTTTAAGCGAGTCATATGTTTTTCGCACCTTGATGAATTTGCCCTGCATCATTTACCCAACGTATACTTGAATCGTTTGGGATGTTGTGAGGATGATTTCAAACTTCAGTTACATGCAATGGCGCAAATTGTGTCTGGCGAAAGCGCAGTTGAATCCCTATTCCCTACAGAAAAGGCTGAGTCATACTCGCTATGGAATAAGAGCTACTACGAGTCAATCGATGAGGAACTCGTCGCCCTCATCCCTGACGGTGTAAAGAAGGTTCTTTCTGTCGGCAGCGGATTGGGCATTATCGAATCGCAACTCATGTCACTGGGATTAGATGTAACATGCATACCCTTAGATTCCATTGTGTCTCTATGTGTGGAAACGAAGGGAGCTCGAGTAGTTCCTGCAAGTTTTGAAAAAGCTTTGGCGGTATTGTCAGGTGATCGATTTGAGTGCATTATTCTGCAACAAATCATACAGCATCTCTAGGATCCTGCACAGGTTCTCACCGATCTGAAACGATTGTTGAGCTCTGACGGCATAATGATCTTGAATATGCCTAACTGCAACTATCTTCCTACGTTAGTTCGAATAAGGAATAGAGGCCTTAAATGGGAGCGCAAGATGTCATATGATCACGCGCACATGCATTTCAGCGGAGAATCTGAGCTAAGAGAGTGGCTCGCCGAAAGCGGCCTAAGGGTCGACAATTTCCTCTTTACGGACAGAAGGAAGGTAACCTTTCTTGACAATGAGATTGAGGTTCGTTTCGGGTCACGCTCTGTGAGAAAGATCCTAGCGTCGGCGCGGCGGGTCTGATTCTTTGTTGGAACTGCTTTACCGATAAGTGTACAATCTACAAGATGTAGCCATTCTAACAAAGCTACCACCTATATATATTCCGCTACCATTAGAAGCAGAGAATGATAGATTTTAATGTAGTATATTGTGACACCATAACAATAGATGAGACTGGAAGATCCGTCGGGTATAGATTTAGTTCGCTGCATAAAAAAGAAAAAATATTCAGAGGCAATCTTTTCTACGAACTCTGCCTTACTAACTTCATAAACACACGACCATTCTATTTCGCAGAAAATGTTTAGAAAAGGTTGGCCTATTTAATGCAAACTTCAGATACCTAGAGGATTGGATCTATTGGCTAACGCTCGCTCGTCACTATAACTTCTATGGTTTGCAAATGCCTCTTGTAAGATATCGAGTCCATTCTAATAGTATAAAAAAAGACAAACTAGGATACAATAACCATCGAATAGCAACATATGATCTGATTTTAGACCGTTATCCAGACCTTCCTTCAGTCATTAAATCTAAGCTTTATTATAAAATAGGTATGAGTTATGCAAAAGCGGGAGATAAAGGTGAGGCCTACCGCAATTTCTTAATGTCTTTCGACCAGAATAGGACAAATTTAAAAACTTTTATCAGGATCGTCAGTCTTCCCTTTATATCCCAACGCATTTCATGAATTCTCTTTACCTAGATATTGATAAATGCAATGATTTATAACATCCCTGTTTTTTTAAATACGGTCGCGTAACTGTCGCTGATTATGTTAAAGTTCTGATAATGATATCTTCTCTGAGTTACTTTAGTATATGTCGTTTACGTAATTTTATTTACATGCTCACTTTAAAAGAAGTGAAGTGGCACACAATCTACATCTCTTGAATTGACTGTAGTTCATAAATAATTAACTGAAAGAATTATGATAAAACCGTTTGATAAACCTATTTATGTTACTCGTCCTTTTTTGCCTCCGCTCGCTGAGTTTTGTGAGGGTCTTGGTGAAATATGGAACGGTCGATGGCTAACGAACAATGGTCCTATCCTTAATCGTTTTACCCAAGAAATGTGTAACGCATTTGAAAGTAACAATATATGCCTATTCAACAATGGAACGCTGGCACTTCAGATAGCCTTACAGGGTATGGAGGTCACAGGCGAAGTTATCACCACGCCGTTTACCTTCGTAGCTACAACCCACGCCTTGTTTTGGAACAAAATCAGACCTGTTTTTGTAGACATCGAACCTGATCACTACACCCTTGATCCTGAAAAGGTAGAGGCCGCTATCACACCGTGGACGACAGCGATTTTGGCCGTCCACGTTTACGGCCATCCATGTAGGCATGTTGCATTGGCTGACATCGCAAGACGTCACAACTTAAAACTAATCTATGATGCGGCACATGCGTTTGGGGTCAAAGTGGGGAGTAGGTCTATTGCCAGCTTTGGTGATCTTAGCATGTTCAGTTTTCATGCCACCAAATTATTCCATTCCATAGAAGGTGGAATGTTGATTTTCAAAGAAAAAGGCCTTAAGAGTAAATTTGATTATTTAAAAAACTTCGGCTTTGAAAATGAGGTTGAAGTGGTTATGCCTGGCACAAATGCTAAAATGAATGAAATGCAGGCTCTGATGGGGCTTCAAGTCTTAAAATATCTCGACGAAATAATAAGCAAGCGTGCAATAATTACTCGCTTATACAGACAATGCCTCGCTGAGATTCCCGGCATTCATCTAACGCCGCTGCTATCTCCGGATATCGCTTATAACCACGCATACATGCCTATAGAAGTGGATGACAATGAATATGGTATGAGCCGGGAGGCTCTGTATATAAAACTCAAGCAATTTAATGTATACACGCGCCGTTACTTTTATCCCTTAGTATGCGATTTTTCATGCTATCGGAGCATTCCAGTGAATGATACCTTGACGGTCGCCCGTCGGGTAGCCAACCGAATATTAACATTGCCAATTTACGACGGATTAGCATTATCTGACGTCCAAACACTGTGCGAGATTATTGCTTCTTTGCGAACCAGTCGGCTTTGAGTGCGTCATCTATGTACCTGCAATTTGCATTATGTGGTTGGCTCAACAGTTTATGATCAGAATACCTATTGTCATATGGGGCACTTCAGGACACTCCCTTGTTGTATCCAACATTGTTCGCTTACGTGGCCAATATGAAATTGCAGGATACCTCGACGACGTACATTCAAGCAGGAAAGGTACGATATTAGCTGATAAACCTATTTTGGGTGGATACGATGCACTGCCGGTTCTTAAAAAAAATGGTATCCAACACGTTGCCTTGGCCTTTGGACATTGTTCAGCAAGAGTCAGGGTCGCTGCGTTTCTGAAAAAGAATGACTTTGAAATAGTGACTCTTATTCATCCTGATGCGGTTATCGCCGAGAGCGCCACTGTTGGTGAAGGTACCGTTATATCGGCTGGCGTAATCATTGATCCCGGGTGTAAAGTCGGTAAATATACTATTGTGAATAATGCTGCCGTTATCTGTCATGGATCGACAATTGGTAATGGTGTGCATATATGTCCTAGTGTTAGCATTGGTGGCGATGTCTTTATCAATTCTGGTTGTTGGGTCGGTATTGGGAGTTGCATAGTTCAACGAATCCATGTCGGCGAACGAAGTTATATAGGGGCCGGCTCAGTTGTAACCAAAGACTTACCAGAGGGTATTCTGGCATATGGTAATCCTGCTCGGATCATCCGTAGTATCAAAATAGATTTTTAATGCATAATTGTCAAAACGTCGCCACACTAAAGTCAAGCCATGTCTGATTCTCTAAAATTAACAACGATCCGAGCTCTCTTGTGGAGTCTTCTGGAGTTTGTTATAACTCGGGGTCTACAGTTCATCATTGGTATCGTTTTAGCGCGTCTGCTATATCCCGAACAATTCGGACTAATAGGGATGCTGTTGATCTTCATGGGTGTGGCACAATGCTTTATTGATAGCGGCTTTGGAGCAGCATTGATCCAACAACGCGAGGCAACTTTAACCGATACTTGTTCTATTTTTTATTTTAATATAATAGTTGGTCTGACAACTGCAGGTTGTTTATGCCTTGTTGCACCGTGGATAGCAGCTTTTTATAACCAGCCAATTCTTACGCAATTGACGCGTTTGCTATCAGTAATAATCATCATTAATTCATTTGGGATGATCCAATCCACCATCCTCGTTAAACAAATCAACTTCAAGACCCAGACTAAGATAAGTCTAATTGCGGGTGTACTATCTGGTACGATTGGGATAACTCTAGCAGTCGCTGGGTTTGGAGTATGGAGCTTAGCCTTCCAGCAAGTGTCCAGTGCTCTTTTCCAAACAGCTTGTCTCTGGTTTTTTAGTCCTTGGCGGCCAGCACTAATCTTTAGTTTAGGTGCATTGCGGAAAATGTTCGGTTTCGGTTCACGGATGTTGTTATCTAGTGTGCTTAATCAGCTTTTTGAAAACAGCTACATTTTAGTCATAGGCAAGCTTTTTTCGGTAGCTGATGTGGGTTTTTTTACGCGGGCAAAGACATTGCAAGAACTTCCGTCACAGACGTTGTCTGGAATGGTGGGGAGAGTCACTTTTCCTGTATTCTCGACCATTCAGGATGATCCAATCCGCTTGAAAAGAGGTATGAAAAAGACTATGTCTGTTCTGGTGCTGATAAATTTCCCAGTGATGCTCGGTCTAGCATTAGTAGCTCGCCCATTAGTGCTATTGCTATTAACTGAAAAGTGGGCTCAATGCATACCTTACTTTCAATTGCTTTGCTTGGTAGGGTTGCTATATCCGGTACATCTAATAAATTTAACTCTGTTGCAGGCATTGGGTCACTCTAATCTTTTTTTGCAACTTGAAATTATTAAAAAAATTCTTATCGCTATAACCCTCTCCATAACTTGGCGTTGGGGTATCTCTGCCATCATTTATGGCATGCTTTTAATGTCAATAATCTCCTATTACGTGAATAGCTACTTCACAGGAGTTCTAATCGGCTACCCAATCCGTGAGCAGTTATGCGACATATATCCATACCTTATAATTGCCCTACTGATGGGTGGTGGTGTATACGCCGCAGGATTGCTTCCACTTGTTGACAATGGTTTAATGCTTTTGGTGCAGGTTACTATCGGAACTATTTTATACGTTTGTCTCTGCCGCACATGTAGATTGGCGGCATTTATGGAATTGTGGCAGGCGGTTTGGAATAGGTCCCCCTTCCTTAAAGCCCGAATGGTTCGATAGACACTCGCGGGAGTTTCCTCTTATGACAAAACTACCATTAGTCAGTGTCCACATGATCACGTACAACCATGCTCCCTTCATTGTTAAGGCTATCGATGGGGTCTTACATCAGAAAACAAACTTTCTCTTTGAGCTAATAATCGGAGAAGACTGGTCCACAGACGGGACACGTGATATCGTTTTAGAATATCAAAAGAAATTTCCAGAAATTATTCGGGTAATCACTTCAGATGAAAATGTAGGAATGAAACAAAATAGCTATCGAACTATGAAAGCCTGCCGGGGGAAATATATTGCCTATTGCGAGGGGGATGACTACTGGCACAATCCTCTCAAGCTGCAAAAACAGGTAGATTATCTTAACGACCACCCGGAATGCGGCTTAGTATATTCCAGTTACGATGTATATCTAGTTGAATCCGGGAAACTAATAAAAGATTATAAAAAGTATCGGAATGTGGAGCCACCTGAGAACCCTTGTATATCTGATCTCATAGAAAAATGGGGGGTGGCGGTGGGTATTGTGACCTGTACTGTTATGATGCGACGGAATCTTTGCGAAGAGCTAAGTGATGCGGACCCCTACCTGCACCAAAGCAACCATTTTTTGATGGGCGATACCCAACTTTGGGCAGAGACCGCGACTAAGTCTAATCTGCACTATATCCCGGACTCTCTAGCAACCTACAATATTAGCGCCGAGTCCGCTTCTAGAAGCAAGCACGTAATAAAAAGTTTGCGATTTTCAATTTCGTGCTCTGAGCTTTTTTTATACCTCTGTAAAAAATATGATCTTTCGCCGAGTATTAGAGAAGAACATGAGGACTGCTGGTGCGATAGTTCACTGCGGCTCGCTGTCCGTACTAGAAATCAAGATTTAGCTGCTAAAGTTAGAAATATAAAAAAGACTTTTTCGTTAAAGGAGTGGTTGCGGTATCTCGGAGCGTGTAACATTCTAGTTCATTATACTTATCGTGCATCTGTTTCATTGTTGAACTTGTTTAGAAAAGAACGCAATCGATGGATATGAGAACATGGCCAGTCATGATGCAACGTACGCACTTACAAGAAAGCACTCAAAATAATTTAAAGTTCATCAGAGTGCTGGCTGCTTTTGCCATAATCACAACATATTCTTATGTACTGACCGATAGGGCAGAGAATGATTGTCAGAATCCATATCTCGAATGGTGTTATCTAAATTAGTACAGTTAATAGAGAAGTTCTTTTTTGCTATAAGCGGCTGCGGAATTGCCAAAATCGGACGGTGATGATGTTTACGAGTCTCCAGTTCTGAACGTTATCGAGCTCATGTTAGGACTGCGTCGCCATGGTAGACTACAACCGCCCTAAATCTGAGCGACTCATAAGATGAGGAACTACGACCTTTGTATGAAATCGATAGCTATGATTGCTCAAGTGATATAACGTACGATGTCACCCAGTCTTTTCGCGCAATAGCAACCCTGTGTGTTTTTTCTGCTCATTGCATGATTTTGAGGGGACGGGTACAGAGCTCCTTCGCCCTCGACAAAAATAGCTATTGACTTATTTATGATGATTCCGGCTATTTGATGGCAGTAAATGCTTTTGCTCGAAATGAATTTGAGACTTTTTCTCGAACACGGAATTAGCTCCGGTTCTAGTTGAGAAGATTTTTTAGGTTAGCGCCTGTTTACTACCTTTCCCTCGTATTAGCCATTTTAGGCGAGTATTTCCTCGGTGGGTATCACGAACTTGAAATCCTAAACCGTGAGAGATGGGCTGGTACTGTACTGATTGATCTACCTGCATTCGTGTCAGAAAGCACCTGATTCCCCTAGTAATTCCTTTGGCAGTTGGCTGTCAATATAGATACTGACCTAGACATTTTATGATGATGAAAAACAGGCACATATTTTTCATTTTTTTCAGCATGGTAGTTCTTGGGATCTTTTTTTCGGCCTTACGGGACCTTTTTGGTGACGTGTTCAACAACGAACTGTATTCGCATATTATCCTGATACCCTTCATCAGCGGATATTTTCTGTATGAAAAGAGGAAGGATTTGTTCAGCAACCCGGACTATTCATTTGTCCTGGGTATTGCTGCTCTACTCGCCGGAACCGTCCTCTCCTTAATAGGTGGATTCCCAATTACACGCTTCAACCAGAATGATTATCTCTCCCTGATGGCCTTCGCAGCATTGGTCTTCTGGCTAGGCGGGATCATTCTTTTTTACGGATTGAAAACCTTCAGGGCCGCCATCTTCCCTTTCGCGCGCATTTGGAGAGTTTGCTGAAATCGGCCTTGGGGACAAAGTGCATGAAGTGCTGATAAAGGAATACTTGGATGAGCAGATAATCGGGCATATATCGCATGACGCCACGGCGATAGTAGGCAATGATAAATCTGCAAAAAAGAGAGAGAAGCAAAAAGATGTGAAGGCTGTTAAGAGAGGACGCCACAAGAAGGGGCAAGAGAGACCGAAAGAAGAAAAGGGAATAGAAAGGCAGGTGGGGCAGACCTATGAGGAGGCAATAAAGGAATTGCCGAAGCTCTGCGATATTGGCTGCAAGAAGAACTCGCAAGGATATATAGAGACCTGGATAGGATATAAGCTGCATGTGGATACGAGTGATTGCGGGCTGCCTGTAGCTGCGGTATTAACATCTGCGTCATTACACGACAGTCAGGTGGCAATACCGATGATGAAAATGACAAGCGAGAGGGTAACGTATCTATACGATCTGATGGACTCCGCGTACGATGCTCAGCCAATACATGATACAAGCGAGGTCTTGGGCCATGTTCCAATCATAGACAGGAATGCTCTCAATTTCTGGCTTAAAGAGTGGGAGAGGGATGCTTTCATCAAGTTTATAACAGTATCGACAATCCCTTGAAGACTATTGGCGCCTCACCTTCATGATGCTTGACCGTAATATCGTAGCTGTAAGTCCGTCCAGTACGTGGCGCAACCTGACACGCGCGCAATCACATGCTGCCTGAAGTCGGACTTTTTTATGAACGGTAGAAAATAAACATGAATCTAGCGGGAGGCAAAGCAAAAACATGCAAGAGTATATCGCATAAAAAAGGAGATATGCAAGGGTATGACTACCTACGATAAAACAATAGAGAAGATCCTCCAGCGCAGATTTAAATGGCTAGTTACAGGCGTGGCCGGGTTCATAGGCTCGAACCTGCTAGAAACTCTCCTCAAGCTCGACCAGACAGTCGTCGGTTTGGATAACTTCTTGACAGGTCATCAGCACAATCTTGATGAAGTCAAGTCATTGGTACTTCCGGAACAGTGGAAGAATTTTATGTTTATGCGGGGAGACATCAGGGATTTATCGATTTGCCGTCAGGCCTGTGAGGGAGTTGATTGCATTTTGCATCAGGCTGCCCTTGGTTCTGTGCCGCGTTCAATGGAGGACCCGATAACGACCAACGAGCATAATTTGGCCGCGTTTCTCAACATGCTGGTTGCCGCACGAGATGCCAAGGTAAAACGCTTCGTTTACGCATCGTCAAGTTCCGTTTATGGCGATCATCCTGATTTGCCTAAGATGGAAGCCAAGACAGGGCTGCCGCTCTCACCGTACGCCGTTACGAAGCAAGTGAATGAGTCCTATGCAGGAGTCTTTGCCAGGACATACGGTCTTTCTACTATCGGTCTTCGCTACTTCAATATATTCGGCCCCCGTCAGGACCCTGACGGACCTTATGCTGCCGTAATACCGAAATGGTTTGCAGGTTTGTTCAACGGAGAAGATGTTTTCATAAATGGTGACGGTTCGACGAGCAGGGACTTTTGTTATGTGGAAAATGCAGTTCAAGCAAACATACTCGCGGCTTGCACCGATAACGATAGAGCAATAAACCAGGTATACAATGTGGCCTTCGGAGAACGCACCACTCTGAACGAGCTTTTCGAGCTTATCCGTGATAATGTGGCTCTATCTTATCCGGATGCCCTTGCTGCGAAGCAGTTCTATCGTGATTTCCGCTCTGGGGACATCCGCCATTCTCTTGCCGATATCAGCAAGGTTAGACACCTATTGGGATATGATCCGCAGTATTCAGTTAGGGAAGGTTTGAAAAAGGCCGGAAAGTGGTATTTACACGCCGCAACTCTCGACCCGAAGTTTATCCTGATGCATTCTCAAATGGTGATAGATACCCAAAACATCATCAAACGGGATATGGACACTGTTCGAAAATAAGAAAAGCCTAATTTAAGAAAAGCAGGAACGCCATAAAGTTTAAAGGAACTACAAAGGATACTTACTTACGGATATGAAAAACAGACACATATTATTCACTGTTTTCAGCTTGGCAACGATGATGATCTTTTTTGCCCCGCTGCGAGACCTTGTTCTCAACTCCTTCCACAACGAACTATACTCGCATATTGTACTGATCCCCTTCATCAGCGGATATTTTCTGTTCGAAAAGAGGAAGGAGCTGTTCAGTAACCCCTACTATTCGTTCTTACCGGGTAGTGCCGCCCTACTCGTCGGAATCCTCCTCTTCCTTATCGGCAGATCGCAGGTTATTAGTCTCAACGCGAATGATCGTCTCTCGCTGATGACCTTAGCAGTCTTGGTCTTCTGGTTGGGCGGAATCATACTTTTTTATGGACTGAAATCTTTCAAGACCGCACTATTCCCTTTATTATTTCTGTTCCTAATGGTCCCTGTTCCTGCATTTATAATGGACAAGCTCATCTATTCTCTTCAGGTCTGCTCCACCGAGGCAACTTATGTTTTCTTCAAGATTGCAGGCATCCCGATAATACGTGATGGGTTTGTATTCAATCTGCCGGGCATCGACATCGAAGTAGCTAAGGAGTGTAGCGGCATCCGTTCAACGTTATCGCTTTTCATTATCTGCATATTGTCATGCTATCTTTTTCTCAAAACATGGTGTTCCAGGGGCTTGCTGCTGCTCTTTCTTTTCCCTCTGGCAATCTTCAAGAACGGGTTAAGGATTATCACCCTTTCACTTTTGGGTCTTTACGTTGATAAATCATGGCTGACGAACAGTTCTCTTCATAGAGATGGAGGGTTCGTTTTCTTCCTTATAGCGCTTGCGTCTTTCGGAGGGATCATTCTATTGCTCCGGAAATGGGAATCTAAAACTGATAAGCGTAATTTATAGAATCTCAAGCCCGGATGCGCTAATTCAAACCCCCCTTTGAATCGGGCAGACAATATTGCAACCATTGAAACAGTGATATCGATCATAGCTGTAGTGCTTCTCCTTTAGTTAGTATGGCCGTTTATACGGTTGAAGGAGGACTAATCGTTCGAATTCAAAGATCTGATGCGGGGCATAATATTCTCAATGCGATTGTTACAGCGTTTGGTCTTACCTGCAAGAAAGACTGCTCTGACATCTACAATTTAAAAGTGATTGATATCATCAGCGAACTGCATGACTAAGGGATAAGAGTACAGGTATGTCCATGACCATCTTGCATGCAGCAAGTGCTCGGGCTAAGCGCGAATACAGTAATGTTGAGTTGATTCCTCTTAATCGATTAAGGCCTGTTACCGCTGTGGTCGTATCGGTCGCGCATCGTGACTACCGCCCCATATCGGTTGAGGATTTGTGCACCCCCTATTCGATGCCGGGGAACCCGGTGCTAATCAATGTAAGGTCCCTATATGATGTGAAATCAATTGCAGCAGATCCGGATCAGCGTCTGGGGATTGTAAAAAAAACATCATTCGAAAGAGAGATACCGGGCAACTCATTTCTCACCGCTATTGTTTTTTTGCTTTTTGTATTGACTGCTAGCGAAACGTTAATTATCGTCTGCTATGATGAATGAATAGAGCCGCCTTCCCAAGAATTTTCCCCTTTGCCATTTTCATGCTCTTCATCGGCCTGGAGGAAGTTTTGCATTTTGCAATCGGCAGAGGCTGGATCACTATAAGCGACCATTTCTTCCTCTACCTGTATCCTGTAAAGGCCGGGCTTGTTGCCATTTCTTTAGTCCTTTTATTGAAAAACTTTACAGAGGTGCGAGTTGCGGACCTCTTCAGACGGATTTCGCAGACTATCTTCTCAATTTCAATCGGTTTAGTTGTTTTTGTGCTTTGGATACATATGGATTGGTCTTTTGCAGCACTCGGCCCCCCCTCGGGCTTCAATCCATCCATTGTCGAAGAAGACTCATTAAGGTATTTTCTTACTGGCTCGAGACTAATAGGAGCGGTGCTTGTGGTACCTGTGATGGAGGAGCTTTTCTGGAGGTCTTTTCTAATTAGGTACGTTATCGACCCCAAGTTCGACGCAGTACCCGTCGGACAGTTTACCTGGGCTTCCTTCTTTCTTATTTCAGTCCTATTCGGGCTGGAACATAGTCTTATTCTTGCCGGAATCATGGCTGGCGTCGCTTACAACGTGATCCTTTATTGCACAAGAAGCATATCTCAGTGCATCCTTAGCCATGCTGTAACGAACCTCGCTCTTGGGATCTATGTGCTGAATACCGGCCAGTGGAAATTCTGGTAAGTAACGTGGTGATCTAAAATGAGGTGCTAATGAAAGTGACCGCTCGCCAAATGATTCATTAACGCTTCCTGTTTGCCCAGCGAACATAGGTAAATACGTTGTTTATGGCCGATTATGATGCTGCCAAAAAATCTCTGGAATTGACGACAAGGTATCTTAAGAAACTTAATCCAAGCGCCGCCGCCTCACTGAGGGAGAGACTTGAGGAGACTCTGACTGTACATAAGCTTAAAATTGCGGGACACCTTATCACCAACTTATGTTGAACGCCCTGTGGTCTTGCCACAGGGTAGTCAATTTGAAGGAAATTCTTTACAATGATTTGAGGGGTATTAAGGATGGAATCACCGTAGAACTCTTAGAGAAATATATTAAAGCGGGCTTGGAGCCACTTTACCGAACACCTTTTGATAACAAAAGACGCAATTAAATGGCTGCCTGAAGTGGACATCCCATTTAATTGCGTGCAGGCCTATATTTATTTCTTAGCTCTTTCTTCTTGTTGCAGCAAGACCCAAAAGGCCAGCGCCAAGCAGGAGCAGTGTTGAAGGCTCCGGGACCGAGGTTAAAGTGAAAGTAACATTCTCATGGAAGGGATACCCTGCGCCTGGCGCTCCTGTATAAGCCTCATATACAGAGGCCGCATCTGAAAAGAGATTGAGCAGCAAGGTATGGGTGACATCGCCATTGGTAAAAAGCAAACCGTCATTATCGATAACTGGGTCCAGCTGCGGAAAGAGCTGGTTATCATAGTTAAACAGCCCGGATGAATCTGTCTTAATGGCCTTCCCGTTAGGATTCAGTACCAATGTAAAACTTCCAATATTATTTGTTGTTGTCCCTCCCACAGCTGTGAAACTGCCATCTCCATTAGCTGTTGCAAACAGCAATCCTTGGCCTAAAATGTCATTATTCTGACTCGCATAAGTAAAACTGAATGTGTCTGCCATGGCCGTAGTAGCCATCAACAGTACTGCAGCAACAAAAAACAACCCTACTTTTTTCATCTTTTTAGCTCCCCCCTCCATCTATTCCGTCAACTGACCGAGCCGGTTGTTTACATTATTGCAATTTATATGCCGTCCTCTGGGACTTTAAAGTCCATTGATATTGTTACATAAAAAAGAAAATGTTCCAGACGGTTTAATTTCTATATGTAAAATATTTCGACAATGCGTCGAAATATTTTACATAATTTTCGAAATGACCCCTGCCCGCCACTAAACTGATACTTGCAGTTCTAGCGACGGTAGGTGCCCTGCCACATCCGCCTTCACCATTAAATTCTAAAATACTGTAAATGACACGACCGCAGAACTCAATTAGTACTCCTGTAAATAGGTGGATACCTACGTTACCGCTGAGCGAGACGGCAAATGTGAATATATTGGTTTTGCGCTCTTTTTGGTTTCTCAGTGCAGCATTGCTATTTGTCTTCCTACTGATTTGCCAAACTTGGTATTTGTGTCAGTGTATTCACATCTTTGGTATTGCCTGCTTTGTATTTACAATCGTTGCTAGAAAATGTTAATTACAATATAAAGGAGCAATTCATCTTCTTCCTTCCAGCCGGAGGTGGACTTCTGGATCTATGAAGTTAAAGTCTATTCCACATTGGAACAAACCGACCGATATGAGGACCTTCGTCATAGAATCATCTAAGATGCCCCATCAACGCAGGACTCTAGGGCAGCCGACCGAGGGGACCAAGGTCACACTTGTTAACGTTCATTTCTGTAGGCAAAGGAAGGAAATGTAAGATCAAATGTTCACGTTGGAAGATAAATTCAATATGGTCAGATGGTCCTTCGTCCTGATTTCGATTGCCTATATTATTAAAGTGGCTATCGCTCATATCAGGAACAAAGGACTGCCTC
>Ga0182021_10001392_pt1 | contig 27575 bp, 26 predicted proteins | sample 612E3MmetaG_FD_120493 | JGI IMG/M metagenome (GOLD analysis project Ga0182021, IMG submission 120493) | Permafrost microbial communities from Stordalen Mire, Sweden - 612E3M metaG (Illumina Assembly) | ecosystem: Environmental > Terrestrial > Soil > Wetlands > Permafrost | place: Sweden...
AAATCAAGTTCATCGTAAATGTCGGCTTCCAGATCGGGCACGTGCAGACCAATCCCTGGAACCCCGGCGAGATCGTCTTCGCCTGGGAAACCGGCGGCAAGGCGCCACAACGCACCTGGACGGTCATGGCCGATGGAAGCGGCTTGCGGCCGCTCTATCCTGAAGCGCCGTATGAGTGGATCACGCACGAGGCGGTCATCGGCAAGGACGAAGTGGTCTTTGCCATGTGCGAAAACGGCCGTCTCATCACCGGTGGTGGGCCGGAGCCGAACTATGGCACGGCGGGGACGTGGGAACATCCGACCGGTGTCGGAATCATCAACCTCCGGACGCGCCAGATGCGGATTGCCGGACAGGTTCCCTTGTGGTCGGGGGGCCGCTCGGACTGGCACGTTGCCGGATCGTCTGACGGCCGCTGGGCCGCCTCCGACGATTTCAAGTACGAGGTCTGGCTCTACGACCGGCACAACGGCGAGACGATCATGCTGGCCGGTCCCCAGAACGTCGGCGCGGATCACATTCACCCGACGTTCAACGCCGAAGGCACAAAGATCGAGATCCAGTCCGCCCTGATCTCCAAGGATGGCAGGGCTTTGAACATCTGCGTCGTCCCGCTGCCCAAGAGCTTGCTTAACCGGACGTATAGCCTCAAGCTGACCAATTGACGCGCGGGCGATTGTGGTACGCCGATTCCGGCCGCAAGGCCAACGACTGGGCCCCGAAGACGGAGTCTTCATCCGCGTCGGCTCGACCAATCGAAAGGCCGAGGCACTTCAGATCGAAGAGTTGAACCGCCTGAACTGGAGAACCACGTTCGACGAGCAGGCGATTCCGGACCTGAAGTCAGACGGATCATACGAAGAGACCCAATTGAAAACGAGATCGAACTGGCGCTCAGTCCCGGATCTTACATTCGCGACCGCGCGTGCTTCTCGTTCGTGAGCGGCCTCGTAGAAGTGGCGGCGCAGCTCGACGAACTACAGACGACCGATGCGGCGCGCGCCGCCGGACTCTGCGAGACCTTCCTCGCCGGGTGTCGCGAAAAGGCCGAAGAACTCGACGACTCGAGCGGGTCCCGCTCACGTCTTTGAGCCCACGCGAAATGGAGATCCTGATTCTGGTCGCCAAAGGCAAGTCCAACAGAGAGATCGGCGCCGAACTCGCCATCAGCGAGGGCACGGTCCGGGTGCACGCCGGCGCTGCTGTCGAAACTCCATTGCAACAGCCGGGCGCAGACGGTTTCCGAAGCCATCCGCCGTGGCATTATCGAACTGGAATGATGCGGGTTCCGCGCCGGTCCAACGCAGCCGCCTTGGTTTGATCGCGGGAGCAATAGAGCCTATAATCCGGAGTATCGCCAACGGAGTTCTCTTATGAAGCTGTGGTGTGCGCTATTTGTGTTGGGCGGGTTGATGGCCGCGCCGGGCCATCGATTTGCCTGTGCCGATTACACCCAAGGCAAGGTCTTCGTGGTGGACGATCGCGGCAAAGCGGAGTGGAGCTATGATGCTCCGCACGCCAACGACATCTGGGTGCTTCCCAACGGCAACCTGCTCTTCAATACGGGACACGGCGTCAAGGAAGTAACGCGCGACCGCAAGGTGGTGTTCTCCTACGAATCCACCAGCGAGATCTACGCCTGCCAGCGGCTTCCCAGCGGCAACACGTTTATCGGCGAATGTAATGCCGGCCGCCTTCTGGAGGTGAATCCCGAGGGTCGCATCGTCCGGCAGATCCGGCTGCTGCCGGAGGGCACCGACGGCGGCTCGGCGTATATGCGCAACGCGCGGCGCCTGGCCAATGGCAACTACCTGGTGGCGCACTACGGGCTGCAAGTGGTGCGCGAGTACGATCCCGAGGGAAAAGTGGTGTGGCAGGTGGCGGCGCCGGGCGGACCGCACAGCGTGGTGCGCCTGCCGGACGGTAACACGCTGATTGCCAGCGCCGACGCGGGCGGCGCTCCGGCGCGCGTGTTCGAAGTCACGCCCGGCGGCGAGACCGTGTGGGAGGTCCGGGGCGAAGAGTTGCCCGGCATCGGCCTGAAATTCATGGCCGGGTTGCACCGGCTGCCCAACGGCAACACGGTGATGAGCAACTGGCTGGGACACGGCCAGTTCGGCAAGGCCCCGCAGTTGATCGAGGTAACGCGGGACAAGCGGGTGGTCTGGACCTTTGCCGATCCCGAGACCATGAAGACCATTTCGAGCGTCGAGATTCTGGACGTGGACGGCGACCCGATCGCCGGCACGGTTTTGCATTGAGGCAAGGAGCCCGCACCATGAAGCGGCGGAGTTTTCTATATAGCAGCGCCCTGTTGGGAGTAGCGCGGCCGAGCCCGGCTGCCCCGGCCGCTCCGGCCGTTCCGGCCGTTCCGGCTAAGGATCCTCTACTGGAGAAAGTCGCCGAAGCCGCGCTGTCCATGCAGCGCCATTCCTGGGAACACGGAATCCTGGCCCAGGCATTCCTGGATATGGGGGACCAGGAGCGCGTCATCCTGATGGCCAGAAGCGCCATTGTGGAGAAGGCCGCCGACGGGCGGCTGGCGGCCATCGGGGGTGGGATCACCGATCCCGCCATGGGCGGCACGGCCTATTGGCGCGCCGCGGAGTTGACGGGCGATCCGCAAATGCAGCAGGCGGCGAGCGGCCTCCTGGAATTCGTCCTGAAGAAAGCCCCGCGGGCCGCCGATGGAACCTGCTACCACGTCGCCAACGCTCCCGAGATGTGGTCCGACAGTTACTACACCACGCCTCCATTCCTGGCGGCCACCGGCCACTATGACGACGCCATCCTGCAAATCGAGGGACTGCGCAAGCGCCTGTGGAGCCCCGAAAAGAAGCTGTTCTCGCACATCTGGGACGACGGCCGCCACGAGTTCAAGCACAAGGCGTTCTGGGGAGGCGGCAACGGCTGGGCGGCGGCGGGGATCACACGGGTGATTGCGGCCGTTCCGGCGGCGCGACAGGCGGAGCGCGAGCGGCTCTCGGGGTATCTCAAGGAACTGCTGGATGGATGCCTGGCGCGCCAGCATGCCGACGGGCTATTCCACGATATGGTGGACCAGCCGGAGAGCTTTGTGGAGACCAACCTGGCGCAAATGCTGGCGTTCAGCATCTACACCGGCGTGGCGGGGGGTTGGCTGCCGGCCAGCTATGTCGCGGCCGCCGACCGCATGCGCGCCGCCGCGCGCGCCAAGGTGGACCAATACGGCTTCGTGCAGGGAGTGTGCGGCGCCCCCCGCTTCGACCGCCCGGGGGTATCGGCGGAGGGCCAGGCATTCTTCCTCATGATGGAAGTGGCCGGGACCAGGTTGACCGCACGGGACCGAAGCGGACGGTAGAGCCTTCGCCTGCCATCGACGAACCGCTGCTATGCAAAGGCGCCGGCTTTTCTCGCCCCGGCATCGAGATCGAACCCTTGTTAACCGTTGGTCATGACTTTGTTCTTGCTGAATGCGGCGTTTTTGAGGAAACTGTAAGGGTCAAGGAGACGCATCACGTTGGATAGAAATGGCCGCAAGGGCTCGCTCGTCATGGAGCCGACAGAACGATGGACGCCTCAATCGGCCAGCGATCTATACGATGTCGCGAGCTGGGGTAAGGGCTACTTCTCGGTGAGCGACAACGGACACGTCGTGGTGCATCCAGAAAAGGACCCGGCGCGGGCGATCGACCTGAAGCAACTGGTGGACACGCTGGTGCTGCGCGGCATCAACCTGCCGATCCTGATCCGCTTCGCCGATATCCTGAAGCACCGGCTGGGAGAAATCCACAGCGCCTTCGAAACCGCCATCAACGACCACAAGTACCAGGGCGGCTACTGCTGTGTCTATCCGATCAAGGTGAATCAGCAGCGCCAGGTGGTGGAAGAGGTGCTCGAGTTCGGCAAGCCGTTCCATTTCGGCCTGGAGGCGGGTTCCAAACCGGAACTGATGGCGGTGATGGCGCTGGCCGATAACGACACGCCGATCATCTGCAACGGCTTCAAGGACGATGAATACATCGAGATGGCGATGCTGGCGCAGAAGATGGGGCGCCAGATCATCCCGGTGGTGGAGAAGTACACGGAACTGCACCTGATCCTGAAATACAGCCAGCGGGTGGGGGTGCGCCCGTCGATCGGTCTGCGGGTGAAGCTGGCCAGCCGTGGGTCGGGGCGCTGGAAATCGTCGGGCGGATACCGCTCGAAATTCGGACTATCGGCTACGGAGGCGGTGCGCGCGCTGCAAGAGCTGAAAGATCTGGGCATGAGCGACTGCCTCAACCTGCTGCACTTCCACCTGGGCAGCCAGATCACCAATATCCGTCAGATCAAGGGCGCGGTGAACGAAGCCGTGCGCGTGTACGTGGATCTGGCGCGCGCCGGCGCCGGACTGAAATACCTGGACGTGGGCGGCGGCCTGGGAATCGATTACGACGGCTCGCAGACGGATTTCGAATCCAGCGTGAACTATACGCTGCAGGAGTACGCCAACGACATCATTTACCACGTGCAGAACGTGTGCGATGAAGTGGAGGTGGCGCATCCGACGATCATCACGGAGAGCGGGCGCGCCATCGCGGCGTATCACAGCGTGCTGGTGTTCAACGTTCTGGGGGTGTCGGGAATGGGGGAATCCGACGTGCCGGCCGATCTGCCGGCGGACGCCGAACAGCCGCTGATCGACCTGGCGGAAACCTACCGTGGGCTGACCGCCAAGAACCTGCTGGAAAGCTACCACGACACGCAGCAGGCGCTGGACCAGGCACTGAATCTGTTCAGCCTGGGGTACCTGTCGCTGGAGCAGCGGTGCGTGGCGGAGAATTTGTACTGGGCGATCTCGCGCAAGATCCAGCGGCTGGCCGGCGAGCTGGATTACTTCCCGGAAGAACTGGAAGGCATCGACGCCATGCTCTCCGACACGTATTTCTGCAATTTCTCGCTGTTCCAGAGCATGCCGGACAGTTGGGCCATCAAGCAACTGTTCCCCATCATGCCGATCCACCGGTTAGAAGAGCAGCCGAGCCGTCCGGCGGTGCTGGGCGATATCACCTGCGATTCCGATGGCAAGGTGGATGCCTTCATCGACCGGCGCGACGTCAAGCGCACCTTGCAGTTGCACACCTTCGACGGCGGCAATTACTACCTGGGCGCGTTCCTGCTGGGCGCGTACCAGGAAATTCTCGGCGACATGCACAATCTTTTCGGCGATACCAACGCGGTCCACGTGCGGCTCGGCCCCACCGGCGAAGTGATGCTGGATTCGGTGATCAAGGGCGACACCGTGAGAGAAGTGCTGAACTACGTGCAGTTTTCCAGCGACACGCTGGTCATGCAACTGCGCCGCGACGTGGAGGCGGCGCTGCGGGAAGGCCGCCTGACGTATGAAGAGAGCGGCGCGCTGCTGCGCTTCTACGAAGAGGGACTGCACGGCTACACTTATCTGGAAGACGTGCACGAGTTGTAGAGGCGGCTACTTGAAATCGAAGTCTTCCGGCGCGGTCAGGAAGGGATTCACCACGGTGAGGGCGTCGAATTCCCGGCCGGCCTGAAAATCTTCGCTGAGCAGGTACTTGCAGCCGGCGGTTTCGGCCGCCGCCAGGATGAGCGCGTCCCAGTAGGCGACGCTGGCACGATCCATCCAGTACCAGGCGCGATGGAGCAGGCCTAGGCCGAAATTCGAAGGGTGCCACAGGGCCAGAGTCTCGACGTTCTCCCGGGCAAGCAGCGCCGGCGTCTTCATTTTGCCGACTGCATTCGAGTAGAACTCGTTGAGGACCTGCCAGCTCAAACGGCCTGAATCGCTGGTCCAGAGTGTGTGCATCCATTGGCGCGCACGCGCGCGTTTGGCCGCATCGGTTGCATCCACCGAGTACAGAAGGACGTTGGTGTCCACAAAGAAGAGTTCAGCGGCGGCGCTCATTGGCCTCTTCCCGCGTGAGCCGGTTAGCCGCCAGACCGGGAATCGGCTTGATGCGTTTCCACTTTTCGTACGCCGTCCAATACTCGTCGGTCTGGCGCATCTTGTCTTCCAACATGCGTCCGACCAGTTTGGAGACTGAAGTATTCTCTTCGGCGGCCTGCTTCCTGGCCCAGCGGAGGGCTTCCTCCTCGACGGTAATGGTGACGTTCTTCAACACGAACCTAGTGTAACACGAAGTTCGTGTCATTTGGTGCGAGCACCCCCAAATGGGGCATAGTGTGCGGCGACAGTCTGAAGCCATCGTGATCACCAGCGCAACGGGGAAGATACAGTTCGTCAATCCGGCCTTCACCAGGATGACAGGCTACCGGCCCGAGGAAGCCGTCGGCCAGTTCCCAGGCATTCTGAAGAGCGGCGCGCAGGATCCCGCATTTGACGAAAATCTCTGGGAGACCATTCTGGCGGGGGGCGTGTGGCGCGGCGAACTCACCAACCGCCGCAAGGACGGGACGCTCTTCACCGAAGAGTTGTCCATCACACCGGTGCTCACCGCCGGGGGCAGAACATCCAACTACATCGCGGTGGGGCAGGATGTCACGGAACGCAGGGCCGCGGAGGCGGCGCGGCAATTCCTGGCTGCCATTATCGAGTCCACGGAAGATGCGGTGGTGGGCAGCACACTGGACGGCAGGATTCTCACCTGGAACCGGGCGGCGGAGAAGCTGCACGGCTATCGGGCGGACGAGGCGATAGGGCAATCGGTCCTGATGCTGCTGGCGCCGGAATACCACGATCGAACCCGCCGCATCTCCGAAGGCTTGCTCCGCGGCAGAGTATATCCCCAGTTTGAGAGTACGGCGGTCCGAAAAAATGGGGAAAGGGTCGAAGTTTCGATTTCGGTGTGCTCCGTGAGAAACGGGGCGGGGCAAGTCACCGGTTCGGCTGCCATCATTCGCGACATCACCAAAGCCAAGCTGGCCGAGAAGGCGCTGCGGGACGACGAAGCGCGTTTCCGGATGGCTTTCGAGAATGCGCCTTTCGGCTTGTGCATGACCACGGCGGACTCACGCATTCTACAGGTGAACGGAACCTTCTGCCGCATGCTCGGTCACTCGGCGGCGGAATTGGCCGCGCTGGGCTGGATTGAGGTCACGCATCCGGACGATCGAGAGCGTTCCCTACAGGCTTACGAGCGGCTGGAACAGGACCAGGTACCCTACGTCGAACTCGAAAAGCGCTACCTTCACAAGCAAGGACACACGGTCTGCGCGCGGGTCAGAATGTCGGTGATCGAGTACGACGGATCGTTCCAGTTCGTGGCGCACGTGGAGGAGATCCCGCGGGCGCCGGTGGCGTAGGTCCCGTCAGAGTAAGCCACATGGTAGATTGTACGATCCATGGTGGCCAAGCCGCATATCTTCATCTCGCGAGCGGGTGAGGACGCCGAGTATGCCAAGTGGGTGGCGGAAGTCCTGGAGGACGCGGGCTACACCACCACGCTTCAGGACTTGGATTTCCGGCCGGGCAACAGCTTTCTCCACGAGATGAACGAAGCGCTGGCGGCCGACCATGTCATCGCGCTGCTCTCGCCGCACTACGTTACTAAGGACTGGACACTCAAGGAACTCTGGGCCGCGTTGAGCAACGATGCCACGGGAAGGCAGCGGCGGTTGATCCCTGTGCGGATCGCGGACTGCCCGATCCCGGCCCTGATCCGCGACCTCGTCTACGTCGATCTGGTGGGAAAAGACAAGTCCGCCGTCCGGGATCTGTTGCTCGACGCCGTGAGCCCCGAGGGGCCACGCAAGGCCGGCGCGGCCCCCCACCGCGCATTCATCGGCAAGCTCCCAGCGGTGGATCCGACGCTGCTGGGGCGCGACGCGGAACTGGCGTTTCTCGACCGCGCCTGGGCCGATCCGGAGGCCAACCTCGTCCAGATCATCGCGGCAGGCGGCACCGGCAAGACGGCGCTCGTCGACAAGTGGTTCCGCCGGCACCTGAACGAGGCCACCGTCTTCGGTTGGTCCTTCTACAGCCAGGGCACGTCGGAAAATCGCCAGACCTCGTCCGACCCGTTCTTCGGCGAGATCCTGAGGTTTTTCAGGATTACGGTTGAGCCCACCGCATCGGTCTACGCCAAGGCCGAGGCGCTGGCGGAGCACCTGCGCCAGGAGCGTGTGCTGCTGCTCCTCGATGGATGCGAGCCGTTGCAGGACGCCGCCGGCGACATGAAGGACTCGGCGCTCAAAGCGCTGCTCCAGGAATTGGCCACGCAGAACAAGGGCTTGGTGGTCTGCACCACGCGTGTGCGCATCAACGATGTTCCGGATGACCCGCCGCGCGCCCAATCCAAGGACCTCGACAACCTCGATCCGGAGCACGGCGCGGAGTACCTGCGCCACTTCGGCGTCGAGGGCACGGAGGAGGAACTGCGCGAGGCCTCCACTGCCTACGGCAACCACGCCCTCGCGCTCACCCTGCTGGGCACCTACCTCGTGGACTTCTGCGACAAAGACGTCCGCCGCCGCATCGAGATTCCAAAGTTGATGGTGGACGAGGTAAAGGCGGGCGCGCATGCCCGTCACGTGATGGAAGCCTACGCCCGCATGTTCGAGGGCAAACCCGAACTGGACATCCTGCGCGCGCTGGCCTATTTCGACCGTCCCGCCGAGCCTGCGGCACTCAAGCTGGTACTGCCCGCGATGCCGGATCTCAAGTACAAGGCATCGCTCAAGCTCCTCCGCGACGCACGCCTGATCCTGACGAAGGACCCAGCCGCCCCGCTCGACTGCCACCCGCTGATCCGCGAGCACTTCGCGGACGTGATGCGCGAGACCGCGCCGGACGCTTTCCGCGACGGTCACTCGCGGCTCTATGATTACTACTGCAAGCAAGCGCCACAGCAACCAGACATGCTAGAGGAAATGACGCCGCTGTTCTACGCCGTCTACCACGGCTGTCAGGCCGGCCGGCACCCGGAGGTGCGCCGTGATGTCTACCGCAACCGCATCCTCCGTGGCGGTAAATACTACCTGACTCATGAATTCGGCGCGTTCGGAACGAACCTGTCCCTGCTCGCGAACTTCTTCGAGTCTCCATGGACTGCGCCTATCCCTTCGCTGTCGCTGGCCGACCAGTCCTCTGTCATCTCCTCGGCGGCCTTCGCGCTCCGCGCCCTTGGTCGCCTAACCGATGCGGTTGAGCCGATGCGGATAGGTGCGGAAGCCGACCTGCAGCTTGAGGACTGGACAAATGCCGCGCTCTGTCACGCAAACCTCAGCGAACTCCACCTCACGCTCGGCGACGTCAAGAAAGCAATTGCCGCCGCCCGCCAGGCAGTCGATTTCGCCGATCGTAGCGGCGACTGGCAGCAGCGAGTCAGCGCCATCACTACCCTCGCGAATGCTCTCCACCAGTCCGGCGATACAATCGAATCGGCCCGCCTGTTCGGCGAAGCAGAGCGCCTTCAGGCCGAACATCAACCGGAGTACCCGACCCTCTACTCGCAACGAGGCTACCAGTACTGTGACCTGCTGCTCGGCCAAGGCCAAACCACCGAAGTCCTCCGACGCGCCACGCGAACCCTCCGTTGGGCCGAGCGGCACAACGTTCTCCTCGACATCGGCTTAGATCACATCTCCCTGGCCAGAGCCTACCCGCCTGGCTCCACCGAATCGGACATACACCTCAACCAAGGTGTCCACTATCTGCGCCGCGCCGGCACGCTACATCATCTCCCCCGCACTCTCCTCGCCCGCGGCACCGACCACGACCTCGACGAAGTCTACCGCATCGCCACCCGATCCGGTATGCGCCTTCACCTCACCGACTACCACCTCGCCATGGCCCGCCGCCACAACTCCCGCGACCACTTCCTCAAAGCCGAAGCCCTGATCGTCGCCACCGGCTATCACCGCCGCGACGCCGAACTCGAAGCCCTCCGCCAATCCCTCGGCACTCCAATGCCCCAATCCGAGCCGCGACCGTAAGGGAGCGCTTGACGGCCGCGCGCTTACAGCCACACGCTCCCTTACGGTCGCGGCTCGGATTGGGGCATATTGGCGCATCGCGGCTGCCCCACAAGTCTCCATTTTGCATATAATTGATAACACCGTGAACTGGGCCACACTCCCCGAGACAAGGAACTCCATCCGATGTCAACCCTAGAGGTAACCAACGATTTCAGCATTCAGGTAGCCACCGTGAACGGCAGCGGCAGCCAGACGGCCAACACCGTCCTGATGCGCGCCATCTTCCAGATGGGCATCCCGGTTTCGGGGAAGAACATGTTCCCGTCGAACATCGCGGGATTGCCCACGTGGTTCACCATACGGGTCAGCAAGCAGGGGTACATCGGACGCCGCAAGGAGATCGATTTCCTGGTGGCCATGAACCCGGAAACGGCGCGCGAGGACGTGATGAAGCTGGACAGCGGCTCCGCCGTCGTGTATGACGAGCCCTTGAAGCTCAACGAACTGCGCGGCGATGTGCACTTCTTCCCGGTCCCATTCGACAAGCTGGTGGCGCCGGTGTGCCCGGATGCCAAGTTGCGGAAACTGGTCCGCAACATGATCTACGACGGCGTAGTGGCGAAGCTGCTCTCGATCGAAATGGAAGAGATCCACAAGTCGCTGGCGAAGCAGTTCGGCAAGAAGAAGGCGAAGGCCGCCGAGCTGAACTGGGGCGCCTGCCAGGCCGGTTTCGAGTATGCCACGAGGACGTTCACCGAACCGTTCCGCCTGCGGGTGGAGCGGATGAACGAAACCGCCGGCAAGATCATCATCGACGGCAACGCGGCCTGCGCACTGGGCGCCATGTTCGCCGGCTGCACGGTGGTGACGTGGTATCCGATTACGCCTTCATCGTCGCTGGTGGAAAGCATGATCGGGTACATGAAGCGATTCCGCTTGGACCCGGAGACCGGCAAAGCGACCTATGCCATCGTGCAGGCGGAAGACGAACTGGCGTCCATCGGCATGGCGCTGGGCGCGGGATGGGCGGGGGCCCGTTCGATGACCGCCACCGCCGGGCCGGGCATCTCACTGATGAGCGAGTTCATCGGGCTCGGCTACTACGCCGAGATTCCGGCCGTGGTCTTCAACGTGGAGCGCGTCGGCCCCTCCACGGGGTTGCCGACGCGCACGGCGCAGAGCGACCTGATTACCACCGCGCTGCTGTCTCACGGGGATACTAAGCACCCCATGTTCTTCCCGGCATCGCCGGCGGAGTGCTTCGAAATGGCGATTGACGCTTTCGAGTTCGCCGAGAAGTTTCAGACGCCGGTGTTCGTCATGACGGACCTGGATCTGGGCATGAACAACTGGACCTCGGACGCGTTCGCCTATCCGGAAAAGCCCATCCACCGCGGCAAGGTATTGTCGGCGGAAGATCTGCAAAAGCTGGGCGGCTTCGCGCGCTACCGGGACGTGGATGGCGACGGGGTGGGCTATCGAACCCTGCCCGGCACCAACCATCCGGCCGCGTCCTACTTCACGCGCGGCAGCGGCCACAACGATAAGGCCCAGTACACCGAGCGGGAAGACGATTACATCGACAACATGGACCGGCTGGCGCACAAGTTCGAAGTGATGCGCCAGTTCGTGCCCGGGCCGGCGATTCAGGAAGCCGGGGGCGCGCGGATCGGCTGCATCGCCATCGGCACCAGCGACTACGCGGTGAGGGAAAGCTGCGACCAACTGCGCGACGAATACCATATCGCCGCCAGCTACATGCGCCTGAAGGCGTATCCATTCACGCCGCACCTGGCGGACTACATACGCCGCCACGACCGGGTCTACGTGGTGGACCAGAACCGCGACGCCCAACTGCTTGGCCTGATGCGCCTGGAGCTGGACGCGGAGTTGATCGGCAAGCTGCGCAGCGTGCGCTACTACGGCGGGTTACCGCTGGATGCGCGCACGGTCACCGACGATATCGTGAAACAGGAGGGCAAGTAGATGAGCACCACCGCAACGCCTCCGCCGGCCAAGAAGGTCAACCACATCGGGTTGGAGGTGATCGAATACAAGGGCAGCAAGACCACGTTGTGCGCGGGGTGCGGGCATAACTCAATTTCCGAGCGCATTGTGGAGTGTTTCTATGAGCTCGGGGTGGAACCGTGGACGGTGGCCAAGTTCAGCGGCATCGGCTGCTCTTCGAAATCGCCGGCCTACTTCCTGGGGCATTCTCACGGGTTCAACGGCGTGCACGGGCGGATGCCGGCCATCGCCACCGGGGCGCTGCTGGCCAACCGCAAGCTGATGGGGATTGGGGTATCGGGTGACGGCGACACGGCGTCCATCGGGCTGGGGCAGTTCATGCACCTGGTGCGCCGCAATATGCCGCTCATCTACATCATTGAAGACAATGGTGTTTACGGCTTGACGAAGGGACAGTTCTCGGCCACGGCGGACCTCGGCTCCACGCTCAAGACCGGCACGGTCAACGATCTGCCGCCCTTCGACTGCTGCGCCCTGGCGCTCAAATGGGGCGCCAGCTTCGTGGCGCGCTCCTTCAGCGGCGACAAGAAGCAGTTGCAGGCCATCCTGAAGACCGCGATCGCGCACAATGGGCTGAGCGTGATCGACGTCATCTCGCCCTGCGTCACCTTCAACGACCACCTGGGCTCCACCAAGAGCTACGGCTACATGAGGGAGCATGAGGCGGTGCTCCAGGAGTTGGATTTCGTGCCGTACTTCCAAGAGATAACAGTGGAGATCCCGGAGGGGGAAGTCATGGATGTGGAAATGCACGATGGCTCTCATTTGCGTATCCGCAAACTCGGCCGCGACTACGACCCCACTAATCGGCTGGCCGCCGGAGCCATCCTCGAAGAAGCGGAAGCTAAGGGCGAAGTCCTTACAGGTGTTCTATATCTGAACCCTTCCAAACCCACCTTCATCGAGCACTTGAACCTGGTGGAGGCACCCATCGGGACGCTGCCGGAGTCCAAGACGAGGCCCTCACAGGAGGTCTTGGAACAGGTCATGGAAGAGCTGCGCTAGTTTTTGGGGGGAGATTCACCCGCACTTTCGGGCTAGTTCTCTCATTGCTTTCGTCAACGGCAAATGGTAGGATCATGTTGGTCTGTCATCCTCCGAGACAGATTGCAGTAGAACTTTATGACCCCACGCCTTACTGGCGTGGGGCTTTTTTGGGGGGGCGGGGCGGCTACCGCTCGAGGTCGCCGTTCTCGACGGTTCCGGGTTGGTCGAGGAGTTGGATGGACGTGGCGGGACCAAGGTCCGGATCCTTCCACGACGAGAGCGCCCAGACCACCTTCTTGTCCGGCGTCACCTCGAAGATCTGGACGGTGCCGGCCCACTCTTCGGTCTTGTTGTTCCCGGCGACCCAGTTGGAAATGACGGTATTGCCGTTGGCCAGCCGGATGGCGGTCTGGGTGTTAAAGAGCTTGATACTGGGGACGTCCGCCTGGGTAAGTTCCCAGACCGTTTCGCCCTTCGCATTGACCTCGCGGACATAGCGTTGCGCGTCTCCGGCGAAGAGCGTGTTGCCGTTCTTCAAGCGGACCGCATGCCAGGGGGACTTGGCCGCCACGCTCCATACCACCTTGCCGTCCATGTCGTACTCAACCACCTTTCCCTCGCCCATGTGCGGCACCAGGAGCGTCCCGGCCCTGGTCATGCGAATGTGCCGAAACTGACCGTGCGTGCCCGTAACTGTCGTGGGAATTGGGATTTCTTTCTCGGTCTTGCCGGTGGCGGTGTTGATGATCATCGCCTGGGCCGGATTCCCGTTCCGCATGATCAGAACGCGGTCTTTGGCAACGTACTGTATGGAATGCACTTCGGTTCCGGGAGGCGCCTCGTAGTTCCACACCAGTTGCTTTTGCGGGTTGACTTCTCCGGCGCCGGACATTCTTGAGAAGATGACATTGCCATTGGAAAGCAAGGTGGCGTCGTCGAACTCCTGAATGCGATTGCTCTCGGTTCGCAGCGGAATCGAGTACTGCCAGACCACCTTGCCGCCGCGCACGATGAACATCGACTGCTCAAGAGGCTTGCGGGTGTCCCATTCCCCGGCGTAGAGGAACGGATGCTGCGCGGGCCCGTTCCCAGGCAGAGCGGCCTGGGGTTGGGCGGCGGGAGCGGCTTGTTCGGCGGCGCCCGCCGAGGTTACGGTCAGAGCGGCGCAGAAGGCTGCGAGCACCAGTGTCACGCTTGTGTGTTTCATCATGTTGAATCCGTTGCTTCCAATCTGACCGAATTGTGTGAGAATCGCAACTGAGCTACGCATGTGGGTGCGCAGGCGTTTTGGGGACACGACGAACGCGCGAGCATATGCGCGGGGCAAACCCTGGGTCGAAGTCGACCAGTCGGCGCCGTTGGTGGGGCAGTCGGATCCGGAGGGTACCCCGCCGGCCTCCCGGCCTGTCCATCCGAGCGAAACCCCTACTTCAACGAGCCGCGCTGCCGCCACATTATTACCCAAACTTGCCTCACTCACCGTTAATAACTCATTTGTTTTCATCATTCACCCCTCCAAGAACTGCGACAGCAGGTCCCGCCCATCGCCCCCCGCCCGATCCAACCCCGCTAATTCCCCCCTCCGGGCGGCGTCATCTACTGTAGGATGAGCCTGATAGGATGAAAGCGCTGATGGCTGCCCCCATAGAACCGGCCGACTTTTCCGTCAAGGATCTGGAACAGATCTTCCGAGAGCATCATGGGCTGGTGTTTCGCGCCGCCTACCGCATCACCGGCAATGCGGGCGACGCGGAAGACGTGTTGCAGACGGTTTTCCTCCGCATGTTGAAGCGCGACAGCGCGGCCGAACCCGTCAGCAACATGCCCAGCTTTCTGCACCGCTCGGCGGTCAACGCGGCGCTCGACCTGATGCGCTCGCGTCAGAACATCCGCAACATTCCGCTGGACGAATTGGAACCGGTGCTGGCCGAACCCGCCTCGCGCAGTCCGGAGCGTGCGCAGCATTCCAACGAGATCCGGGATTGGCTGCGCGGCGCCCTGGCGCGGCTGAATCCGCGGATCGCCCAGATGTTCGCCCTGCGGTTCTTCGAGGGCAAAGACAACCCGGAGATCGCGCGCCTGCTGAACACCACGCCGGGCACCGTGGCGGTGACGCTGTCGCGGACGCGAGATCGATTGCAGAAGGAATATCAAGCTTACATGGGAGGAGTGGCATGAATACCGAATTCGAACCCTTGGACTCTACCCTGGAGCAAGCTATGATCGAAATCCGCGATGACGCCGTCGATGAGGCGGTGATGGAAGCCGCGGCCGCCCGGGTGTGGGCCAACCTGGCCGCGCAATGCTCCGGGGTGCTGAATACTAATGCCCCGCTGCACACCTGCGCCGATTTCCAGGCGCTGATCCCGGAGTTCAAGGCCGGCCATCTGCCCCAAGCGCGCGCCCTGCTGGTGAAAGACCACCTGCACGAGTGCGTGGCCTGCCGCCGGGTGTACGAAGGACGGGTGTTTGCCATGCCTGCGCCGGCCGCCGCGCGCCGTGTCAACTATACCGCCCGCTGGGCCGTGGCCGCCACCGTGGTCGCCGCCGCCGGACTTTCCATCTGGTTCGCGGTGGATCAATACGGCAACCACACTGGCCGCGCGATTGTGCAGGCCGTCAACGGCACGCTTTATGAGATTCTGCCCACGGGAATCCAGGTGCTGGCGGCCGGCCAGGACCTGCCCGACGGGGTGGAGATCCGCACCGCCAAGGATTCCGACGCGATGCTGCAATTGAAGGATGGCAGCGTGGTGGAATTGCGCGAGCGCTCCGAACTCTCCAGCACGCAGACGGCTAGCGACCTCACCATACGCCTGGGACGGGGCAGCATCATCGTGCAGGCCGCCAAGCGCCGTTCCGGCCACCTGTATGTGGCCACGGCCGATTGCCGGGTGGCCGTCACGGGCACGGTGTTCAGCGTCACCAGCGGTGTGAAGGGTTCGCGCGTCTCGGTGATCCAAGGCGAAGTCCACGTCTCGATGGACAGCAACGCCAGTAACGAGAAAGTCCTGTACCCCGGCGATCAGACCGTGACCAGCCCCAACCTGGAGCCGGTTTCGGTGAAGGACGATATCGGCTGGAGCCGCAATCGTGAGAAGCTCACCCAGCAATTGGAGAGCCTGCGCGCCGGACTGGCGCAGATCCATATGCCGGAGCTGCGGTATTCCAGTAAGCTAGTGGGCCACCTGCCCGCGTCCACGGTTTTCTTCGCCAGCATCCCGAACCTGGCCGGGTATCTGGGCCAGACGCAGAGTGTGTTCGACCAGAAGATGGCGGAAAGCCCCGAGCTGAGCGCCTGGTGGAGCGGCCACGCCGCTGGTGTGGGGTCCATCCTGGAAAAACTGCGCGCCGCCAGCGAGTATCTGGGCGACGAAATTGTGGTGACGGGATTTACCGGGGCGGACGGCAAAGTTCAACTGCCGGTTTTCTTCGCCGAGGTGAAGCGCCCCGGATTCGGTGAGTTTCTCAAGCACCAACATCTGCCCGCCGGGATCGCGGTGGAAGAGCGCAACGGGCTGGTGGCTTTCGGCCCCAAGGATGCCGTCGCCGCCTTCAGCGCCAGCCTCGACACGGCCGCGGGGGGGTTCCAGAGCACGCCGTTCTTTGCACGCATCGAGGAATCCTACCGGAACGGCGCCGGTTTCTTGTTGAGCGCCGACCTGGCCGGCATTGGACCGCGGCAAGCGTTGGCGGCCGCCGGCGGCGTGCGCTACTTCATCGCCGAGGAGAAGGAAGTGGATCACCGGATGGAAGCTCGCGCCACGCTGGGGTTCGATGGACCGCGCACCGGCATGGCCGCCTGGCTGGCCGAGCCTTCCGCCATGGGCACGCTGGATTACGTTTCGCCGGAGGCCACGATTGTGACGGCGTTCGTAGTGAAGAGCCCGGCCGCTATTGTGGACGGCCTGGTGAGCCTGCAGAATCGAAACGTGGCGGCATCGGCCGAGAAATCGCTGAACGGGCCGCGCGAGCAGACGGGAGTGGATATCCGCAACGATTTCGCGAACGCGCTGGGCAGCGAGTTCTCGCTCTCACTGGACGGCTCGGCGATCCCCGTGCCTTCCTGGAAGCTGGTAACGGAAGTCTACGACCCGGTCAAGATGCAGGGCGCACTGCAGAAGTTCGCCGAGGCCTACAGCCGGGAGACGGTGAAGGCCGGGAACCGGCCGCTGCGCGTGGCGCAGGAGGTAGCGGAGGGCCGGACCTACTACACGATCGCCGGCGGCGACGGCAGTCCGCTCACCGAAGCGCACTACACCTTTGCCGATGGCTTCATGATCGCCGGGCCCACGCGGGCGCTGGTGGCGCGGGCCTTGCAGGTGAAGAGCGGCCGGGCGTCGATCACCCACTCGGCGGCGTTCGTGGCGCTGTTGCCGCGCGATCACTACAACAACTTCTCGGCGCTGATCTACCAGAATCTGGGCACCACGCTCGGGCCGATCATCAGCCTGTTGGGCGGCATGGCGCCGCAAGAGCGCGGTGGCCGTCCCGGAGAGCCCAATATGATGCAGAGTCTGGGCAGTATGAAATCCACGCTGATCGCCGCTTACGGAGAGCCGGACCGCATCAGCGTGGCCACCAGCGGCAACCTGATGGGGATGAACTTGAGCAACCTGATCACCGGCAATCTGCAGAATGCCATCCCGTTCACGCAATTCATGGGAACACGGGACCGCGCACCTGCGTTTAAATAGGGGAATGGACCCCGTCATAGAACTGGATGGCCTGGAAGTGCGCTTCGGCGGCCGCCCCATCCTGAAGAACCTGAAAGCCAAGCTCACGGGGCGATCCATCGGCCTGCTGGGGCCCAACGGAGCGGGCAAGAGCACCCTGATCAACACCCTGCTGGGCTTTCACCAGCCATCGTCGGGCACCGCGCGCGTCTTTGGACACGATGTGCGCACGCAGGTGAGGGAAGTGCGCGGCCTGATCGGCTACATGCCGGAAAACGACGCCTTCATCGCCAAGATGAGCGGCGTGCGCTTTGTCCGGCTGATGGCCGAACTCTCCGGCCTGCCGGCTGAGCAGGCGCTGGAACGCGCCCACGAAGCGTTCTTCTATGTGGGCCTGGGCGAGGTTCGTTACCGCGAGTTGGGCACATACTCGCTGGGCATGAAGCAGGCCGCTAAACTGGCGCAAGCCATCGCGCACGGGCCCAAGGTGCTGTTTCTGGACGAGCCCACCAACGGGCTGGACCCGCCGGCGCGGCTGCGCATGATCGCGCTGATTCAGGAGATCCGCGACCGCGGGGATCTTCACTTGCTGCTCTCTTCGCACCTGTTGCGCGACGTGGAGGAGTGCTGCGATGAGGTGCTGATCCTGAAGGATGGCAATATCGCCGCGTTCTGCAATCTGGAGGAAGAGCGCCGCGCCAACCGCCGCTTTTTGGAAGTGGAAACGCGCGGCGGCGTCGATGGCGCGTTCGCCGAGGCCGTCGAAAAGCTCGGCTGCGAGACCGCCATCGGCGCGCAGGGCCGGATCAAACTGATTCTGCCGGACGGCCTGGAAGTCCGCCAACTGTACCAGATCGCCAACGACCAGAACATACAGATCCGCCGCCTCAACCACAAACGCGATTCGCTGGAAGACATCTTCCTCAAAGCCATGGAGACCGCCGATGGCCGTCTATAAGAAGACCTACCGGCCGTATGATGGCGCGCTGACGCCCTCCCTCACGCGCTTCCTGGTGATTCCGCGCTACGCCTTCGAGGAGATGCGCAAATCGCGCTTCCTCACCATCTTCTTCCTGGCGAGCTTCATCTACCCTCTGATCGCGGCGCTGATTATCTACGTGCAGCACAATATCAGCGCGCTCAACCTGCTGGGCGTGCAGGGCGCCAACCGTCTGATCTCCATCAACGCGACCTTCTTCCTGAACTTCCTGGGATGGCAGAGCATGCTGGCGCTGTTTCTGGCGGCGTTCACCGGCCCCGGACAGGTCTCGCCCGATCTGGCCAACAACGCCCTCTCGCTGTACCTGGCGCGCCCCTTTTCGCGGGTGGAGTACGTGCTCGGCAAGATGTGGATCCTGGTGGTGCTGATGTCGCTGATGACGTGGGTGCCGGGCCTGCTGCTCTGGATGCTGCAAGCCTACCTGGAAGACGGCTGGACCTGGATGCACGCGAACTCCAGCCTGGCTGTGGGGATGTTCTTCGGGGCCTGGGTCTGGCTGCTGGTGTTGGCGCTGATGGCGCTGGCGCTTTCGGCGTGGGTGAAGTGGAAGCCCGCCGCCGGCGCGCTGATGTTCGGCGTCTTCTTCGTGGCCGCCGGATTCGGCGTGGCCATCAACGGCGTGCAGCGCACCAAGTGGGGACACCTGTTCAATATCAGCGCGCTGATCGGCTCCATATGGGTGCGGCTCTTCGGCGCCGACCCGGCGGTGAACAACGGCGGCGTCTTCTTCCGCATGCCGCAAGGCGAAGAGCTTCCGCTATGGTCCTGCTGGGCGGCGTTGGGAGTGCTCTGCCTCGTCTGCCTGTACATGCTGACGCGCAAGATCCGCGGCGCGGAGGTTGTCAGATGAGCCGTGCTGCGAGCGACAACCTCATCACCTTCGCCAACGTCTCGCGCTTCTACGGCGAAGTCCTCGGCGTCAACAAGGTCAGCCTGACGATCCCGCCCGGCGTCACCAGCCTGGTAGGCCCCAACGGCAGCGGCAAGACCACGCTGATGAACCTCATGACCGGCCTGATCCGCCCCAGCCAGGGCGAGATCCAGGTTCTCGGCCTCGCCACCGACGACCCCGAACGCCTCTGCCGCGCCGTGGGCTACTGCGCTCAATTCGACAACTACCCCAAGGGCCTCACCGGCTATCAGTTCATCTACTCCTACCTGCGGGTGTTCGGCATGAGCCACGAGGAGTGCGACCGGCGCACCATGGCCGCGCTCGAAACCGTGGGACTCGTCGAGGCGCGCAACCGGCAAGTGGCCGCTTACAGCAAGGGCATGCGGCAGCGCGTCAAACTGGCGCAGGCCACGGCGCACGAACCGCAAGTGCTCGTTCTCGACGAGCCGTTGAACGGCCTCGACCCGCTGGCCAGGGCCGAAGCCATCGCGCTGTTCGAACAGTGGGGAGCGAAGGGACGGCACGTGATCGTCAGTAGCCACATCCTGCACGAAGTGGATCGCATCAGCGACCAGGTGATCCTGCTCAGCCAGGGCTACGTGGTGGCCGAGGGCCAGATACAGAGCGTGCGCGGCGAGGTGAAGGACCAGCCCATGCAGATCCTGGTGCGCTGCGACCATCCCAGCCAACTGGCGGCGCGGCTGTTCACGGAGAATCACCTGGTGGAGGCCAAGCTGCACACCGATGGCCACGGCCTGCTGCTGCGCACCACCGATGCGGACGGCTTCTACCTGCTGCTGAACCGCATCGTGATCGAGACCGGCCTGGTGGTGGAATCGGTGGCGCCGGCGGACGACGACGTGAACTCGGTGTATCAATACCTGATCGGCGGAGAGGGGGGCACGATATGAACCTATGGATGCGGCAAATCGGCAGCGTGCTTCGCCTGGAAATGAAGAAGACGTTTCTCTCGCGGCGCGGCTGGTGGGTGTATTTTCTGGCGCTGGGCCCGGTAGCGCTCACCCTGCTCCACTGGCTGTTTGAGATTAGTGGCACCCGCGGACGCCACAGTATCGGCTCGGACAGCCTGGTGTTTGCCGGCCTGTTTCACTTCTACTATCTGCGCCTGGGGATCTTCTTCGGGTGCGTGGGCATCTTCTCAAATCTCTTCCGCGGCGAGATGCTGGAAAAGACGCTGCACTACTATTACCTGACGCCGTTGCGGCGGGAGTTGCTGGTGGCCGGCAAGTACATCGCGGGCCTCGGGACGGCGCTGTTCCTGTTCGTGGGCAGCACGGCGATTTCGTTCCTGCTGATCGGCCGCCATTTCGGCGCGGCCTACACGGACTACATCCTGCACGGTCCGGGGCTGAGCCAACTCGGCTCCTACATGCTGGTGGCGGCGCTGGCCTGCGTGGGCTACGGCGCGGTGTTCCTGATGAGCGGCATCCTCTTCCGCAATCCGATGATTCCGGCGGCGGTGGTAATGGTGTGGGAGAATCTTAACCCGTTCCTGCCCACCGTACTGAAGAAAATCAGCGTGATTTTCTATTTGAAGAATCTCTGCCCGGTGGAGATCCCGATTCCACCGCCCTTCAACGTGATGGTGATCGACGCGGACCCGACGCCCTTCTGGATTGCGGTGCCGGGGTTGCTCGCGCTGTCGCTGATCCTGCTCGTCTATTCCGGCCTCTCCGCCCGCCACACCGAAATCAGTTACGGGGAGTAGTGGGGGGCGGAGTTTCTGAGACAATAGAACGTGAGGCCCGAGATGACGATTCAGCTAAAGCCGGAGCAAGAGCAAGTCGTCGGGCAGGCGATTCAGGCAGGCCTGATCGCGAATGCGGACGACATTCTCGATGTGGGTATCGATGCCATCCGCCAGCGTCTGAAGTCGCGCCGGAACGAAGCGAACACGCCGGCACTTTCGGCGCAGGACTGGGAGCGCGAATTCGATACCTGGATTGAAAGCTTCCCGAACACAGAGCCCCTTCCCGACGAAGCGCTCAGTCGCGAGAACTTGTATCCGGACCGCTTATAGATGCGGATACTGTTGGACACGAATGTTTTGGTGCGCGCTGTTCAGCGCAGCCACCCCGCGTCTCGAATGGCGGTACATGCGATTAAGACGCTCCACGGAGAACAACATGTCTTGTGCGTGGCACCCCAGAACGTGGCTGAGTTCTGGAATGTGTGCACACGACCCGCGGTGGTGAACGGCCTTGGGCTCAGCGTAACCGCGACTGACCGATATGCCAGCCGGCTCGAGCGAATGTTCTTGGTCCTGCCCGATTCGATGGAGACCTTTCGTGAGTGGCGGAGGCTCGTACTCCAGCACAACGTCATTGGTGCAAAGGTGCACGACACACGCCTCGTGGCCACCATGAAGGTCCATGGGCTCGATCGGATTCTCACGTTCAACATGCAGGATTTTGGTCGTTACAAAGGGGTCACAGCCGTTCATCCTGAGGCCGTTCGCTGAAGACAAAGAGCGGTCTTTTCGCGCCCCTACCTGACGCCGCTGCGCCGCGAGCTGCTGGTGGCCGGCAAATACATCGCGGGCCTCGCCACGGCCCTGTTTCTGTTCGTGGGCAGCACGGCCATTTCCTTCCTGCTGATCGGCCGCCATTTCGGCCCGGCCTACACGGACTACATCCTGCACGGCCCCGGTAACCTCTCCTTTCAGTTTACGCCAGCGAAATCCCCTTCGTGCGAGGATCCCTTCGCAGGTGCTCGTGGCGTTGCGCTCGCGGCTACAATGGAGTGCCGTGCCGGTCAAGATCAATCCGCGCAAGCGCGCCGCAATCCTCAAGGACGCTTTTGCCGTCGATACCTCGAAAACCGAAGGGAGGCGCTTGCTGCTCGTGGACGACCTGTACCGGTCGGGCGCGACTGTGAGCGCTATTGCACAGTTGCTGACCAGCCACGGCGCTACCCGCGCCGTGTATTTGCTAACCTTAACGCAGACGCGAAAACTTGTATGACCAAGGTCTTCATCGGCGGCTCGCGAGCAGTCTCCCGGCTGAACAGCACGATCAGGGAGAAGCTCGACGACTTTATCGGCCGTCAGTGTGCGATCCTCATCGGTGACGCAAATGGCGCCGACAAAGCCGTCCAAGAACACTTCGCGAATCGACAGTACCAACACGTGGTGGTGTACTGCATGAACCGCTGCAGGAACAACCTGGGTAGCTGGCCCACCAAACACGTCGAGGCTCCCGGCACGCGCAAGGATTTCGCGTACTACGCAGCGAAGGACCTGGCGATGGCCCTGGATGCCAAATGCGGCGTCATGCTGTGGGACGGCCAGAGCAAGGGGACGCTAAACAACGTCCAACAACTCCTTCGCCAAGGGAAAAAGGCGCTCGTCTACCTGGCGCCCGAGAAAGCCTTTCACAAACTCTGCACCATGCAGGATATGGAAGAGTTCCTAGGGCGCTGTGATGCGGAGAGCGTACAAGAAGCTCAGCGACAAATCAGGGCCAAGCTGCCCGTCCTCGACCGGTTGTCGCTCCATGTACCGCATGCCTGAAACGCTGGCTTGCTCGTGCCGTCGCTGATGTCGCCGGTGGTTTCAGACCAGCCCATGCAGATCCTGGTGCATTGCGACCATCCCAGCCAACTGGCGGCGCGGCTGTTCCTGTTCGTGGGCAGCACGGCGATTTCGTTCCTGCTGATCGGCCGCCATTTCGGTGCGGCCTTCTTTCACGGTAGCGCCGTCGTTGTCTCTCATGGCATCGTGAAAGAGCAACGCGTACCACCTCGTGAAATCGCTCTGGCAGTGAGGCGGCGGCAGATTTTCGAGTCCTGTCCGGAGAAGCACGCGTTCAAGAGGAAGTGAGGCGATGGCCAAGACACTCAAAAAGAAAACGTTTCAGTCTGCCGCTCTTCAGTATACCTATGACCGCTACATCGGAAACGACGCCAAGCGCATTCAGGAATACGAGGAAGAGGTCTTGAACGCTGAGATTGCGCGGAAGGTTTATGATCTACGGACTAAGGCGGGCATTTCGCAGCGCGAATTGGCCAAACGAGTGGGCACCAGTGCTTCCGCAATCTGCCGGCTGGAAGCCTCCGACTATGAGGGCCATTCCCTCTACATGCTCAAACGGATTGCCGAAGCGCTCGACCGGCGCATTGAAATCCGCTTCGTCCCCGTTCGCCGCAAGCAACTCAAAACGGCGTGAGCGGTTTATCCGAGGTGGCGAGGACGAGACCGGTACGCAATGCGAGGTCGCGATATGCGGCATCATAGGCCGCGATATTCTGAAGGCGGCCCAGGGTGACGGTAACCTCTCCTTGAGTTTACGCCAGCGAGACCGCTTCCCATCACCGCCCATAAAGTTGGCAAAATGGAGGTTCCAGTTAAAGGAGCAGGCCCATGAGTTTCATGAAGACGTGGATAAAGTTGTTCGCGGTGATGTCGGCCCTGGGCGCCTCGTCGCCTGCCGCCGACAAGACCTTGATCGATTACTTTCTGCCGACGCCGATTCGTGGTCAATTGACGACGGACGTGTGGGGCGCTCCCAATGTCCTGCCACGCGATCCGCAGAACGGCCTCGAAGACAGCAGCATGAAACAGTGGTGTTATTGGGATGGGCAGATCATCAAGGGGCCGGACGGCAAGTATCACATGTTTGCCAGCCGCTGGGATCAAAGCAAGGGCCATGGTGGATGGGGTGGCTCGGCCGCCGTGCATGCGGTCAGCGACCAGCCCATCGGGCCTTACATAGACAAGGGTCTTGCCTGGCCTGATAATCAGGGCGGCAAAGGGCACAATGTGACGGCGCTGGTTCTCCCGGACAAGAGTTATGCCGTGGTGGTCAGCGAGACGAGACCGGGCGATGTTTTTGTTTCCAAGTCGCTGGATGGGCCGTGGAAACAACTCGGCTCGATCCAGGTCGATGCCAACGGGTTCGAAGCCCGGGAAGGCAGAATGTCTAATGTGAGCATGATGGTTCGCCCGGACGGCGGCTTCGAAATCGTGGCGCGGTCCGGCGCGATCATGGTCAGCACGAACGGCATCCTGGGCCCTTACAAGCTTCAGGGGCGCAGCATATATCCGAATATGCCCGGCCTCCCAACACGTAACCTGGAAGATCCGGTGGTCTGGTATAGCGGGGGCATGTATCACATCGTGGTCAATTGCTGGAGTGAGCGCAAGGCGTTCCATTTGACATCACCCGATGGCATTAACAATTGGACGAATCGGGGTCTGGCCTACGAGCCGACTACGGACTTCATTCGCTATACGGACGGAACCGTGAACCATTGGGAGAAGATCGAGCGTCCCGGCGTGTTCCTGGAGAATGGCCATGTCGCCTACTTTACATTCGCGGTCATCGATGTGCCCAAAGATCAGGAGCGGGCAAACGACAATCATGGCAGTAAGGTGATCGTTGTTCCGTTCGACGGGGTGAAGTTCGATCGCGATATGGCAAACCTCTCGAAGGTGGCGCCGCGAAATGGCAATTGAGGGAAGAGACGTGCAGTGAGGGCCGCGGAGAAGCCGTTCCGGCCACCTTCTGGTTGCCGCTTCCGCGCCTTGGTGCGTTACAATCGGGCTTCCCCCCGGATCGAGCCGGCGGGCACGCCAGGGCGCGTCCGCGTCCATCCGCCGTGGTAGAGTTTTCTGGAGACACGAATGCAATCGGATCGGAAGTTGATGAGCGGCGATGAAGCCGTGGCGCTGGCCGCGCGCGATGGCCACGTCAGGCTGGGCACCGGATATCCGGGCACGCCATCGACGGAGATTCTGGAAGCGTTCTCGGAACTGGACGGGCAGGCACAGTGGTCGCCGAATGAGAAGGTGGCTTTGGAAGTGGCCATCGGCGCGGCGTTCGCCGGCGCGCGCGCTATCTGCACCATGAAGCACGTGGGCCTGAACGTGGCCGCCGATCCGCTCTTCACGGTGGCGTACACCGGCGTCCAAGGCGCGCTGGTGATTGTTTCGGCGGACGACCCGGGCATGTCCTCCAGCCAGAACGAACAGGACAACCGGCGCTACGCGGTGGCCGCGGGAGTGCCGATGCTGGAGCCGGCGGATTCGCAGGAAGCCTACGATTTCACGCTGCTCGCCATCGAAATCTCGGAGCGCTGGCAGATTCCGGTGCTGCTGCGCATGACCACGCGCGTCTGCCATTCCTGCACCGTGGTGTGCCCGCGGGGCGAAGCCGCGCCGCCGCCGGAACCGCATTTCGAGCGCGATGTGACGCATCGCGTGATGATTCCCGCCTACGCGCGGCCGGCGCATCGGCGGCTGCGCGAGAAGCTGGCCGCGATCGCCCGGTGGAACGACGCGGAAGGGCCGAATTGGACGATCGAGGGCACGGGCGGGCGCGGCATCGTCACCTCCGGCATCTCCTACATGCACGTGCGTGAGGCGGCGCCCGAAGCCCGCGTACTGAAGCTCGGGATGACATATCCCCTCCCCCTGGGTACGATGCGGGAATTCGCCCGCCAAAGCGATGGCACTATCGTCGTCGAGGAAGGCGATCCGTACCTGGCCGACGCGGCGCTGGCCGCGGGGCTCGCCGTGGAAACCCAACCCGCCATGTTCCGCTTCGGCGAACTGAATGTCGATCGCGTTCGCCGCATCCTCGGCGGCGACGTCTCACCTGAAGCCGCGCCGCCGCCGGGCAAGCCGCCCGAGTTGTGCCCGGGCTGTCCGCACCGCACCGTGTTTACGGCGTTGCGCGACCTGGGCTGCATCGTGGCGGGCGATATCGGCTGCTATACTCTCGGCGTGTTGCCGCCGTTCAACGCGCTCGATACCTGCGTGTGCATGGGCGCGGGAATCACCGTCGGCCTGGGGCTGCGGCAGGTGCTGCCACCCGACGAGGCGCGGCGCGTGGTGAGCGTGATCGGCGATAGCACGTTCCTGCATTCCGGCATCACGGGCCTGGTGGAAGCGGTCTACAATCCGCCGGCAACCGGCCACCTGACGATCATTCTGGACAACGGCACCACCGCCATGACCGGCATGCAGGAGCACCCCGGCACGGGTCGATCGCTCGATCATGGGCGCGCCGGAAAAGTGATTTTCGAAGACCTGGTGGAATCGCTCGGCATGGCGCGGCCGGTGGCGATGGATCCCACCGTGGACCCGGCGGGGTTCCAAAGCCTGGTGGCCGAGGCGCTGGAAAGCGGCGCCATCCGCGTCATCGTCGCGCGCCGCGATTGCCTGCTCGCCACCAGCAAGATCAAGTCTTACGAACAGGCTCTCAAACAGGAGGCGTGCCTTGCCCCCGTCGAATAAGGTGGTGAACGTGGTGATCGCCGGGCTGGGCGGGCAGGGCGCGTTGAAAGCGTCGGACATCGTCGCCGGCGCCGCCTTCCGTTGCGGGCTCGACGTGAAGAAGAGCGAGATCCACGGCATGAGCCAGCGCGGCGGTTCGGTGACCAGCGACATCCGCTTCGGAGCGGAAGTCTTCAGCCCGATGGTGCCGCCGGGCGAGGCCGATTTCCTGGTGGTGCTGGCCCCGAGCGAAGTGGAGAACAATCGTTGGCAGCTTCGGCCCGGCGGCACGTTGATCCCGCCGGACGTGGTGGACGAGAACACGCTGCGCGGCAAGAAGAGCCTGAACGTAGCGCTGCTGGGTGTGCTGAGCGCGTTGCTGGATTTGCCCGAAAAGGAGTGGCTGGCCGCGATCCGCGGCAATCTGCCGGAGAAACTTCACGATATGAACCTGAACGCATTTCACAAGGGCCGCGAAGCCGCGGCGAGGTGGCGACCATGAGTTGGCAACAACCTGGAGGCGCCTTCCATCCAGCCAGCGCACCGGATTACGTGCCGCTGGCGCAGATGCGGCATCTGCAACTGCAGCGGCTGCGGGCCGTGGTGCGGCGCGCCTACGACCGCGTCGAGCACTTCCGCCAGCGGCTCGACGAGCGCAGCTTCCCGCCCGACGGGCTCGAGACTCTTGCCGACATACGGCACCTCCCCTTCACCACCAAGGCCGATCTGCGGGACACCTACCCATTCGGCCTCTTCGCGAGCCCCATGAAGGACGTGGTCCGCGTGCACGCTTCGAGCGGCACCACCGGCAAACCGATTGTGGTGGCCTACACGCAGGCGGATCTGGACGTCTGGACCTCGGTGATGGTGCGCGCCTTCGCG
>Ga0182021_10001393_pt1 | contig 27560 bp, 20 predicted proteins | sample 612E3MmetaG_FD_120493 | JGI IMG/M metagenome (GOLD analysis project Ga0182021, IMG submission 120493) | Permafrost microbial communities from Stordalen Mire, Sweden - 612E3M metaG (Illumina Assembly) | ecosystem: Environmental > Terrestrial > Soil > Wetlands > Permafrost | place: Sweden...
GGTTTAGTTGATAGGAATATTGTATGAAGACAAAAAAGAAATCGAATATACTTCTGACGGAGGGGGGGGTGAGCGGACTGGGATCCTGCCGCGTCAGCGGCTTAGTTCAATCACAGAAATGTGTAGCTCCACATTTCTGTGAGTTATCAATATGGACTGCATCAATCGTTAGAATGTGGCTTGCATTGAATAGCAGACTACGGAGCTCCCTTTGTTCACCTGACATTGTTCGTTTGAATTATGCTCCGACAGAACTATAAACCTCTTTTCTGGCCAGATTAATACTTTTATTTCATTCGGAACTTTTAAGTGTTTACTTTTACCGAAAAAGTCACTACTTATTGGGTATGATAAAAAACATTGAACCGATAAATCTAGCTTCCGAAGTAGTTAAGCTTGAGATGATTGACAGGGGGAGACGGCTGGATCACATCAAAGAACTTATAAACTCTGTAAAAGGCCTAATGGTTCTGGAGCGGATTGTCTGCAATAATTGCCTTACTCAGGTTAATCCTCTTTGCGAAGTCGTGCCTGTTAACATAAGGAACATGGAGTTCGGCACTAAGTCGTATACAGTGCTGGAACCCCAATGCCCCGTCTGCAGCACCTTTATCCCGGCCGAACAGTTCTTTCACATCGAAAGCTAGGGATGCGAGCGCATAGCTAGCGTAGCCTCGGGGGGGGACCGATAAGAATCTGGATATCAGTTGATCTTGACAGCGCAGTTCACAAACCATTGCGCATCGGTCTTTCGATGCTCCAGGCTTCAAGTGTATATCGTCCCTCTTTGTGATTACACGTGCTCTTCCGGGCAGCTTTCACTATTACCATGTCTTCCCCATCTTACCCAGATGTATGCTGCAAGTACCAGACCGGCTAAGAAGATAAACGCACCCGCAAGGGTTGGAAGGTCCAGAGACGCCCACATAATTATAAAAGTTTTAAATATCGGTTTTTTCATCATTGTCTGTTCCCCCAAATAAATAGAATTCAAACGTTCTATCAGGATGTTTTCTTGAACCGCCTCGATTATTGCCCCTATGGCCCTGCGGCATTATGAGCTCAACCTTAACGCCATGGCCAAAGGCCTCGTATATCTCGTCGCAGACGATTCGGTATATTGCCATAAATTCTTCGTCAATATTTATCATTCCTCTATTCCTCAGGAAAGAAGATGACCGCCGGCTGATAATTACTGCTAAACAATTTTCTTGATGACTGAATCTTCCCGTCAACGACCCTCGCTACAGCAAATCTTTTTACAGTTTCGATTTTAAACTGAACAGGTTCGAAATCTGGCAGGAACTGCCGGCAGAGGGATACCGAAAATGAATCATCACTCCGGGGACTCCATCGCGTACTGATATCATCCTTTTCAACCGGAGACCAGAATGAGCTGTGTTCCGAGAGGATATAGTAGACCCCGAACATCTCCTTCACGTCATCAGGGCCAATATCGCCCCAGATCAGCTTCCTGCCGGTAACATCAAAAACGCTAGAATTCTTGCAAAACATCCTGCTGCGCGGAAGAATCTGTCCTTGGCGCATGGTTATACGAGAACGTCGATACTTCTGGCGCATTTCGTCATCAAGTACATATCCATCGTTCAAAAATGATCCGACATCTTTCAGGCTTTCATCTTCTGGTACAATAGCAAATACATCCATAGCGTCCTCCCGTTCATAGATAGCATTGTCACAGGACTTTCATGAATAACAATTACAAATCCCTTTGTGTCCAAACCGTCAGATTCTTTCATTTACTAGTTTTTGCTGAATGGATAATTTTCGGCCTGGATACCATATGATATTGTGACGTTCTGCATATCTCGATCATTAGTTACCAGAACAACGTTATAATGCCTATTCTCCTTTTTTAGCTTAAGTGCCGCTCCCACTATTCGATTGTCAGCCCAGCCTTTAAGCTCATTAACCGTCATGTACCTATTGAATATTCTTACGCTGGAACCGACAGGTGTTAATGCCCCGAAGGCGATGTTCTGACGATATCCTAAATCGTCCAGAGTTTTAGATGCCCTCTTGGCCGCCTTAGCCTTCCTTGAGACAGTGCTTAGCTTCAGGCCGTTAAGTTCTTTAATAACCGCAGTCGGCACGATTATCCGATGCCGTCCCAGATTAAAAAAGATGTCCGGGTCACTAATAACAGCACTGGTGTCTACCACGAACACATTCTCCGTCTCTAACTCATCATCGATGCTGCTGTTCTCTCTTGCTTTCTTGTAAGAATTCATAGATCCTCCTGCCTGGTTATCAACTATTGGCTTTATCGCCTGCCTTTATATACATCGGCGAAAGGGAAAAGTTAACTGCTATTTGCATATTTGTGACATTAGTTTGAAATATTATTAGCCGGCGATCAAATAGTTCGTTCGAGCCTTTTCTTATTAATTGGATTGACAGTTGACAATAAAGTTTTGGAGCGCTAATAAATAGATATGGCAGAACGTAACAATGAAAGGGCCCGAATTCAGAAAATAAATCCGCGGGCTCTCACTATAATGGATTTGGTCGATATTAAGGTTAGAGAATGTGGTGGCTCTACTTCGATATCGATTACTCTTACCGAAGATATGACCAGAGAAGAACAAATCATGGATCTTATTGAGAAATATATCAAAGAAGGCGCCACTATTGCTGCAGCCGAACGTAAGGCCAAGGACGCTCTGGCTTTTCTAGATTCTTTTTAGATCGTCAGTCGGAGTAATCCAGCAACTTCTTGCAGACATTAAATACGGCGGGAAATGATAAAAACATCATACGATAATTGGTTCATTGTCCATAGTATGTTCTATAGATATACAATTTGAATTGGAAGTTTCTTATCTTCTAATGTCTTTATTCTATCGATGCTAAGTGTCGGTACTGAGATAAATAGATTGTCTCTTGCCCGACTTATTGCTACATATGCGATTCGCTGCTCTTCTGATTCATCAGCATCATCTGGTGCTATTGTTTCCGGCATCACAATCTTGTCTAAGTCCTCTTCGTTTGGCAGGTAGAGCAAAATTGTTGCGAATTCTGCACCTTTGGCCTTGTGTATTGTTTTTGCGTCCCGGGTATCGTCAACCATGTTTACTGTATCAAGAAGCTGCTGCAGCGTATATTTATGAGCATATTCCTTAATTTTACCCTTTGTAATCCTTTTGAGTATTGTGCCGTGGAGAAGTTTTCCGACTTGTTCCCCGAGTTCATTGTACACCTCAAAAATTGGTTTGCTCTGGAGCAAAGCATGTTTCTCTTGCAGACAGCACAGGATGGTTAATGCAAGTGCACGTTTTATAGTGTCTGTAATGTACGGCGCATTCGTGAAGACTTTGGAATGCCCTTTCCTCACTATGAATCCATCGAGAAATTTCCTGACCGATGAGTCTGGACGCCCAGATTGGAGTAACATAAAAGCCTCTAGAATAGTCTTCATAAAACAGAATCGATCAAAATCTATTGCCTCCAGTTCAGACCATGGATCTTGTGCGTTTTTTCCTTTCTCAAAATTCTTGGACCTAAGCAGACTGACTGCTTCTTTGCTTCGTGCAAGCATAACAGGACTTTCATTTTTCACTTGCTCGTAAGCCTTGCTGATATCTCCGACGAGCACGATGACTTTGCTTCCCTCGGTTCGCCGCAGCCCCTTCTGCTGAAGCCCATCGGTTCTGGCATTGTTGAGAACAGCTATGATGTTGTCGGTGCTTCGCCAGTTATCAGCGATTGCATACTCCCTTGTTTCTAATAGCTCAAACAGAGTGAAATCATCTCGCCTTGCTCCGCAAAACCCATAGATTGCCTGTTCCGAGTCACCGACAACTCCGACGTAACTGTTTCCAGCTTCTGCAATCCATTTGAATATCTGGGTTTGTCTTGGATCTGTGTCTTGGAACTCATCCACGTATATATATGGAAACTTGGCCCCTAAATGACCGGCAAGGAGAGGATAATTTTCGAGGATGCGATAGGCGAGATAGAGCACGTCGTCATGTTCGATGATTCCTTTCTTCCACAAAAGTTCCTTGTAGACATGGAGCTTCTTTGTGGGCATGAATTTCGGTCGAGTTGCAAACCTGATTGGACAACACTTCCAAGTTCCGTCACATTGTCTTTGCCAGAGTGCCTTCCTTATGTATCCGTATGCTGTGCTGACGTTGACAGCTGCCTTATTTCCGATTTTCAGTTCGGTTAGCCATTCATCCACTCTCCGGTAGGTGGCGGTGGGCTCGTAGTGATTGTGGACCAACGTGTGCGCGGCTATGCATTGCCCATTTTCATCTGTTAGCATATGTAAATATGGTCTAACAACGTTATTAAATAAGAAACTGTGGATTGTCGATGTCTCGACAATGTCTGCGCATACACCAAGCTTACCTCTAATGGCTTCGGATGCAGCGTTCGTATATGATATGCAGAGTATCTTTGCTGCCTTGTGGAGTCTTCTTGATTTCCTTGCCACGTGGGAGATGTGACCTGCAAGCCAGGTCGTCTTGCCCGCTCCCGGCCCTGCTGATACTTTAATGTGGACATCAAAGTCTTCAATTGCCTGTCCAGAGCTTATGATCGTGGGAGTTTTCTTTCTCATTTTTATTCCTTGCGACAGACCCATTTGATTGCTTTCGCAATATATTCAGGAATCGCAAAGTCTTCCTTCTGGTCATCAATCTTTTCTGCGTTTTTTCGCAGAGCATTTGCTAGGTCGAGCGCATGTTCTCCTTTAGCATTCTCAAGGCTCTCCAGGTATCCCGATGCGAAGGCTGCCTTAGATTGGGCGGTTTTATCTATTTTCACTAGAGCTTCAATTGTGTCGTCATCTAAAAGTTTCTTTGCAACGTCGCCCGTGACATCTTTGTTCTGCCTGAATTTATCAAGATCCTCTTTGTTGGTACAGGAATCTGTAATTAAAAGTTTCCTGTTTTCGTTATCGTATGCCAAGTCATATTCAAGAGTCTTAGCACTGTGAGTCACTTGGATGTTGGCGACTCCATTTACTTCTTGCCTTAGATTTGTGACAACGGTCGATAGGGCCTGGTATTCGTACTCATCAGGATCAAGATCGATCTGGTAAGGATAACACTTCTGGTATCGCGCTTTATCTTGTTTTTTTCTTCTTCTCTTAGGATCGCCGTCCGGTATGCATCCCACACGGCACTGGAGGTATGTGGCACCTGTTTGAGTGTTCGCCCCAAAGAGTGGTAGGAAATGTTTGAAAGTTGAGCCTCCCACATTGATAACGGTAACATGTTGTTTTTCCAAGTCGCATCCCGGAATATATTCTGCGAACGCTGGTATCAGAAGTTGCTCGGCGATCCCTTCTGCAAAAAGAACTCCTTTACAGAAAAGCATGTTTGATTTTGTCGCATCCAAGTATCTCTCGATGTACTTCCTCGACTTCTGGCCTGAGTCGCTTGATTGGAAGCATTCTGAAGGGTAAACGACAACACCATCGCCTGAAGGAGTCGTTGCCAGAATGATTATTGGGTTAAGCCCGGCACCCGCCGTGATGTGGGTTGAGTGTGTTGTGATGAATATCTGACGTGTTGGGTCTTGCTTTGTGAAGTATTTTAGTAGCTTATATTGGAGTGCAGGATGTAAATGTGCTTCTGGCTCCTCTACCGCAAGCATAGAGTAAGCTACTGCATTCTGACCCCTCTTTGCTGAGGCTCTGTGTTCCATACTTTTCAAAAGCAGAGCGATATATATGAGATTATTATAGCCGAGGCCGTTTTGTGTAAGAGGTATTGAAGTATCGTGGTGGGGGATTGCCAAATTGAGTGCTTTGAGAAGGTCAACTTCGGTTAGCTTTCCTTCAACAGTCGGACTACCGCCTTCTGATGCACCCACCTCGTCCACGAGCGCGAAAAGGGCATCGGTGTCAAGTCTTTTCTTTATCTCATCGAGTAGTCCTGATGCGTCTCTTTGGAATGACTCTTTCAGTTCTTCTTTTTCGGTTTCTGTTTTGCTGTTATCAAGTACTTGTTGTAACATTTTCCTGAGAAGCGGGTGAGTGCCTGAGAACATCTCAGATTCAACGTCTCTGATCGCTTTTAGGAAGCTCATCTCGAATTTGTCGAGATAATCTCGCTCTGGTCGTCTCCTGTCTTCTTCGTTGCCACAGTAAATCCTTGATACATATTTGGGTTGAAATGCTTCGAGTGTCTTCCAAAAGTGGTCTTTGGATAACCTATTTTTTTCGATCTCAGTTTTGAACATCTCCTCATCTTCTTCAGGAAGGTGGTATGAGTATGTCAACCGCGCCTCCCAGCATTTCCCTATGGATGTGAGCCACGTGGCAACGATTGCTTTGTCTTCAATGGTGTCCTTGTCAGTTGAGGATAGTGTTGCAGTAACTGCGATTTGGGGCGCCTTTGTACTCGGCGCCATGTTTTTATTAAAGTCGTCAATATCGGGAACTGATCGCCCCGGTCTATCAAAGAGAAAGCCCAATGCATTGAGTACTGTTGTCTTACCCGAATTATTTTCCCCAATAAAGACGTTGACTCCCTGTCTTAATCTGATGCTCTGCTTCGAACAAAAACATCGATAGTTCTCAATTTCAACTTTAGATATATACATAATTCAGCCCCTTTTGCCATTAATTAGGTAGTGTTGCTGGCTTCGTTCGAAGGAATGGAAGGGTTCTTCGAAAGTGCAACATGTGCCCAATAGATAGACGTGCCCCTTTACAATTAGAGTTGAAACAAATTGCCTCCAAGGATTTCAGCATGTATAGGGTGACAGGTGAAGATAATGACTTGCCTATTCTCGGCATACACTCGCAAAAGTGTCGCCACTCTTGATTGTCTTTCAGGATCCAAATTCACAAGTGGGTCATCCATGACGACAAATCCATCAGCCCCAGCAAGAAATCTGCTTGCCATAGCGAGACGGACAGCTATGCCGAGAACATCCTTGGTGCCATGAGAAAGTTGATCACAATCGATCATTTTTCCATCTCCACGGACAAATGAGCATGGCAATCCTGCCCCCATTGTCAACTTATCGTATCTGCCCGAAGTCACCGTGGAGATGTACATCTCAATGTCATGTGTAAGTTCAGCATAAATATTAGCATTATCACCCGATAGAAGACTTTTAGTCAGTTCATTGATGCGTCTTATAGCCAGTCCTTTTTTTCTTAACATAGCGAAGCGCACCTCCGCATCCTCATACTGACTTTTGACCTCTTCAGCAGATTCATCCGGCAGCTTCCCGATTAATTCAGCTCTTTGCACTTCAAATTTTGATTTTTCATCCTTCTTTTCCTCAAGCGTCTTCCGGGCCTTGGCGAAAGCATCCAGGAACGATTCGGGGTTGTCGAAGCCTTCTGGCAGAGGAGCAAGCTCCCCGCGTTGAATCTCCAGCTCCTTTTTCTGGGATACAAGTCCGCCTAACTGCAGAAAGATGTCGTCCTCCGATAGATAGTCTTTGCTCAGATGATCGAGATCATTCTCGATCCCCTTGAGCTGCTGCTCCATAGTGGCTAACGCACCCTTAAGCTCTACCAATTCAGCGACGATAGTTGCAATCGGACGCGTCTCTTTGTACTGACTAAGAGAATTGGCGCTCGTTTCCAGTTCAGCAAACGTTATGCCCTCCAGTTCCAGGCTGAGGGCGTGTTCAGCTTTCTCCACATCCTTCTGTCGTCTCTCGTATTCAGCATTCATCAGTACAGCCTCTTCCAGTGATGTTACGCCCTGTCTTTCAAATAGTTCTTGCAGCTCGACGCGAGCTTTCTCATATGACTCCTGAATCTCCTCGAAATTGCCTTCGCCAGAACTCATTGTGATTCGCCAATCGTCATGGTCAAAGCGCATAAGTCCGCCGGCTCGGCAGACATAACTTCCCCCTCCAGGGATGGTCTGTTCTGACACTTCTTCAAGGTCCGCCTGAACTCTCATTGAAAGCTCTCTTTGTGCTTCAATCTGAACAAAGAGTTTTCCAGCTGCAATACCGGCTTTTAGTGTGTCGATGCCGGCGGATGCATTTCTGATAGTTTGCAGATCATCGGAGGTGAGCGTTCTAACCTCTTCACTCGCCTTCTTTGCGGCATCTACTGCCAACTTCTTGGTCTTTGCCCGCGTATATTTACTTCTGAGTTCCTTTGACTTTTCCATCATCTCAGCTTCTGCCGCTTCATTGGCAAGTTCTACTTTTCTGGCTTGAAGCTTGGGCAATTCCTTACTCAGTCGATCACTGTCACTTCTTAACACTGGCCACCGCTGATTGGCCGCTTTCAGCTCCTTGATTTTGATATCAATGGCGCTAAGTTCCATATCAAGGAGTTTCTGCCGATCTGCATCGCCAGCTGCCTTTGCATGTTTCATCACGAAAGATTGGCTGTTACCCAACTCCTTCACAATTACACCCAATCTGGTGTTCATTTCGTCGAGTGCTTCCTCCAGGCCATTGATCTCATTCATGCGTTGTCTCAGGCCTTCTTTTTCATAAAAAGCTTGCAGAATATAGCCGATATCCTTCCTGAAAGGATTCATAATTCCACGTCGGGGGTCGTCAGGGCTCTGCCGTATTTCATCCCATCGGTTGACATACGATCTCTCCATTCCATCGATGTTCAGTCGGAATTCATCCACAGATATGCCATCCGTTTCCTGGACGGCCTTCCTGAGAATGTTACTCATCGCATGCACGGTTCCCGTGTCAGACGAGATGTCGGCAAGCGTCCGTTCGAGGCCTGACTGATAAGTCATGAGAACGCTTTTCACCGTTCCCTCTGCAACTGGAAACAGAGCAGCTAGCGTAGTGGCAATAGCCGCCTCATCCGCGATCACGGATTTATCTGGCATAGTGAGCTCTGCTGACGGTTTCGGTCCCCAGGTTTTCTTCATCGTGAAGTGTCCAGCCGCACACAAGAACTCAAGCTCAACACGGGCGGTATCGCCGCCGACAGGGATGAAGCGCGCTATTTCTCGCTCAAAATCCTTCTTCTTGAGCTTAGTGGGAGTGACAAGAGCCTTCTGCATCGCATAAAAAGTTGTCGACTTGCCCGCTTCGTTAGCACCGAGGACTACGTTGAACCCGGCATCAAAGATCACTTCTCTGTCAGATATGCCACCGAAAGGCTTCATATGAACACGCCGGATGATCATTTTTTCACCGCCACAAGCATATCATATGCAAGCTGAAGGGCCTCAGTGTCTTCGTCCTGCGTCAGCGCGCTTAGCAGACTGTGAGGAAAAGATCCCTCAGTGAAAATCCGGTTGATGTCATCCAGAGTAATTTCCTCGGCCACGCCGCTATCACTGAACTCCAGGTACTTGAAGCACACGCGAAGATCCTTTTCGAGCTGTGGAATACTTTCACAGCCATCTTTCGGCAACCGCCCCGATAGAGTCAGCTTCATCAGTGTTCGAGCGTAACTAGATAATGCATACTTACTCCTGATATCTTCGATGTCAACACTGGAGCTTACCGTTGTGTCATCATGCAAGAAACTATAAATGCCTGTAGTAATTGATTCGGCTCGCACCTGTTCTTGATCTATTTCTATCAGCCAGGCTTTGCCTTCGTGGCCACAATCGAAACCGTCCGGTTCAGGAGTCGCTGAGTAAAATATCCTGTCTTGCGGTCCTGGGGACGCAGGGTACTGTATGTGGGTGTGCCCGAGAAGCCACAGGTCCAGACCGAAAGCACGCAGTTCTTCAGAGGTCATTGGGTAATAACGGTTATCAAAATCAGGTGATACTCCAGCAAGACTTCCGTGCGCGATCCCGATATGATATTTGACAGACTGGTCCTTAGCAGTTCCAGGAATCCATCCTAAGGCGTTCTTGTCGGAGTGCTTAGAAGTACATGGGGCGGCGTAAAGGCAAACATCCAGGTCATAATGTTTAAGCAAATATGTCTTTGCCTCATCGAGGACCAGAACGTCAGGCCCTTTTGATTTGAAGTAAGCCCAGAGAGTGTCATCTCCAGTTGAAACGAAATCGTGGTTACCAGGCAGCACAACTGCAAGCTTCCCTTGGAACTCAGTGAGTATCTGTGCAGCTCGCACTATATCTTTTCTTGCTACGGAAATACGATCAAAAAGATCCCCCGCCACAACGATGAGATCGCAATTCCGGGCATTCGCGAGCTCCACTAGACTTGTCAACGTTCCGAAACGAGCCTCTGCAAGGTCAGTCTGGACATCAGGATACCCGGCGAATTTCATGCCGAGGTGAACATCGGATGTATGCAGGATCTTCAGCGACATATCTCTCCTTTCTATTAAGGGGCACTCCGCCTTAGATAACTTCTTTCGCAGCGTCGAATTCTTCGTGCAAAGCTTCCACCTCAGGCATGGCCTCTCTCGCTATCTCAAGAAATTTTTCGTCAACAAGAGATTCATAGGAAACATCTTTAAATACCCATTTCACAATCATTTCCTGTATCAGATCTTCCGCTTTTCCAAAGGCACGCTTGATGTCTTTTTCAAGCAACTGTTGAAGTTGCTCCTCCGATATGCCTTTCCCGTGGAACTTAACATAGGATTCGGGTGGATTCTGTCTTATTGTCGGAAGCAGAGCCTTAATAAGCGCTTCAGCGTTCTGATCCATTTGTTTTTGCAGTTCAGCTTTAATGCCTGCTTGATACGTCTTCACATCTTCCTGCAAAGCTGTCACAGCCTTTTCGAAATCAGTCTTATTGGCCCGGAGCAAGACAGTGCCATACCCCTTCAACGAAATGAGGAAATCATTTATAATTTTTTGTTTTTTCTTGCGACGCCTTTCCTCCGTCAAGACGCGGTTTGCGTCTTTTACTTCGAGACTCCCTTTATTCACAAGGTTGAAATGTGTGTGTAGCTGCGATTGTATATCTCCTTCGTTAGCAAGGCCCATAAGATCGCTGGGGATAGGAACTTTCTTTTGCGATAAATAACACCCTGTCATTTCAAGTTCCACAAACTGGAAGCGCGAAGTGAAAACGCGAACCTGACGGGCAAGGTCAAACTTTACTGGCGGTGCAGCTGCGAGGTCTTGGGCAAGTTCATCTATCTGATGAGGTTTAACCGGATCAAGACCGACAACACGGTCAAGATTTGGATTTTCACCCAACCCTATGTCACGGGCTATATGTTTTGGTACGGCATCCAGGATTATCGCATTGGGCCGTTCAGGTTGTTTTGAACCTGCCTCGATGAGGAGTGGTGTAGGAGAATAGACAATGGTGGTCTCGTCACTGACGATAAGTCCGATCCTGACTCCAGGCTGATGACATACCAGGGCGCTCAGACGTGAAGCTCCTTCTCTAAGAGTCTTTAGCCCCTCTAATGTCCCATAACCTAGCCGACAAACTTCAGGATCAACATCTAATATGACAGTTACTGCTTTAGTGCCCAAATTCACCCATGCGTCAATCAGTGCCTCAGCTATGTTCTGACTTACACCTGGTGCCATAAAGACAAGGCGATGACTAGCTTTATGAATGGCTTCTATCAATTTGTTGTCGTCAACAAAGGTAATGCTTGATTGCTTATCCATTCTCCTTGCCTCCTGAATCTCTGCAAACTGATAACTTGAGCAACTCAAGCCTCCATTTATTCAATCAGTCTTCCTTCAGTAGAGCGCAGTATCTATGAGCTTTCATATGACTTTATTGGAAGATCATTCAATCAGAGCCTTAAATACAGCATCCTGAGCGTCCTTATAGAACTCAACGTTGATTTTCGTCCAGAGATCATCGGGTAGGTCATTTAACTGCCGTCGCACTGACACTGGCATAAGCAAGGTTTGGGCCTGCTTATCAACCGCAAGTTCTGCAATACGGACGGCATTTGGAACCATCTCAACAGAGCCTCCCAAATTGAGTGCGCCAACTACAATTGTCCCTCCCCGTGAGTTCCTACCAAGTAAGGCCCCGCAAAAAGCGACCAGTACTGGCAATCCCAATCCTTGCCCCGTCTTGTCAGAGTCGATTGCACGCATCTGGATCGAAAACTCTTCTTCGCGTGGATTCCTGTCTCCGACCAGTTCCCTAGATCGAACATAAAGATTCTGTTCCCCCACTCTCACACTCTCGCGAAATGCTGGCGGCGTCGGCTGGTTGAGAATCTTCACTCCACTGCCGGGTCCACAGGTGACTTCCACTCGATATAATCCTGGCCCAGTCTCTGCCGCTCCCGGACTTACAGCCCATACCTGACCAGGCGGAAGAGGATCGCTCTCTAAGGCTTCGTCACTGTGTAGCTCGGGGGTCGAAACAAACTGCTCAATGCCATCAGGGCCAAGCGTGTAGCTAAAATGAGTGTTTCGAAACTCACTCTTGAATACTCGCTTTTGCTGCTCTTTCACTCGCCGGCGTGATTCAAGGGCCAACCGGGCGATCCATTCAAGGTCTTCATCAGAGACCGGCATTTCAGGATCAGGAAATAGAAGCTTGAGTAATCCACTGGTAGTTTTGTTGACAGCCTCTATATCTCGTCCACTGAGGGCACCACCCCAGTAAATTCTGCCCTGTAGCACTGAAAGACGATTGCCTGTGCGTAATCGACTCCAACATTCACTCAGGAAGTCGGTGACCAGCCCGAAATGATCGGTCAAATGTTCATTGGGGTTCAACTTAGGGAAGTCCCACCCAGGGGCATAGGCATGCAAGCGATCCATAAATGCAGTATCGCTCCTCATTTCCGGAGGCAATGGGCCGAGTAGATGATCAATGCGTTGTTGTTGCTGAACATCGACATCAAGGTTCCCCACTATGACAATACTGCCCTCCGCGCGGATGTTTTCCTTTCCGCGACTGAACTGACCAGAAGCCATGTACCCCTTCATGATATTGACGCCATCTTTCTGATCAAATGAAATCCCTGACACTTCATCAAAGCAGACCACGTCATACTGGCATACAAGACCTCGCTGGCCTGAAGCATTGTTAACGAACATTTTTGCGACCGTTGCCTTACCGCCGGATATGAGATGAGCATAGGGAGATATTTGTTGAAATAGATGGCTCTTTCCCGTGCCCCGCGGTCCGAGTTCCACGAAATTATAGTTTCGCTCAACAAAAGACACCATCCGGAGGAGAATGATCCTTTTGGCTTTGTCGTCAAAGGCTGCCGGTTCCAAGCCTATAGAACGAATCAGGAAATCCACCCATTCATTAGTAGTAAAGGCATGCCGGCCTTTTGCAAGGCTGTCGAGAACATCGGCTTTTGACATCTGAATAGGTCTTAGGGCCTCTATCTTGAATGGTCGGCCACCTTGCTGCTGCGCTATTACACCGTCATACGTGAGCGTCACCTCGGCATAAAAGCCGTCAGTCAGCATGCGTTCATTATCGCGAACCAACTGGTCTTCAATCCGCACATCACGAAGCATCAGGCTCGGAAGCTCGGCCAAGTAGCAGTCGTTCTTGGCATCCAGGCGCGCTTTCACAATATCAATAATCTTTACTGAGCCGGTCTCTTTTGCACGGGCCTTAAAAAGTTCTTCTTCACCAGTGCGGACCGTCCTGTCTTTAAGCTGTTTTTCGACGATCTGAAGGCCTTCCATTATCTCCTGTTCGTTTGTGCTGGCGCAGTAACGGCCAAGAAGAAACTCCACAACATACGTCGGAACAGGATATTGACGGGCATATTGTCTGACCAGATCCTTGCGAACTAAATATCCATCAAACACCTGGGCCGCCAGTTTATCGAGATGATCCATTTCTATGCTCATAACTATTCTCCTATCTGCGTCGGTCTGCTGACGAGAACCTGACCATTATTATCAATTACGACCACCGCTGCCGCGGCGCCTTCATATTTGTCATCTGCCACCGCTAGACTTGCTTCCCCATGCATATCTAGCTGCCTTATGGTATGTGCTATTGATGTGTCTGCCTGTCTGGCGTGGAGACGGATGTCTATGCTCAGCCCATCCACATTTGTTTCGACCTTTACGCGGCATCTCATGCCGCGCCATTGTATGTCAACGATCTTCGCGTGGATTGCTTTTGCTCCAAACGAAACGATCATGTCGGGTACAACGCATTCCTGGGGACTAAGACCTCCATGTGCATATTCCATATTCACTACGAAGGCATGTATTCCGGGTGCCGAAGCTATCTTGATCTTCTCGTTCCAATACCAAGGAATAACCGGCATATCCGGCTCTGTTTTCCCCGTGAATACTGCGCAACGCGTCCACTTAGTCGCTGTTAGGTATTTCGGAAGCTCAACTTTCGGTAATCCGCCCGGCATGAGGAGCCAACCATGATCTGTAACAACCCTCACCACCGGCCAACCAGCGGTCAAAAGCGCCGCTATCCTATCAGCTATGTTTTCAATCTCATCAGGCAACTGTCCTACCAACCGCAACTGCATCTTATGACCTATCTCATCAATTGAGCCAATCTCTGTCCAGGCGCCATTCTGAGCATTGGCAGGGCTCCCTGTCTCCGGTGGCATAAAAACCTGCACCCCTCGACTCACCAACTCATCGCGCAATCTGTCAGAGGTAGCCGGCTGTTTCTTTGCAGCAATTATCGGAGTAAAATCATCTCCCGATGTATCACCAATACAGGCGATGTGCGCCGGCGATGCTAAAGGCTTGGCAGCTGCGGTAACAGTTGGCGGCGGAACTATCCTGTGACTTAATTTGACCTGCATCCCCCGACTCTCCAATGTCGACTTCAATTGTCCACCGATGTCAAAACGAAGACCATCTACAAAGAGAATGCACGTATCACGCTCAGCATCAACCGACCTTACGAGTTTGCGGAAGCCTTCGGTGTTCGCTACGACCAGCTCCTGAAATCTTCTTGCAGTGCTGTCAAGCCATGGGGAATAAATTGCGGCAATGACACGATGCACCAAGCTATCAGTCCCTTTTGCCGAGGCAGTTGCGGCAATCGCCGCACTATCACATGACCACCCGTACAACGCATAGTCATCCGCAATCGATGAAACGTCCATTCCTCCGAGAGGTGACCGACCGTTCTTTGCCAATCGAACGAGGGGTTCCAACGCAAGGGCAAGAGGGCTTTCGCCTAACTGAGTCCATACCAGGGACCGGCGAGGACCATGCTCCTGATCAAGCTTCAGGATCTGATCACAGGCATCCAATGGCGGCATCGAGGCTACTTCAGCCAGTTTTGCCCTCAGTTGTTTCTCCGCCTCGGCGTTCGCAGAAGGATGACGCAAAGGGAGGTCAAAGAGGCCGCGCTGTGCAACCTCGTGCAATACTTTAACCATGCCGGGATAGAGACGAGGTGCCTCTGAAAAGCGCCGCCATACGTTATTCCACTTCCCATCGTCATAGACAAGCGCCTCCGCAGCATATGGGAGACCCTGCAGATCAGGGTCAAAGCCAAACTGCCCTAAGCATATGCTTTTGAATGCTTCCCATTTCGGAGCATCGCAGCTTGCTCTGAATGTCTTTTCATCATTCATCCACCCGAGGATGTCGCGAATAGGATCACCAACTGTCAGACGGTCAAAGTCTTCTGCTTCCAGCCTATGCCCTTGCAGATGTGCGAGCGGTTCTTTTGCAAGTTGGGGCAGGGCGCGCAACATCGCCTCCTGCGTGCGTGCATCCTGTGCCACATCGAGGTCGAGCCCATCCTCAGAGATCAGGAAAGCTATCACTGACCAGTCGCGCCCGTTCTTGTGATGCCATAATGCACCTCGGTATTGAAGCTCAACAAGAGGCATGAGGTGGACTGGGCAATCAATCCCCGCACGAAGATCCTGTCGATTAACACTCGGAAGATAGATGACAGGCACAACGTCGGCAGGGGGGACTGCATCAGGAAGAGTTCTGTCTACAATGCATTTAAGCCATATAGCAGGCCCTTTGTTTTCTTCCGGTTCATACTGACCCAGGGTGTAGACATAAGTCATCTCAGCTCTCAAAGTAGGAATTATTGGAAGCCATTGATTACCTGTATCAGTCCAGAGTATTGCGGCAGGAGCTTCAACTCCATCAGGGGTGCGCATGGCTGTCAGTAGAGATTTCTTTAAGCAATCGATCAGGTTGGCGCAAGGTTCGTATGTTGCCATCGTCATTTTCTCCTGGCCCGCGCATCCTGTTTAAAGGCATTCGTATGATGAAGATCGTTCCAACGGTTGCCATCGAAATCGTTTCCACCAGTGAAGTCCTGCGCTTGCTCATCCCAGCCCCAGAACCACGGGTATTCTTCCTTTTTTCTATGAGACTCTTTGCCTCGATCTTTTCCCCATTTGATCTTCGGTGTAGCACGTAAGATGCATGCTTCTTTCGCGCGAGCACCCAAGGGCTTTGCAGTCATAAATGGACGGATGTTAAGGCGGACACCGTCGTTTATGTCCGGATCCCAACCTATGATCTGCTCATGTAACGGCTTCCAACGGACGAAAATGTCATAAGGTGGTTCTCCAGCAAGAATTTTCTCTAATTCAGTTTTTAATGTCTCAGCCGCGGCCACCCTCCCATCAGCGCCTTCGATGCCGGCCTTCTGATCAGCCCGCTGCCGGTCGATCCAGTCGCCGAGATATGCATAGATGAGCGCCTCCAGTGTGCGATTGCCTTCGCCGTCCAGAGCAACAAGCTTATGATAATTGACAAGTGCATGGAACCCGTCGCGCTGACCGTCCCAGATGTGCCAGATAAAGGGCCTGTGATTGAAAAGGGCACAATGCTGCTCAAAAAAACCGTCTCGTAGCCAGTCATCCAGGGTTCTGCCCTCGAACCCGACTTCGGTAAGCAGACTCGCAAGTTTACCGGCTGACCACTCTGAACCGAACGCATCGGCAAGCAGTGCGATTAGCCGCTGATCGGCTGGTGGCTCTCCACGGAGCGGAGTGAGGCACACAATGCCATCTGCAACGGCATGTTTTGCGAGTCCATCCGGTCCAAGAGCTGGACAGTCCATAAAACTCGATCCTGTCTGACGAGGCCAACAATAACCGGCAAGACGTTCCACAGCAACTTGAAGGGACTGATTGGAACCGTTCGGATGACCATTGAAAATCCACTGAGTCGGATCGCAGGAATGAGGCTTCGGCAATCCATGAGGATATTTTTCTGCTACAACCTTCTTCCAGTGGGCGATGTCAAAAGGTACCTGCCCGAAAGTGGCATTTGTCACATTTAGCTTGCGATCAAGCGCCCGGACGTTCATGACGAAATCTTCTGAGGTGCAAAACGCCCAGATCGCAGCAAGATTATCATTATTTTTTGGAACAATCGTAGCAACATTAGAATCATACTTGTTACCAAAGTATCGAGATACTGGAAGCGACGACATCTGGCTCACCGCGACTCCGGCGCGGCCCCATACGGAGTTCCCGCGCTCGTCAGCGTTGTGAAGTTTGATCCGCCTAATAGAAACGTCCTCTCGCAGATGGCCCTTCTCCTTATCGAAAAAGATTATATTTTCTAGCCCGCCAATAGGCGTTCCCTGCGATACCGTAGATTGTAGAAAATCCCAAAGATATCCATTCTCAGGTATTTCCCAATAATTGCATATAAACTTTGGGGTATCTCCGTTCATTATCCCAGCAAGACAATCAGCATACTGCGAAAGACGTGGGAGTTCCGCCAATATGCCGAAAGAAATTCTATGATCTGGATTCGAATACTGTTTTTGCTGAGGGTTTTGTTTGATTGTTCCCGTCCTCAAGAGTGCTGCTTTTTCATTCATGCCGCTGCCACTGGCAACATCAATTAACGACATATTCGTTCCCATAGAATCCGTTGACATGATTGCTATTGTCAAAGTGATATTCACTTTTTCACCTGTTATTGTTCCAAAGGCACGTGCACCAAGATGAGCGATTACAGGTAGGCCGAAATTGGAAAAGAGTTTCATGCGCATTCCCAAGTAGGAACGAAGAGATAGCCAGTGTTGTAAAGTCACTAAAGCAATTGTGTTGCCAGGAGTAACAAAATTGTGAAATCGTCGCCATAGGCAGTAGCCCAGATCCCCTTTTTCATCTGGAAATGCTGCTGATATGTAAGTCAACAAAGCATTATCCATTTCCCTGTAGCCGAGATACGGCACGTTCGTCATCACAAGTATGAACTGGCCGGCAAGAATCTCCGCTGCCTTTGCCATTCCCTGTGCCGCAACCGCCATCTCAGCCAATTCGTCCGTGTGCGTTGCACGCAAGATTTCATTGAACAGTGGTTCAAGCTGTGCGAAATCAGCTGCGAATATTGTCCCCCCTAAACTCCGTGGGTTAATTAAACTACCGAGAGTTGGGGCCTGAGCAAACAGGTCATAGAGCCGCAGTAAACCTTCCTTTATACGTGCGGAGAAGAGGTTGTCCTTTGTTCCGAAAAGATTCTTCTCCGGTGGCACAGGTGCGTTCATCGCTGCCTGTTCTGCGAGTTTTTCCCATTCTCCCTTGCTTACTCCAATCGATAAACCGGAACATGCGAGGTTGAGCGGTGGAAGAGGGCGGTAGCCCATGCTACGCCATGCTGCGAAAGCGAGGTTGAAGGCTGCGATCTGGGTGCAGCGGGGATCAATCTCCAGGCCAAATAGGTTGTCGCGGAGGACAGCATAGATTGCTGCTGCTTCGGACAGTCCCTCTTCAGCCACTCTGAATCCGACAAGTATCGGCAAGGCAAATACCAGGAAATGACCGCTGCCCATGCAGGGGTCTAGCATAGTAATGTTCTTAGCCGTCTTCGGCCAGCCATCGAAGCTGCCTGCCGCCGGCTTCCAAGGAGCATCTTCGCCTTCTCTCACAAACCGAAGATAGGTCCATTCAATATCGCCCACTGCGCAGGCGGCACGCAATTCCTCTTCGTTTCTTGCCGAGAGAGACAATTCCGGCTTTGCTGCGAGCATCTTCCCGGCCCACCATGCCCCGAGGGTATTATGAAGCAGAAAGAGAACCATATAATCTTCGGTGAAAAGCTGCGTCACTGCCGGCAACTCGTCCGCTCCGATCTTCTTTTCAGAACGATTGACCTCGTCTTTCTTTTCAGCCTGCCAGAACTGGTAGACCCATCCCAGGCTGTCATCTGCGAGGAAGACCTCTGATGAAAGTGCCTCAAGCATACTCTCTAACCTTGATCGTGTTTCTGCCGGCAACGTAACATCAAGAACCGGATCATCCTGTCTGAATATTTGGGGCAACATACCCTCTGCAAAACCGCTGGCCATCTCTAGCCAGTCTTCGCTGCGTTCACGCGCCAGCTCCTGACATTCCTGTAATGTGATAGCAACACCGGTAGTTGGTTCTATTAGAAGATTGTTCTCAGCAAGAAACCGGGCAAATAGCATTCGGTGCCAGTGCTCATATGCACACTCACTCACGAGATGGCCAAGCGCCTGAGTACCGCGCTGATCATCGCGCTTGTCACCGACCTGCCGGCCATGAGCACGAAGCTTGTTGCGGAGTACGCGTTGTTCCGGCGTGAGGCCCGCCCATGGCTCGTGATTATGCACAGCAAGGCTCTCAATGGCCTTCTTTGCGCCTTCCTCTGCAACACGACGCGCTTCTTTAACCGTGTTTTCGAGAGTCTTTCGAAGATCTTTGGTCAATGTCACCATGCAAATATCCTCATTTAATGAGAACCGGTCCTTCTTTAACTGCCTCGATCAACGATACCCTCTGTCGCTCGACCCATGCGTTTACGTCATCTTCGGATCGCAGCGTTGTCTTTTCGACAGCAACGGTGCGAACTTTTGGCTCCAGCAGTTTTGCAGCCCTCTCTATGGCCTCTGTAACACGCGCAGGCAGCGCAGCTATTTCGGTACGGATACCTGACAGAGGCTTCATTTCTAGCTGGGTTGCAAGTGATTCGTCGGTCGAAACATCAGGCCTTACAGGGGGCACGAACCCGACATCATTGATTATCTCCCCTTGGTTCGACTGACTCAAACGATTCCATAGATCATTTGCCGAGAGTTCTGCCATGGCATTCTTATAAGCGTCTTCATATCCTGCATAGAGTTTCGTTATCTCTTCTCGGAGAATGCCGGCAAGCGCAACACGTATAGATGAGACCGGGTCAGTCGGTTGGAGCAGCGATCTCTGCTCACGAATAGCCGTGATTTTTTCTGATTGCTCCTCAGCCCCAGATAAGTCTCGGGCATATTTCTCAAGGCGTTCAACCAGATTCCATATCGGCATTCGCTGCCGATTAAGCTCAGCAAGTGCTCTCCATTCTTTGATTGATTTCTTAAAAACCTCCGCCTTATCTTTAATGCCCTGCAGCTGTTCATTGCCAACGAGGCGCTGAAGATCTGCGACCTCTGTGACTGTAGGTGGTAACGGCAGCGGTGCAACTCCGCCAGCCGAGTTGGCTAGCGCGATCATGGCAGCGAGGAACTCGGAAGCCTTAGAGGATTCATCTCCGCTCTTATACTGTATGCCGAGCTCTGTAAAGACACTCCTTATGATAAGGCGATCCTGCATGGATAAGATGATCTGTTGCAGTCGAAACGCCGTTTTTGGGATCTTATTTTGATCAAGCTGCCCGGGAGCAACTTTGGCCCCATTCAGAACAGCTTCTAGATGCTCTGAGCGATGAAGTGCTATAAGGGCTGCATCGATAGCGTCCTTTGGCCAGCCGAATGGAGATGACGAGAGAACCTTTCTAACCTCGCTTCCCGTCTTTCCTGCACCGATCGTAGCAAGTACCTGTTGGCAGACCGGATGCTTTTCGGTTGCCTCAGTATGGCCTACAGGCTGGAATGGCTGGTCAGCACCACTACGTGCTCGTTTTATAACGCTCTCCCAGGCCGGAGAATCCGCCTCCTTGAAGCGCGGAAATAATCTGACCAGCGATGCCTCAGCCGCAGTCTTTATCCGTGCATCAAGAGACGCTTGTAACATCTCACTTCCGCCGCCTTGATACACCTTTGCCACCGCAACGATCTCGCGGACAAGGGCATCCCGATCGGAGGCAGCTTTTGAGCGGCGGCTATCCATACTGCGCCGGGCCTCGATACCCTCGTCACCTGACGGGTTACCGCGGGCATTAAGCGTTTGCTGTGCAGCTTCTGCTTCTACGATCAGACGGCGAAGGTCATCCGCTGCTTGACGTTGAATAAAGACAAACACGAGAGGGCTTTCTGTCCCAGCACTCTGTGCTGCTCTGAGCATATCTTTCTCGGCAGATGACCATCCATCACGAATCCAGACAGGAACTGTCACTGAGTCCGCTAACGGCGGGGTCTGGTCTCTAGTTATTGTCATCTGACGAGCTTCTTTTGCTGCGCCCTGTATCAGAGTGATGCTACGAATAATCTTGTCAGCATCCGCATAGAGTAGCTGATCGCGCTGGAACTGGATCGCCGCATCATCATTGGCCAGTTTTGCCTGGCGGCTTCTGAATTCGGCGTCCCATTCGCTTCCCTCACGGGTTTGAAGCCGATACTCGTCGCCTATTTTCATGAGAAGACCTTTATCAGAAAGTTGCCGTAATAGACCCTCAACGTCGTTGCGGAGTTTCCCGTTGTCAGCACAAAGATCATCGACGAGAAGATCGGCAATATGGTCTTTTGTGGCCCGGACCCCGATATCAGCCGCACCATCCCGTTTTACCTGCCAGATCAGGAATATTAAGCCACAAATCCTCTGCGCTAAGAGCCCAAAATCCTTACCCACCTGAATAATTCGCTCGTTAATCTCGCGCAGTAGCACGCCGGTATTAACCATCTCGGGAGCTAGGGCGGTGAACAATTCATCCCCGCTGACAACAGCTCCCAGGTCTTTCAACGCAATCTTTGCAACAGCATCATGGATTATGCGAAGTTGAGAACGAAGCTGACTATGTGTTCCAGCTGCATCTATCTGACGAAAACAATGTTCCCAGAAACGTCTGCGTACTGGCAACAGCGGGTAGTCATCAATGATATATTTACGGTCTTCTGATACCTCACCGATACCAGTACCCTGTAACTGTCGCGATATCTCGCCGGCATTGTCGTCGAGTACTTTCTTCACACTGGCAGACGCATTCGCCTTTTTAAGCAGAATAACCTTGCGTGTAACGGTCTCCACGTCTGCATCAGAAAGAGGAATCCTTATGGTGAAACGATCCATCAATTTCTGAAGAAGTTGGATATCCGTTAGAGCGCTCTGACCGGCAGCAATAATCATGACCTGGCTGTCCATTTGTTTGGATATTGCCTCAGCAACCTCGGTAATAAGCACAGAACGGTCAGTGGATTGCCCGATGTACTGCTGAACTTCATCCAGCACAAGAATAGTACACGGCATGCGGCCGTTCTTGCCAATGCGAAGCAACGCCTCCTTGGCAACCGTCAAAAAATGCTCAGTGGTGATATCAGAGGTCTGGGGTGGGAATTCAGCCTTGATAAGCTGCTTTGCCTCAGCCTCACTATTTGCAAATCCGGGGATTGCTTCAATAATGGCCTTAGATAACACCGGGCTTACGTAGAGGTTATTGAGTTCTTTGTCAAAATTCTTACCAGCAATTTCGACAGTCTGCCTAACATCTTCATAATGGCCATTAGCATGAAGCCAGAGGCTGAACCGTGCTTGAGGATAAGACTTTGGCAACCCCGCTGCCGCAAGAATGATACCGAGAACGGTCAGCCGGACCTGATCCGAGATGCCACTGGGCAACGATCCCGCTGCTGCGAGTATTCCTCCTGTCCTCTTTCCGGCAGTATCGAGCTCCCGGAAAAGATCTTGCAAATCAGAAGGCAGAACCGGAACAAGAGACCGTGCTGTGGACCCATCTTGGAAGGAGGTATCCTGCCATAAGTGCGTGAGCATCTTCAGAAGATGCGATTTTCCGCTCCCGAAAAACCCGCTGACCCATGCGGCCTGCTGGCTTGGTTTCGCATTACTGTAGAGGAATGCATTTAGGATAAGCTGAATACCTTTTGCATATTGCCCTTCGCAGACAAATGTTTGAAGTTCGCCTTTGAGTTCCTCGGTGGCATCGATACGCGATTGCCCCTGGTTAACAAGTGGCTGGGTAGATGGGTCTCGTTCGAGGACATCTTTTATTTTCTTCTGCATGTTAAGCCCCCCCTCCGTGGAGAGAAATTGGTATTGCCATGTAATTCCATCCGTCACGGGCATCAAGTAAGCGGTAATTATTATCCTCAAACTGCCCAGGGAAGAAGACAACGAGCCGTCCTTTAATCTTATGCTCAACAAGCTTTAATACCTGAGACACACGCGCCAGGCCGAACAGTGATCCCGAACCAAAAGCAGCTATAACTGAAGAGGCATCTGCCTCAGGCATGTCAAGACGGATGCAAATTTGGTCAGCTACATACTGAGCAAATTCAGCTTCCAGCTTGAGTCGCAGATCTTCCGGTGCCTCAAAATAGGCTTCTCGATATTCGTCGTCGGCCATCCATGAGGCAAATGCATTCGTGATGTCTACCTCAATCCATTTATGATCGGCTACTTGGGTAGCCGTTTCAAATGCCTTTTTCCGAGCGCGCAGTGTACGTTCAAGTTCCTTATCATAAACAAGCATGATGATACGTTGCGCCCCGGATATTGTCTGTTGCCAAGGAAGTGATATGTGCCTGCTGTATTTTTCAGCAAGGTCCTCGATTTTCCCCATTTATCCGGTCCCTCCTTGTCGATCGAGACGTGTAAGGTCAAGCTCAATAACTTCTCCGGCAGTCTTCATGTCAATCAACCCCATACGCTTTGCATCCAGAGCTAACTTAATGGCAGCAGGCGGTGTACAGTCAAGGATAGCCATCCAACCGGAAGAAAAAAGTTCCTCGCCACGAAAACCAGCCATATATCCTATATAAAGTGAATATGCAATATTTACAGGTTTAGGCTCCACAAGTTTACGCTTTTTAAAGGTACGCCCTGCCAAATGTCCAGACTGTGACCAGGAACTTGCTGTATTACGAACCACCTTGTCAATGCTGTCATCGTTCAGCCTATCTCCAACGTGATGTTTAACCGCTGATCGCAAAGGATCCCTAAGCAACTCACTGCTCTCTGGTAAGGCCATGATAACAGGAGCTGTGACTGCCAGTAGAGGATCACGAGCGAGAGCGCAGGTCAGTGCCAAAAGGCGCTGCGCCTGCCCATCGATATCCCATAGGCGTCTCAGAATTCTAAAAATGGGAACAGCTATATTTAGTGCGTACAACTCGCCAAGTCGCTGGTTGGTGAGACGACGGGTCGCCGTCGTACTCTTAGCAAGGCAGTTCTGTTCGACTATAACTGAAGTATAGTCTACTCGGGAAGCTGCAAGTTCTGCGCATTTAAAGAGGGTCGAAAGCTCTTCAAACATGATCGTTCGGCTAGTATGCGTCCCTTTTGCTCCGAATCGGAATCCGGCCTTCTCTGCGGTGGATGCCGGTCCTGCCAATGGAAAAAATTGTGCGGATAAATAGTTCATAATAAGAGTATATTCGAACGCAGGATGGCTGTCAAGATTTATTCTTCAATGGGCCGGCAAGTTTGCCGGCTTATATAAGTTTCTAATTATGATAATTGAGTATGCAAATGGATTGGTAGACGTGAATCTTTAAGCCGATGCTTATTATTATCCTTTTCAGGCAATCTCCATAGCATACTTGTCTGCTTCCTTAGGAGTTAGGCGACAGGACGGCGACAAGATAATGCCACAGTGGCGACATCGTGTTGCCATTCTATTAACGCCGATTCCAGACAGCCAACCCGGCGCCTCCTTCATCTGACTTTTCTTGAGTTTGTCCAGCCCCATCAATACCGAATATTATCCGGGAATGAGCTATCTGAATTTATTCCCTTGGACTAGATACTAGCAGCTTTTTTGAAGTCTTATTCTAGGCATTTATGCCTAGAATAAGACTTCAAAAGCCCCTATAATTAACTTTCAAACTCAACACCAATATATAGTGATAATTCAATAAGATATAAGCCAAATAGTGGGTGGCAATATATATATATTCAACACATACAGTTTGAAAGAAGAGCTGCTGCCATCGTACGGAATTCACAGTTCAGTTATCAACACTAAGGCACAATCAGGATGGACCGTCTCTTGTCACCATTCCCACCCTATTAGAAAGAATGTCTCGCTGACAATAAAGTATCTCACTTAATTCCTCTCTTCAAGGTTTGACTTGGAGGACATGACGATGGCATATTTTTCGGATTTATTTCCCAATCCATATCATGTCACTATCATCATATCAGCATTTTTCTCCTCAACAGCCTAGCCCTGATCGGCTGACATAATATATCCGGGCGGATCTTGGAGAGTGAGCTTGAGTTTGCTGGGAACCTCGCGGGCGTAGCACGTCACCTTCGCTATTCAGATGTTAAGAAGCCTGATTTCGGAGCTCGCATACTGAAGCGCGCGATTGATAAATGCGACCCAATAGCTGTCATCAAATGCCTGCTGTTCGCTTTGGAGCATTACGAAACAGAGAAGATTGCAGCCGCCGATACGATCCTGCGTGACGACCTGAATTTTCGGAATTATCGCAAAGACTCGCGTTGGACCTCGGAAGCGTGGTTTCTGCAGAAGGCTACAAAGGTCTATGAGGAATTGACTCGGGAGAGGACTGCGCAGGTTCAACAGAATCTTGGCTATCCTCCCAGGTGAATTATCAGTCCGAGCAAGTTTTGATTCGACTGGCCGAGCGTCAGCCAGAGGCGATCTGGGACTACTTCGAAGCTCAACTTTCCAAAAAGGCCGCGAAAGGCGAGGACGAAGATCGCTTCGAAGCGGTTCCGTTACGATTCCATGGCTAGAAGATGAGTTTTCGAAAGACCCGCAACTAGCGATATGCAAGGGGTTGTCGCGGTTCGCTCAAGACCCGAAATTGTTCCGGTTTCGAGGTGGGCGTCTGCTTAAGCAGGACGTTTCCTAATTGCACCCCAGAGTTCGTTGCTGCACTTGCCGGGTTGGTAAAGACCGGCGGCGATACTGAGGTGGAATTTGAACCGGCGATTCTCCAGAATTATCACGGTGAGACTGCCACCTACGTTGTCTTGAAATAGGTCGTATCCCTTTCAAGATGATGATCTTAAAATGAGCGGCGTTCGAGTGAGAGCGACATCACTGGAGTTGTCTCTGGTGAACTGGGCCTCGCTAAACATTGCGGGCTAAGAAGGAATCCTTTACGGCATGGCGGCAGACGAACCGCTGGCGGTCAAATCGTTCGCAGAAAAGCACTTCGCAGAACTCGCCATTATGATCGCATCAGAAAAGCGTCGCGTCGAGGCCAAAAGCAAAATGCGAAACAGGATCTATGACGAAGACGATGACAAGTTAGACGACGATGATGGTAACGAATGAGGCCGTTAGACTGATCTACATCTAATTCCCGGCATCCCGCGCCCGGATAGCGCTAACACGTGATCGCAATATAGAGGGGTAAGCGTCAACCCATATTTAAGCACAAGGTTCACTGATTGTCGCTGAAACTATTGCTCATGCTGGTAACCTATTCATAATTTTTTGGGGCCTTGCAAGAATACCGTTAGCCCTCATATTTCAATTGAGAGGATTTAGGGATCCGTGTTCGCATCCGATAAAATAGGCTGGACACCTTTTTTTGTGCTTTCGCGCTTATCGAGTTGGTCGCGGAAGTATTTTGCTTTGGGAAAGTACTGAAAAATATCCTCCCTGCTCGCCTCTTTTTCAATATTCTCGCAGGAGGCTTCTGCAACTGCTTGTATGCGCTCATAAACCGAAGTATTAGGCAATTCAGACAATCGTTTACAAAAGAAGTAGATGTTCTCGAACATCCTTTTCCTCCCATGTCTCTTAACAAGGAAAATCGTATCCCGATCATCTTTCAATGCTATATATTTTATGGGACACTTTATCCCATCGCATTCAAACAGAATAAAAACAACGTCAATATAGGCTGATGGAGCGCAGATGTAGTCGACGAGCAAGGCATAATCTTTGTCTATATTCTCACCTGCCGGGCACAAGGTATAGAAGTCTGCGCTAAAAGGATATTCATCATTGGAGGAAGTTAGATAAGACTCATTTATCTTTAGTATCTCTAGCAAGTCCGACATTTTTGAAGACTTTTTCTTTCCCCTTACGATCTTTGAGTAGTATTGCTGCGTAACATGCACTTTCGTAGCGAGTTCTTGTTGAGAATAGCCGAATAATTGCCTAATGACTTCCAACCGTTCAAACATAGTCTCATTTTACCATATTCAAATGGCCCAAATTGTCTCCAACAGAAATCACATCGATGCATTCTTTTCTATAGAACCGTACAGGCTGGTCAACACCACGGGACGAGGCTGTGAGATACACTGGAACGGATAAGGTCAGTAGTGTGATACCGTTGACTGAGCATGAGAATGATCATGCCGCCTCTGTGCCGCCAAAGCCTGGGATCGCCAGTTATAGGGGGCTGCGGCAGCTAATATCGCCAGATCGGGTCCGAAGCATCAACAAGATATTTACATCAATCTACTTGCGACCACGCCCGTAACTCCATTGTGGTTTCGTCAACAACAAATATTTTTAACAACTGCTCTAAGCGTAACATGGTATGGAGAAAATCTTCCTTAAATTGCAGAGTTGCGACAGTCACAATTGTGACCGTCACAACTCTGGCGATCTTAAGAATGATGCATGCATTAAGAAGACGCCTGGTTGTGAGTCGTCAATCACATCTGCATTTTCACAACTCCAGCTGAGGGTAATATGTAGAAAGGA
>Ga0182021_10001395_pt1 | contig 27538 bp, 15 predicted proteins | sample 612E3MmetaG_FD_120493 | JGI IMG/M metagenome (GOLD analysis project Ga0182021, IMG submission 120493) | Permafrost microbial communities from Stordalen Mire, Sweden - 612E3M metaG (Illumina Assembly) | ecosystem: Environmental > Terrestrial > Soil > Wetlands > Permafrost | place: Sweden...
AGGAAGGGTTGTTCCTTTCGCAGACTATTATTATACAGGAAGTCGGCGATCATTTCTTTGCCTGTTCCAATCGCCCCCTGGATGAGAACTGCCGAATCAGTCGGAGCTGCCCGCGTGGCCATATCCAGGACTTCCAGAAATTTTTTGTCTTGGCTCTTGATGTTCGCCGACAGCACACGACGGGCGAGTTCCGATTTCAGCGCTTTGTTGTGCGTGACCAATCGTTTCCGCTCGAGTGCCCTTTCGATCAAGCCAAGGAGATCGCTCACGTGGTAGGGTTTTGGTATGTAGTAGAAAGCTCCCAAGTCCATGCATTCGACAGCGATTTTCACATCGTGCACCGCCGTAAGCATGATGACCTCGGTGTCCAGTTCCTGTTCTTTCACAAACTTCAGTACTTCAATACCGTCGACGTTGGGCATCATGATGTCGAGGAGAACCAGATCAAACGGGAGAGTCTGCAGCATGTTGATGGCAGCAGCACCGTCATTCGCGGTGTCGACGTAGTACCCCTGCCGCGGCAAGACACGCTTAAGCAATTCGAGGTTGACATCTTCGTCATCTACTGCAAGAATGGAAGCCGATAGTTTTGCCATGGTGCACCTTCTCCTTAGCGATCATTTGTTTGCGTGTCTATGAACAATCATTTCGCTCTAAACCATTCACAGAGTTTCAGTCGAGGCTGTTCAAAAAGTGCCGTTGTCATTTTCCCAAGGGTCCGAAGGACTCCTTCGGAGGATCACTTCGTGACGATCCCGATTTATCGGGAGAGAGATCTTACCTCAAATCAAGATTCCTCACTACGTTCGGAATGACAAACCGAGCCTTTGTCATTTCGATCCCGCTGCTTTTTGGCGGGAGAGAAATCCAATCCCAGCACTTTTGGATTTCTCAGTCTCCACCTCCCCGACAATGGAACTCGGGGCAGGTCGGCGGATCCTTCGAAATGGGAAACGTGACTTAGGAGACAGCCTCGCTTTCTGCCTCTCCAGACCAAAGGGGGGTCGATGTGGGTTGTCCTTCCCCCGATCTCAAACGCCTGCTTTCTCTTGCTCCCACGCTCCTGCGTGGGAGCAACGATCCTCGGATCAATGGTCCCAGACGACCACGTGCAAACAACGTGTCCTCTTAGCTCTTGATATTCGCTGACAGCACACTACGGGCGAGTTCCAATTTCAACGCTTCATTCTGCGTGACCAATCGTTTCCGCTCAAGCGCCCTTTCGATCAAACCGAGGAGGTCACCATCATAATATGGTTTCGTGACATAGTAGAACGCCCCCTTGTCCATACACTCGACGGCGGTCTTCACATCCTGCATGCCCGTCAGCATGATAATCTCGGTTTGAGGGTATTTCTGTCGAATGATCGTCAGGGCCTCGATGCCACTCATCCGCGGCATGCTGATATCAAGCAAGACAACGTCTGCTTGTTTCACTCTGAGTTTCTCGAGAGCCTCCTCGCCGTCAGCTGCCGTGTCGACATCAAAGCCTGCTGACTTCAGTTTGAACTTCAGCGAAAGGCGAAGGTCTTCTTCGTCGTCAACCACAAGGATGTGTTCGTTCATATGATCCCCGGCAAATTCTCTTCTTGTCATCCCCGCACGTCGTAAGCGGGGATCCAGTACATGTTTCAGCTGCGGCTTTGTGCAGTACTTGAGCTTAGTTCTGGATTCCCGATAGAAGAGTTCGGGAATGACAAGGTTTTGTTTCTCGCTCCCACGCTCCTGCGTGGGAGCGACGATGTTTGGATCATGAGGTTTCCACGCAGATCGTGGGAACAAGAAAGGCCCCCCCACCGATCACGCACGCCTACTTCGCCTCCGTGAGCCCGTATGCCTGGATCTTCGAGTAGAGTGTCTTGACACTCAGTCCGAGGATTTCCGCAGCCGTTTTCTTGTTCCATCCAACCGATTGGAGCACGCCTCTCACATGAGCCACCTCAATCTCATCAAGCGAGATCGCGCTGCCGACAAGAATGCCCCCCCGGCTCGGTCCGGATCCACCTTCTGACAACGTTCTTGGTGTCAGCGGGAGAGCGAGGTCGTCCACGTAGATCATATTGTCTTGCGACAAGACTGCTGCCCGCTCGATGACATTTTCAAGCTCGCGTATGTTGCCCGGCCAGTCATACTTCATCAGAAGCTCAAGCGCTTTTCCATCGAGGCGTTTCGGCTCTCCCTGACCGGCATGACCTTTGAGGAAATGTTCCACCAGCAACGGAATATCATCTTTCCGATCGCGGAGAGACGGGAGGAGTACGGTGACAACATTGATCCGATACAATAGATCCTCTCTGAACCTCCCTGCGATTGTTGCCTGCCGCAGATCTTTATTCGATGCCGAAATGATGCGTACATCCGATCGGAGATTTTTATTTCCTCCAACGCGTCGGAATTCACCCGTCTGCAGGAATCTCAAAAGCTTCGGCTGAACGGTGAGCGCCATGTCACCGATTTCATCGAGGAACAGCGTCCCTCCGTTCGCCATTTCGACTAACCCTTCTTTCATGCTCTTTGCATCGGTGAAAGCCCCCTTTTCGTGACCGAAGAGTTCGCTCTCAAGGAGAGCTTCGGGAATCGAAGAGCAGTTCAAGGCAAGGAACGGCTGTTCTTTCCTCGGGCTGTTACTATGGAGGAATTCCGCCACCAACTCTTTTCCCGTCCCGCTTCCGCCCTGGATAAGAATCGATGCGTCCGTTGGTGCCGCCCGCAATGCCAGGTCCAGCATTTCGAGAAAGCACTTGCTCTTACCGATCATTTTGGACGAGGACTGACCATACGCCAGTTGTCGTTTCAGGGCCTTGTTATGAACAATCATCCGCTTCCAATCGAGGGCACGCCCGATCAGCCCCAGCAAGTCGTCAATCACATACGGCTTCGTGAGATAGTAGTACGCACCAAGTTTCATGCATTCAACGGCAGTCTTAACATCCTGAACCGCCGACAGCATGATGACTTCCGTGTCAAGATGTTGATCTTTTACATACCTCAAAACCTCCACACCATCAACCCGCGGCATTCGGATATCGAGCAGGATCAGATCAAAGGGGAGTGTCTGAAGCACATTAATTGCCTCGAGCCCGTCCGAAGCGGTCTGGACATAATACCCTTCCAAACCGAGCACGCGCATCAAAGGGTCGAGATTTGCTTCCTCATCATCCACTGCAAGAATTGAGATCGGTTGTTTTGCCATGACATTCCTTACGAAGGTTTTTGCCTTGTCTTTTTTGCTTGTCATCCCCTCATGTTTTTGGAGGGGATTCCCGCCTGCCTCAGTCGAACTAGTTTGGCGGGCAGGCAGAACGTGAACTGCATCCGCCAGGGGTCGGTTTCAAGCTCAATCCTGGATTCCCGACAGAGGCATTCGGGAATGACAGGGTTTTATTTTTTGGTGCTTTGCGTTTCTGTGTGTCACGCTTTTGTTGGGAACATAGAGATCCACAGAGAAATGCGGAGTCACACAGAGAGAAGGAATAGTATTCTTGTCTGCGTACCTCCCCGCCTGCCTCAATTGATGCTCACAGGCGGGCAGGTGTGCCCCTCCGTGTAGCTCTGTCATGCTTTTATCCTCGCCTCACACCTTTTCATCCAGCACTTCTCGGATTTTGCGCAGCACCAAATTCGGGCTGTAGGGCTTCTGAATGAAATCTTTCGCCCCCGAGCGAAGCAAATTCGATTTCAGATTTGGCTCCAGATAGCCGCTTGCCAGGATGATCTTGACATTCGGATCGATCTCCTTCATCGACGTAAACACTGCCGCCCCATCGAGTTTCGGCAGCCCAAGATCCGTCAGGACGAGGGCGATCTTCTCTTTGTTCAACGAGAAGATTTTGATCGCAGCCAGACCATCCAAAGCAGTCAGAACGGTGTACCCCGCCCTCTCGAGCGTCGTTTTCATCAGGCCCAGGAGGTTCTGCTCGTCTTCCACAAGAAGAATCGTCTCTTTGCCCCGGAGATTGTCGGCGGCATTATTCTCATGTGGCACCGCCGGAGTCGCGAGCGCCTCTGTTACGGGGAGATACAACCTGAAGGTTGTGCCCAGGCCGATTTCGCTCTCCACATCGATGTAGCCGTGATGACTCTTGATGATTCCGTAGACTACGGAGAGACCAAGCCCGGTCCCCTTCCCACGCTCCTTCGTCGTGAAGAACGGCTCATAGATTTTCAGCTTTGTTTCCTCGTCCATCCCCTTTCCGGTATCCGAGACAGCAATGCAGACATACTCCACGGCATCCGCCTCACTGAATTTCTTTCGCACCTCACTGTTACTGATAACGTTCGTACGAATCCCGATCTCACCGCGACCCAGGTTCCCCGTGGTCGCATCGGTGATCGCATCACGGGCATTGACACACAGATTGAGCAACGCCTGGTGCAGCTGCGTCTGGTCCATCATGATGATAGGGATGGTTTTATCCAGGTGGAGGGAGACAGAGATTGTCTTCGGGAATGTATCATCGACCATTTTCGCCAGCTCTTTGATGATCGCATTCACTCTGATGGGTTCATCCGTTGCATCGGATTTCCGTGCGAAGGTCAGAATCTGCCGCACAAGGCTTGCACCCCTCTGCACCGCCGTTGTGATTTCGCCGACACTGTCTTTCAAGAGCACCGGATTATTGCCCGCACGCTCAACCAACGCCGTGTGACCGAGAATGATGCCGAGGATATTGTTGAAATCGTGGGTAATGCCGCCGGCGAGGAGTCCGAGACTCTCCATCTTCTGGGCCTGGCCGATTTGCTTTTCCATCTGCAGCTGCTTCGTCACATCTCTGATGGTGCCGCGAAGCATGATGACCTTTCCCTGCCTGTCGCGAACGGCGGTGGCCGTCTCCTGGACATTCAGTTTCTGTTTGTCCTGACGTATGACAATTGCTTCAAAATCCTTCACAAATCCCTGCTGGTTTATCCTGCTGAGGAATTCCGCCCGTCGCCGGCTGTCGGCATACAGGTCGCGCCCCACATCCATCCCGAGCGCCTCTTCTCTTGAAGGAAATCCGAACATCTCGATGCCGGCGGCGTTGAGATCCAGAAGCTTTCCGTCGGCAGAGCTGATATAGATACAGTCCTTCGATTCCTCAAACAGCGCGCGGAATTTTTCTTCCGACCCTCGGAGGCTTTCTTCCGCTTTCTTGCGGCTCGTAATGTCACGGTTCACAACAAGAATGCCAATTGTCTTGCCGGTTTGATCCTTGACGGGGACTTTGGTTGTTAAGGTGCATTTCTCGACTTCTCCAGTGTCCGGATTGAGTTTCGTCTGCTCTCGATTGATTACCGGTACTCCCGAAGCAGCGATCGCATCTTCTTCAGTGAAGTGTAGTTCCACAAATGCGGAGGGTACGAAATCCCGATCGGTCTTGCCGATCAACGCCTCAAGCGATCCGGCGCCAAGCGCCTTGATCGACGCGCCGTTCGCCATGAGGTACTGGTGTCTCAGGTCTTTGAGACAGACTTCATCTGGAATGCTTTCGATGAGAGTCTGGAGCAACGTCCGCTCCTTTTGAAGCATGTCTTCTATCCGCTTGAGTTCGGTGATGTCGCGATTGATGCCGACGAGGCCGATGATCTTGCCTTCGCTGTTCTTCAGAGGGATCTTCGAAATCAGCAAGCTTCGCTCAATCTCTCCGGTCACAGGATCGATCTTGTCAGAGACTCTGTTCGTGGTATGACCTCCAACCGCCAGGACGGCATTCTCTTCCCATCGCACGTCCTTCACGAGGTGTTCGGGAATGAAGTCTTCATCTCGCTTTCCGATGATTGCCTCTGATGAGGTTTGCCTGAGAGCGTTCACTGTCCCCAAGTTTACGACGATGAATCTTCTCTCCGTGTCCTTTACTGCGATCTCATCCGGAATGGCGTCGATGATCGTGCGCAGAAGGGTTCGCTCTTCCTCTAACCGTTTCTCGGCTCTGTTTCGCTGAGTGACATCGCGAAAAACGCTCAGGAGATGTTTCCCCCCCTCACTCTGATCAATGAACGAGTTGGAAATGTCGACATCAAGTTCATCATCGTTCCAGAGCCTTATCGTCGCCTCGAATCGCGCAACAATGTTCCCGGTGGCGAAACGCTTTTGGTACAGCTCAATACCTTCCGACGGCCCATGGCTCTTGTAGATCGTGGAGAACACTTCCCCCACAAGGTGTTCACGCGGCTTCTTTACAAGTCGGCAATACGCCTCATTCACATCGATTGTGCAACCGGCGCTATCAGTCAGGCGCATGCCATCTGCCGAATGCTCCCATACAGACCGAAAACGCAATTCCGACTCGCGCACTGCCGCCTCTGTTTTCTTGTGCTCCGTCACGTCACGCGAGATTCCGAACGTACCGACGATTGTTCCGTCCTTGTCACGCAGTGGCATCTTCGTGGTCGAAGCCCACGTCACGTGGCCATCCGGCCATGTTTCTTTTTCTTCCACACCGATGAGGGGCTGGCCTGTTCGCATGATTGTCTGTTCATCATTGAACGCTCTCCGGGCATGCCCCTGTGAGAAGAAGTCAAAGTCTGTCTTGCCAAGCGCCTGGGATGGATCGCTCAGGCCAAACCTCTTTATTTGTGACCCTGAGTTTCTCACGAAGCGGCTTTCCATATCCTTGAAGTAGATATGGTCAGGGACGTTGTTCATCAACATTTCCATCTGGTACCGTTCCCGGGCCAGGGCCTCCTCCGCCCGCCTGCGTTCAGAGATATCCCGGATAATAGCAGTATAGAATTGTCCTTCGGAAACTTCCCATGAGGCGAGCGAAAGCTCCATGGGGAATTCGGTGCCGCCTTTGCGCACTCCTTTCACTTCCACCGTGTCGCCGACAATATGCGGCTTGCCCCCCGCCTGAAACCTCTTCAGGCCGTCGCTGTGCTCCGAGCGAAAGTCTTGCGGCATGAGGTTGGTAAGAGGTTGCCCGACGACCTCCACATATGTGTAGCCGAATGTGCGTTCAGCAGCCTTGTTCCAGCCGGAGACATTCCCATGGCTGTCTGCGGTGACAATCGCATCGTTCGCAGATTGCAGAACTGCGCGGTATCGAGCTTCGCTCTGGCGCAATGCCTCAGCTGCTTTGTTGGTCGCATCTTCGGCGAGCTTGTGCTCGGTGACGTCGCGGATATATGCACCAAGACCTTTTTTTCCGTCCGCAAGCTTGACAGGAAACTTCATCGTCTCATAGTAGCGCCCCCTGACGAATTCTTGAGAAATCTGGAGAGAATTCGAACGCAACGTCAGTTCATCAGTCTTTTTGCACTCCCTGGCAGCCTTCTCATCCATCAAATCGAAATCGGTCTTACCGAGAATCTCGTTCTCCGTTTTGTTGTAGAATTTGCATAAGGGACCATTTGCAATGAGGTGATGGAACGTGTCATCTTTCAGAAATGCCATGTCTGATGTGGAATCGAGGAATGTGCGAATCCTTTGCTCACTCTCACGCAATGCCTCCTCCGCCCGTTTCCGTTCGGTAATATCGCGACACACTATCAGCAAGCCGACGGTATTTCCCTTCTCATCGGGGATCGCTGAAGAGTTGATTTCTCCCCAGAAGAGCGTCCGATCATCTTTGAGAAGTCTAATCTCCCGTTGTGCGGGCGCAGATCCATCTGATGCGAGTGCCTTGAGACGTGAGAACACCAAAGGATGATCTTCTGGAAGGATCCAGTTCAGGACGCTTGTGCCGATGATGGTCTGCTCCGGAGAAACCCCGAACATCTCGACAGCTTTTGGCGATGCAAATTGAAGAATACCCTTCATATCAGTGATGATGAGCGCATCCGGCGTTGCTGCCGTCAGTGTCCGGTAGTATGCCTCCGAAGCACGCAGTGCTTCCACGGCTTGTCGCCGCTCGATACGCACCTTCGCCTCTTTCAATTCACGGTCGATGGCAGGCATCAGACGCGCCATGTTGTTTTTCATCACGTAATCATGGGCACCCCGGGTCATCGCGTCGACGGCAACTTCTTCGCCCATCGTCCCGGAAACGAAAATAAAGGGGATGTCCAACTCACGCTCATTATAGATACTCAAAGCCTCTATGCCGCTGAAGCCAGGGAGCCTGTAATCGCAGAGGATAAGATCCCACGCCTGCTCGTCGAGCGCGCCCACAAATGCTGCCTGAGTCTCAACGCGCCGGCATTGGGCAACGTAGCCGCCCTTCTTGAGCAGCCGTTTCAACAGCTCCGCGTCACCTTCGTTATCCTCAACCATTAGGACATTGATGGGCTTTTTCATCGCGACATACTCCCTATTGTGTTCTTGCTATTTCCTGCCTTGATCCGTCACGCCTTTGTTGAAGTCGTCCTGCGAGCATTGTTGTCATTTCGAAGGATCCGCCGACCTCCCCCGAATTCCGTTGTTGGGGAGGCGGAGACTGAGAAATCTGATCAAAAAGAAAGATTTCTCTCCCGATAAATCGGGATCGAAATGACATAATCACTTTTTGGACAGCCTCGCGGTCCGCTTCTCCCGATCTCCCATTCTCCTTTTCCACTCTTCTCCGTTTCGTCTTCGCTCTCTCCCACACCCTCATTTCACCGGCGGCGGCTGATTCAGAAGCAGCCAGTAAAGCCCGAGCTGACGCACGGCCTCGAGAAACTTATCAAAATCGACCGGCTTCTGTACAAAACTGTTCGCCCCGAGGCTATATCCCTTTACAAGGTCCTCTTCCTGTCGCGACGAGGTGAGGATGACGACAGGAAAGAGGCGTGTTCGATCGTTTTCCCGTATTCTCCGCAGAACTTCCAGGCCGTCCACCTTGGGCAGCTTCAAATCAAGAAGGATAACCGAGGGGCAAATCGCGGAACCCGCGTACTTTCCTGCACCAAGGAGACAGTCCAACGCTTCCTGGCCGTCCCGCACAACGACCAGTTCGTTTAGAATATTCAAATTCTTGTTTTTCTCGAAGGCGCGTATCGTCAAATCGACGTCATCGGGGTTATCCTCGACGAGGAGTATGACTTTCTTTTTTTCCATGAAATCACCTTTCATTATTTCTTCGTTTGTCATCCCCTCGTGTTTTAGGAGGGGATCCCCGCCTGCCTCAGGTGAGCTAGTTTGGCGGGCAGGCAGAAAGTGAACTACCTCTGCCAAGGGCAAGCGTCAAGCTCAGTTCTGGATCCCCCGCCTACGCTGCGCTTCGGCGGGCAAGCCGACTACAGCATTTCCCGAAGGGATCCTCCGAAGGAGTCCTTCGGACCTTTGGGACGGGAATGACAGGGGTTGTTAGCTCTGAGGAAGGTCGCTTATCGAGCCATCCTCGTTATACAAATCCTTCCATTTTGGGTTATGCTCTTCGATCAATCGCAATTTCCACTGCCGGTTCCACTTTTTAAGCTGCTTTTCCCTGACTATCGCGGCGTCGATATTTTCAAACACTTCGTAGTATACTAGCATTTGCACGTGGTAACTTTTCGTGAAACCCTTGTGGACCTCAATCTTGTGTTCGTACACACGACGCACCAAGTCGTTTGTTAATCCTATATACAAAGTCCCATTCCTCTTGCTGGCCAGTATGTAGACGAAGAATGTCTTAAGCATTCTTTCTTTCCTTCTTGTCATCCCCTCATGTCTTTGGAGGGGATCCCCGCCTGCCTCAGTTGAACTAGTTTGGCGGGCAGGCAGAACGTGGACTGCATCGGCCATGGGCCAGTTTCAAGCTTGGACCTGGATTCCCGACTACAACGTTCGGGAATGACACAGTTTTGTTTTTGTTTTCTCTATTTGTCATCGGTGATAATCCGTGTCAATCCGTGTTGATCCGTGGTACATTTTCTTCACGAGAGGCGCCATGCTGTGAAGGAGCTCGCAGCCTGGCTCGTTTGTTCTGTCCGGGCGGGCAGGCGCTCCTGAACTGTGTGCCCACGAATCCAGAGCTAATGTCATTTCGACCCCTCTTCCCCGGGGGAGAAATCTTATACCAGGATCAGATTCCTCACTTCGTTCGGAATGACAAACAGGGAAAGTCATTACTGCCCAAGTCCCCCATTCCTCGTTTCTCCCATTCTCCGTTTCACGTTTTCTGCCCATCTTCCCTTCTCCGTTTCGCACATTCTCCCGCTCTCCGTTTCATCCTGGCTCTCTCCAAGCTTGGAGTCATTGCGAGCGTTTTGCGCGAAGCAATCCGTCGTGAGTAACATGGACAGACTGCTTCGTCGTTGCGCTCCTCGCAGTGACTGGAAGCAATCACAGCGTAAAATAGAACGTTGCCCCCTTTTCCACTTCGCTCTCCGCCCAGATTGTTCCCCCGTGCCGGCGAATAACCCGCTGCGCGGATGCAAGGCCCACTCCCGTGCCCGGGAATTCGGACTGGGCGTGGAGACGCTGGAACGGCGCAAAAAGCATGTCGGCATGCACCATATCGAAACCTGCCCCGTCATCCTTCACAAAGAAAGCCCTTTTGCCATCCAGTTCACGCGATCCGACCTCAATCTTCGTTTGGTCGTGTCTCGATGTAAATTTCCATGCATTTTCCAGAAGATTTTGCAGACACATTCTGAGCAACTGTGGGTCACCGATGGCTGACATTCCCGGTTCGATCATCACTGTAACGTGAGATCGCGTTTGCTGCCGCTGGAGATCCTCGACAATTTCTTCTGCCATGGTGGTCAGATCGATGGCCACACGGGACAGTTCAGCGCGTTGAATGCGAGAGAGTTCCAGAACATCGTCGATGAGCTGTCCCATTCGTTGGGCGGCGTTTCGCACCCGCAGCAAGTGGCTCTTGCCATGTTCGTCAAGCTTGCTCTGGTAGTCCTCCAGGAGAGCCTGGCTAAACCCATCAATACTTCTCAGAGGGGCCCGCAGATCGTGCGAAACAGAATAGGAAAATGCTTCGAGTTCTTTGTTTGCTTCCGCCAATTCAGCCGTGCGCACAGTCACCCTGTGTTCAAGCTCGCTGTTCAGTGTTCGTATTTCCTCTTCCGCTAGTTTTTGGTCCTCGAGAATACTCAGCAGCGAAGTCCGAGAGTGCTCGGAATCGTCATAAAGCCTCCGCATCTCAGCTTCGTTTTGCTTTCGCTCGGTGATGTCGCGGATGTTGCACTGAATCATTTTGTGACGATCAACCTGATAGACGTGACTTACGAACTCCACATTCATCAGCGCTCCTGCGGCTGTTTCCAGCGGCAACCCTTCGTACTTGATGTATTCTTTCTGCTGCAATTCCAGGAAGTTGGCCTTGTTTGCGACAATGTCTTTGAAGAACCCAAGATCCCAAATTCTTTTTCCAAGGAACGCATCATGCGAGTAACCCAACATCTCGACTAAGAATGGATTTACATCGATAACCATCCCCGTGTCAGCATCCAAAATCAAAATACCATCTCTCGCTGCCTCAAAGAGCCGATGGTACCGAAGCTCCGAAATGGTCAGCGCCTCCTCCGCCCGCTTACGCTCGGTGATATCAACGAACGTTGCCAGGAAGTCGTCATTGATTGTAGTGCCGGAAATAATTATTTCGCGCACACTTCCGTTCTTGCATGTGACGTGATAAACCTCCGATTCGATGTCTGTGCCCGTTTCTGCAGCATGCCTGATTGCGCTATCCCAATTGTGAACCACCCAGGTTCTGTAATGTTCTTCCGGATAAGCAATCATCCACCACTCGGCGAGCGTCGGGACTTCACCATAGGTGTATCCGAACACCTTGATGAACCGCTCATTTCTAAAAGTGATTACTCCATCCTTGTTCACGTAGCAGATGGGCAATGGTGTGCTTTCCAGGAGTTTCCGAAACTTCCCTTCGCTCTCTTTCAACGCCTCTGCCGCACGTTTGCGCTCGGTGATATCCCGGACAATTCCCTGAAATCGTCCACCTGATAATTGTTTTGCACTGATTTCGACGGGTACGAGGGAACCGTCCTTACGGATCATTTCCCGTTCGCTCAGGAGAGATTTCCCCTCACGGAGCTCATCCAATTTCAGCGGTTGCAAGGCGGGCACCGACGTTAGCTCATGCAATGTCTTCCTTAAAATCTCTTCCCGCGTATACCCCAGCAAAAGACATCCGGCAGGATTGACTTCTATGTATCTTCCTTCAGAGTCAGCAAGAAAGATTCCATCGGACGCCTGATCAATAAGTGCACGGTGACGCTCCTCGCTGACCTTCAGTGCTTCTTCCGCCTGCTTGCGCTCGGTGATGTCGCGGATATTGCACTGAATCACCTTTTTATGGGCCACCTCATAGACGTTGCTGACGAACTCCACCTCGATCTTGCGACCATCGGCAGTTTCCAGCGGCAGGCCCTCGTAACGGATGTACTCCTTTTGCAGCAATTCCAGGAAGTTGATCTTGTTTGCATCTATATCCTTGAAGACCCCCAATTCCCAGATCTTCTTGCCAAGGAATTCATCGTGTGAGAACCCTAACAACTCGACCATGAACGGATTTACATTGACGACCATCCCCGTCTCAGCATCGAGAATCAAGATGCCGTCTCTCGCCGCCTCAAACAGCCGACGGTACCGGACCTCTGAGAAAGTCAGCGCCTCCGCCATCTCATATTGTTCCCGATAGAAGCGATGTCGTTGATGCCGCCACACCAATCCCACGCCAGCACCCGAGGTCGCAAGAAGAGCGCCGAGAAGAATAACCATCATCCACAGACGAGCTCGCGCCGGCGCATTTACCTCTGTCAGATCCGTTCGCGCAACCAGAAACCAGGGAGAGTCTGGCACAGATCGGAGAGCGGCAACGACGGATTCTCCGCGATAGTCCACGCCTTCGATGACGCCTGTATGACCGAGAGCCGCTTGCGCGGCTGGGAGTTTTCCAGCGCTGAGGGGGAATCGCAGGTTGAGCGCTGTGTTTTTTTGAAAGCGAAGCTCATTTAAGAACAACACGTCGTTCCCTTCGCGGCGAACGATCAGTGTCTCTGATGTCCGGCTCGGCACAGGCCATGTTTGAATGAATGGATAAAGATATGCCTCAGGATCTATGCGAAGAAGGAGCACACCCAGTCGTCGATCGGGGTCAGCGTCGTCGATGATCGGAACCAGAACTGTCAGATAGATTTTCTGATCATGCTCATTCCGATGAAAATCTTGTACCGTTACTCCTCCTACCCGCATGAGTTCCATGGCAGTCTTTTGAACCACCGACGCAATGGGGACTGTCTTCTCGGGGACGGACATTCTGACAATGCCCCGCGTATCGAGCAGGACCAACCCTTCGTAGGAATAGTATGACTGCAACCGGGTTAACCATGTTTGGAGCTGTTGTTGGGCCTTCCCGTCGTTCTTTTGTTCTAAGAATCGCTTCACCAGATTGGAAAAGGCCGGGTTCTTGAAGAAGGTGGACGCGTCTCCCAACCGTTCCGTGCGATACTGCACCAGCTGGTTCACCTTCAATTGTGCGATCGCAGAGAGCTGGCGTTCTGCTTCTACGCGAAAGTTCTGCTGATAGTTCTGATACGCGAAGAACCCACCGGTAAGTATCCCCGCAGCAAGGCCGATGAAAATGAGCAGGAAGACTACGCCAGTCCGATTCTTGAGATTGTCAGAACGTTTCATAGAACAATCCTTTCCAAGCTTGTTCGGCGCCAAACGCCGCTGTCATTTGGATCCCGCTGCCGCTTCTGTCATTTCGATCCCGCTGCCTTTTAGCGGGAGAGAAATCGTTCTCCGGGTCAAGATTCCTCACTGCGTTCGGAATGACAAACGGGAGCATTGTCATTTCGACCCCACTGCTTCACATTGTCATTTCGATCCCGCTGCTGTTTAGCGGGAGAGAAATCTTACTCTGAGCCTGACAAGATTTCTCGTCTCCAAACAACGGAGACTCGAAATGACAAATAATGATGTTTGTGATTTCTGATTGACAAACGGGAGCATTGTCATTTCGATCCCGATTTATCGGGAGAGAAATCGTTCTCCGGGTTAAGATTCCTCACTGCGTTCGGAATGACAAACGGGAGCATTGTCATTTCGATCCCGCTGCCTTTTAGCGGGAGAGAAATCGTTCTCCGGGTCAGGATTCCTCACTGCGTTCGGAATGACAAACGGGAGCATTGTCATTTTCCCAAAGGTCCGAAGGACTCCTTCGGAGGATCACTTCGTGACGACCCCGATACTCCATCTGTCATTTCGATCCCGCTGCCTTTTAGCGGGAGAGAAATCGTTCTCCGGGTCAGGATTCCTCACTTCGTTCGGAATGACAAAATGCTCAGTGTCATTTCGACCCCGGGTCTCAGGGGGAGAAATCTTATCCCAGCTCACAAAGATTTCTCGTCACTTGCCCCTTCGGGGCTTCGTTCCTCGAAATGACAAACGGGGACAGTCGACACTCCCCAAGTCTCCCCCTCACCGCTTCCCCCATTCCCTTTGTTCTCATTCTCCGGTTCACCCTTTCGCCGTCTCCTGCTCCCCGCTCTCGCTTTCCTGGCTGGGATAGCGAACCCCTTCCTTCAGCCGGGCAAGCAGTTCATTCACTTCGTGTTTGAGTTCGCGGACCCGATCCTCGCGCCCAAGTGTCACCTCTTGCCAACGCTGCAATTCCTCGAGTTGACGAAGGGTCTCTTCTTTCGCCCGCTTGCGCTCGGTGATGTCGCGCACCATCGCAATCATGAGATCCGGTTGAGCAGGAGCCAGGGAACTAAGACGAATTTCGACCGGGAATGTCGTTCCATCTTTCCGTCTATGTGCCCCCTCAACTGTTCTCACCCCTCCCGATTTCATCTTATCGTGAATAGAGTCGATTATTTCAGAAGGAAGGATGGCCTCAATGTCCGACGCGGAAAGGCCCATGAGTTCATCTTTGCTATAGCCAAGGTCCTGGCATGCCTGCCCATTGCAGTTCCGAATTCGCCCTGTCGTCGCCTCCAAGACGTAGATTGCCTCGCCGGCGCCTTCGATGTAGGACTTCAACTGCTGCTCACTCAAACGGAGAGCCGCATCAGCCCGCTTACGCTCGGTGATGTCCAACACGGTTCCGACCATCGAAATGAGATCGCCCTTATCATCATAGTTACCATGAAAGGTTGAGTAGTAGTGTCCGACACTCTGATCCGGGCGAAGGAATTTTTGTTCATAGGAACCGGGACTATGCGTCTCAATCGCCCTTTTGATGAGCTCTTGATCGCGCTGATGATCCTCAGGCCATGGCGACAATGCGAGGATGGAATCAATGTGCGGTGTGAATGTTTCCGGATCGAGGCAAAAGGTCTTAAATACCTCCTCAGACCATTCAACGTCACCCGTCTTCACATCCCAGTCCCAATAACCCAGATGAGCCATTTCTTGAGCTTCTCGTAACCTCTTCTCACTTTTCCTCAACGCCTCTTCTGCCCGCTTGCGCTCTGTGACGTCGCGTGTGGCTACCATCCGCATCGGCTTGCCATGGTAGGGGATTTGTTTCGCGAACGCTTCGAGTGCTATCCTTGTACCGTCGGCACGCAAACCGAACGTCTCAAAGCGTCCTTCCACTCCTGATACAAAGCGATCACGGATGCTTTTGTGAACTTCGGGTGGCGCAAAATGAAGCAACGATTTGCCGACTGACTCTTCACGCGAGTAACCGAACATTCGACACATCGCATCATTGACTTCCACGATTGTTCCATTGTCAATGATGGCAATCCCCTCAACCGTAGCCCCCCATAACTCTCGGTACTGGGAATCACTTGCTCGCAGTGCCTCCTCTGCCCGCTTGTGCTCTGTAATGTCGTTATGTTCGATGACAGCATTGGTTATTCTGCCATTCGTGTCTATGATCGGGAATACTGTCACATCGAGGATGACCGACGTCGTATGTTCAAGATGGAGACCTTTGACTTTCGAGCTATCGTAGTTGATCTCGAAGCGTGCTGTTGTGCCGCGTTCAAACACCTCCTTCACAAGAGGCATGAAGCCCTGTTCGAGCACAATATTATCCTGGAATATGTTGTACCGTCCGACGACTTCATCTTCGGAGATCTTGAGTAATTCGCAACAGGCGTGATTCAATCTGATGAGAGTTCCATGATCATCGGCAATCCACATTGCGAGAGGGCTTTGCTCAATCAATCGATTCAGGAAGGCTTCTGAGTTTTGGAGTTTTTCGTCCGCTCGCTTGCTGGCCTCTTCAGCGAGCATCCGTTCTGTGATGTCAATAACTGTGGTGATGAAGTATGTCGGTCTCCCGGAACTGTCGCGCTGCAAAACGGTGGCAACATCAACCCAGACTGCGTTTCCCTTTTTATGGAGATAACGTTTCTGCCACCGCGCCGATTCACGCTCTCCAGAAAGCATTGAATTGATGATCTTCTGATCGCACTCGATGTCATCGGGATGAGTTATCTGCTGCCATTTTAGATTCGCCAATTCCTCCTGCGAATACCCCACCATGTCAGAGAAGGCTTTGTTGACTTTGACAGTGCCATCCGGCGAGGTCATGGATTTTCCTACCGCAGCATGTTCAAAGACATTCCTGAATCGCTCTTCACTTTCGGCCAGAGCTTCCTCCATTCGCCTTCGGGCGCGCCTCTCCGCAGCCTCTTCAAGCGCTCGCATGACTGCTGAAGGAAGCCTTACCAATCTGTCCTTCAAGACATAATCGACTGCTCCTTCTTTCACAAGCTCCATGGCAATGTCTTCACCCACTGTACCGGAGACGCACACAAAGGGAACAGCCGGACAGATTTGTTTGGTCCATCGCAACGCGCCGAATGCATCGAACCCTGGCAGCTTGAAATCGGACAAAATGATGTCGTACCTGCGGCTGCGGAGCCAGGAGACAAACTCGCTTTCCGTCGCCGTACAGTCGATTTCCAGATCAGAGATGGCATTCGTCAACTGCTCGCGCATGAGCTCAAAATCACGAGGAGAGTCTTCGAGACAGAGTACTTTTAACATGGTGCTCCTCTCAACTTTCGTTTCCGGTAGATGCAATGCCTTCCGGAGGTAATTCATTGATGACTGCCCAAAAAACGCCGATTTGCTTCACCGCTTCGATGAAATCCTGGAAGTCGACCGGTTTGACCACGTAGGCGTTGACCCCCAGCATGTAGCTGCTTATCAGATCCCGATCCTCGCGTGAGGAAGTGAGCATCACCACAGGCAAGGTTTTCAAGGCCGGATCCCCTCGAATCGCTCGAAGCACTTCGATGCCATCCATGCGGGGCATTTTGATATCCAACAGCAAAACCGCCGGAAGCCCTGGTTTCCGAAGTTTAAACTTTCCTTCGCATCGGAGAAACTCCATCGTTTCCACACCATCTTTCACGACAGTGACGTTATTGGCCAGATTATGCTCGGCCAACGCCTCAAGAGTCAATTCGACATCCTTCGGGTTGTCCTCTGCCAAAAGTATCGTTCGAAGTTCTATCATCATATTGTCTCCTTATTGTTTTGGTATTGAAAAATGTAATGTTGTGTTTCATCTATGGTGTCGGCTGTCCAAACAAATCTTTGTCATTTTTCCGAAGGGGTCCTTCGGACGTAACGATTTCGATCCTCCTTCTGTCATTTCGATCCCGATTTATCGGGAGAGAAATCTTTCCGTGACCTTTTCAGGATTTCTCCTCGCTACGCTCGTCGAAATGACAAAGTGGGTTTCTGGGACAGCCCATGCACAACAATTATTTAGGTATTGAAAAATAGAATGTCGCCCCTTTGTCAAGCTCGCCCTCAGCCCATGTGCGTCCGCCATGCCTCAGAATAATGCGGCGGACGTTCGCCAGACCGATTCCGGTACCTTCGAATTCTTCTGTCGGGTGGAGGCGTTGAAAAACACCGAAGAGCTTCTGAGCGTATTGCATGTCAAACCCAACTCCATCATCATGAACGAAAAAAACAAATTCCTTGGCCTCTTTGCGGACTCCAATCTCGATCCGGGCTTTCTTCCTGGTCCGCGTGAATTTGATAGCATTGCTCAGCAGATTCATCCATACAAGCCTTAGCATTGCGTCATCACCAGAGACCGAGGGCAATGCTCCCAAGACCCACTCGATTGTGCGACCGGGATTATCTGTGCGTAGGGACTCTTTGATTTCCTGAACAATGCTATTCATATCTACATCACGTTGACGCATCTCCATACGACCGGTCCTGGAGAATTGCAGCAGATCGTCAATTAGCACTCCCATCTGACGAACAGAATCGGCAATGGAACTCAAATAATGCTGACCATTTTCCGGCAGATTGGATTGACAGCGCTTGGAAAGCAGTTCCACGTATCCGCTCGCATGCCGTAACGGGGCGCGAAGATCGTGAGACACTGAGTAGGTGAAAGCTTCCAGTTCTTTGTTTGCTGCTTGGAGTTGGGAGGTGCGCTGCGAGACGCGTTGTTCGAGCTCGGTGTTGAGCAGACGGATTTCTTCCTCAGCCCGCTTGCGTTCGGTGATGTCCCAGAAGATGCCGAGCACGCCCATGATCTCGCCGTTCGCGTCCCGGACTGGCGTCTTGATAGTGTTCACCCAGCTTTCTTTCCCGGCTACCATATACTTCTCTTCCAACTCCTCGGTCTTCCCGGTCTCCATGATCCTGACGTCGTCGGAATGGTACTTGGCGGCGAGTTCCGGCAGAAATAAGTCGGCGTCCATCTTGCCCACCACTTCCTCGGGCCGGAAACCGAAGTCACGGGCGAGGTTCTCATTGATCGAGACCCACCTGTAATTCCTGTCCTTCATGAGGATCTTCTGGGGAATATTCTCGACAAGCGTTTTGTATCTGGCCTCGCGCTCCCGGAGTTCCTGATCTGCCAGTTTGCGTACGGTGATGTCCATACAGGTACCCATCATCCGCAGAGGTTTACCACCATCATCAACGAACACCTGGCCCCGGGCGTTGATGTAGCGCACATTGCCATCGGACAATATGACGCGGTAGTCGGTATCATAGGGTTTGCGCTGCTCCAGTGAATCTGCGACATCCCGTTGCACACGTTCCCTATCGTCGGTGTGAAGCGAACTGAGGAACTGTTGGAAATGGGCGATTTGCTCCTGGCCCACTCCAAACAGGCGATAGAACTCTTCCGAGCCGGTGATCTCATCTTTCACGGCATCCCATTTCCAGCTTCCCAGTTGTGCCATTGTCTGAGCCTCCGCAAGAAGCTCACGGCTGCTTACCAACTCGGTGGTTCGCTCCTGGATGAGTTCCTGGAGATGATCGCGGTGTCTCTCCAACTCAATCTCGGCCAGTTTTCGTTTTGTGATGTCGTCTACCGTCATCAGGAAGTGTAATTTGCCCGCGCTTTTAAACGTTGTAATGTAGTAGTTTATCCAGGCGTCCTTACCGAAGTTTGTGGTCAGGTGAATTTCAGCTCTTTGTTCCTTTTGGGTCTGCAAAGCAGTTTCGACTTTTTGGAACAGACCGTTCTTCTTCCATGAATCGAGCTCACGGAAGTCTATTTTCAGCATTTGATCAACAGATGCGCCGGATATTTTTGCCACTGCAGGGTTCGCTATGATACAGGGTCCCTCTTCTCTGCAGGCAAAAATGCCAAGAGAAGATGTGCTGATAATTTTTTGATTCAGTTCCAGCGCATCCTTTAATTGCGCGGTACGTTGCGTTACAGTTTCTTCCAGTTCGTCGTTGAGTCGCTTGATCTCTTCCTCTGCCTTCTTACGGTCGGTGATATCAGTAACGGTGCCAACCCATCGGATGGGTTTTCCGTCAGGCGTCCTTGTGACTGCGCCCCGAGCTGACCACCATCGAAAAGTTCCGTCCTTCCTAATAGCTCGATATTCCTCAGCGTAGGGTACGCGTCCCTCCAGATGAGCTTGCACCGCGGCCATTACGCGAACCCAATCCTCGGGATGCACCGACGCGCCCAAACCATCCAGCGTTCTTGGAAACTCGCCCGGGTTATAACCGAGCATTTCATCAATCTTCCCAAACCACTGTACGCTTTGCTGGAGGTCCCATTCATACACCACATCGTTTGACGTTTCAGCGGCGATGCGGAATCTCTCTTCACTCTCCTGTAATGCTTCTTCAGCCCTCTTGCGTTCAGTAATGTCTCTGGCATTGACAGCAAGATATTCCGGTTCGCCGTTTCTATTTTTTAGTAGCGAGCATGACAATGCTACCGGGATTTTCTTCCCGGCTATATCCTTAAACGCGCTATCTCCTTTCCAACCGCCAACCCTGAATATTTCCGGCAGGGTTACAGTGAACATGTCATGCTTTGCGTCATCACTGATGAACTGTTCGATCGTGTACCGTGTAATATCATCGTCAGCATTCAGTCCGAGGAGTTTCCTACCGGCCACATTCATATAGAGGATGTTGGCATTTATATCGGCATAAGAAATGAGATCTGTTGATGATTCAATAGTTGATACCAGCCTCTCCTGTGTTTCCAGACTTCTTTTGAGGTCGTCAACCTCTGTATTGGAACCGAACCATTTGGCAATATGGCCTTCAGTGTCACGCATAGGGACTGCTCTGGTTTTGAACCAATGATAGACACCGTCACTTCGACGGATACGAAATTCAACATCGAAGCTCTCTCCCGTTTTTACTTTCTCCATCCACTCGGAAACGATTCTGTCTTTGTCTTCCGGATGAAGCTGTTCAAGCCAGCGGTAACCCAATTGTTCTTCTTCCGGTACACCGGTATAAGCGACCCACTGTTTGCTGAGATAGTCGCAGGGACCGTCAACTCTGCAAGTCCAAAACAGTTGGGGCAGCGATTCAATCAGCTCTCTGAAGCGTCTTTCACTATCGTTCATGAGTTCTTCAGCACCATTGTGCTCGGCAGTATCTTCTTCAGTATGCTCACGTTTCTCGAGCATCGTTTCCAGCTTCTTCACTCTCCTACTCACGGATTTCAGCTCTGTAATCAACTCGTCCTTCGTTTTGCGTTCGGTCTTCATTCGCTTTTCTCCAGCCTGACAAATCGTTTGAGATGCTTCTATCCTCGAGAGCAACGCTCCCATGAACCTTCTTTGGTCTCGTTACGGCCCCGCCTTCGCGGCGGCATCCGGGAAATAGATCTTTGCACAATCCGGACATAGTCCATGGGTCAGCTTTGCATCGGTGTGGTCTCCGAGATACTTCTCCAGTTGATTCCAGTATCCTTTGTCGTCGCGTATCTTCTTGCAGGATGCGCAGATCGGCAGCAGTCCGCCCAACGTCCTCACCTTCTCGAGGGCACCCTTGAGTTCGATGATAAGCGATTCCCGCTCCTGTTCAGCCTGCTTCTGGTCGGTGATGTCTTGCACCGCCCCACAGATACCGACCACTCTCTTCGCCATTTCATCCCAAATCGGGTCAGAATAGACTTTCATGCATCTCGTCGTCCCGTCTTTGCGGATGGTTCTGATTTCGCTGACTATCTTTTCATTGTTGAGCAGCTTTTGAAAATCCTGTTCGTCCCTTGCCCGGTCATCTGGATGCACAATGGCACTCCAGGAGCCGATGGCTCTATATTCTTCTTCCGTGTAGCCCGTAATTTGTTCAACGGCTCCGATGAGCAAGTCCAGCTCAACCTTTCCCTCGGCGAGCACCGTATCCACAAAGATGTAGTCGGTGGTCAGATTGGAAACGAGGCGGAAGAGCTCTGTCTCTTTTGCCAGCGCATCGTCAGCCCGCTTCCGCTCGGTGATGTCGCGCGCAATGCCCACCGTGGCGACGACATTGCCGTTGTCGTCTTTCACGACCGACGTCCACAGTTCAACCGGAAATTCATTACCGTCCTTTCGCCGATTGAAGACTTCACCGTGCCATCCTCCCTCGATCGTCGAGTCGAAAATCTCGTTGCCGAGATGTGCAGAACTCTGTCCCGGGCGGACCATCGAAACCGGCTGGCCGAGCAGCTCCTCGCGTGAATATCCATATGTTTGAATGAAGGCACGGTTAACGAAAATGAACCTGTCTTCAAGGTCGCCGATAGAGACGCAGTCTGTTGTTGATGCTATCGTGTGTGCCAGCAGCTTTATCTCTTGTTCCGCTTTTCTGCGTGCCGTGATATCCCGGAAACTCCAAACCCGGCCTACCGGCTGCCCATCGACACACTGCGGCAGAGAATAGCGCTCGAAGACCCTGCCATCTTTGAATTCCAGCAGATCGAAGCTTTTGGCGTCCGGATGAGCGTAGAGTTCCCTGACCTTTGAAATAAAAGCGTCCGGCTCTTTGAGTTGCCCCAGAACATGGTTCAGCGCGCGATCGTCATCCCTGCTTTCGACAATGTCATGAGGTATCGCCCACATTGTTACAAACTCTTTGTTGTAGCTTTCGAATCGACCGGACTTGTCGACGGCCAGAATTCCGTCAGCTGTGGCTTCCAAAGTTGCCTGGAGAAGTGAGACCGATTGCTTCAGCGATGCTTCCGATTGTTTGCGCCCGATGGCAAGGGCAATCTGGCCGGCCGCGGACTCAAAAATCGTCATGTCCCTGGGGCTATAAATATTATCTTGAACATAATCCTGGACGGCCATCACACCGATGATCTTTCCCGCCGTGACCAGCGGAACACCCAGCCAGCACTTTGGTGCGCTCCCCCAGACTCGACTCCTGCCGCTCGCGTAGCGATCCTCAAGTTCCTTTCCATTCAACATCAAGGATCTCCCGGATCGAAAGACTTCTACCGTTAGAGACTGTCCATCATCGACGCTGATCGGTCCCCAATTGTCTCGATCTTTCTCATCACGCACATAGGGAAATTCCAGCCTCGTTTCATCACCCGAAACAAGCGCTACGAAGAAGTTGTTTGCCGGCATGATAGACGATACATCTCGATGAATGTGCTCGAACAGTTCCTCCAGAGTATTGGTGGAATGCACGGCCTGCGCAATACTCAGAAGTGCTTCAGCGAACTTCTCCGCATGCTTGTGCTCAATGCCATTTGCGATTTTCTCTGCCACGATCTCCAGTGTACTGATAACGAATTCACTCAGCGGTCGGCGGCCAAAAAGTGCAAAGACTCCCACCATCTCGCCTTTCACCATCAGGGGATACCCGGCGAATGACACAATCCCCTCCCGCCTGGCCCATTCCTGATCTCCAACACGGGGATCTCCGATAACAGTGTTGGTCACATGAGGCTTGCGTTCTGCGGCGATCAACCCAATCTTGAATTTGCCGACAGGCACACGTCCGTGTGGACCGTCGAAATGGGTGTACAAACCCGCGCTCGCCTGAAGTTCCAAAACGTTCTCTTGTCGGTTCAACGTCCAGATTCGTGCGAAGGCTGCATCCATGTGCAGAACAATCGCCTCGGCGCTTTTTTTCAGGATGGCCGACAGGGATTCGTTCTGAGTCCAGAATGCGGCTATGTCCGCTGTCAATTGGGATGCTTTCTCTTTCTCCACCAGGAGCTCGCGGAATATTTTGTCCTGGGTGATGTCGCGGAAGATTCCGATCGCACCGATAAAAGTCCCATCGCCTTCGAAGTATGGACTTACGGTCACGAGAAGGTCTCGCTTCATGCCACCAACCCGGATCATCTGAATTTCATACGACGTGGTCTCTCCCTGCCGCCTCCTGTTGGTTTGCTCTCGCATCCGGGCAAATTCATCAGGCTCCATAAACTCCCGAAGATTGCGCCCGATCAGACCTCCCGCGGGCACACCAAGGATTTTTTCCGCTCCCGGATTTGTATACACGAATCGCTCGTCTTCATCGACGATGCCGATCCCCTCCCCGAGGTTCTGGAACAGAGTCCGATGCCGTACTTCACTTTCCTTCAACTGCTCCTGTGCCCGCTTCAACTCCGTGATGTCCTGAAGGATGGTACGAATGCCATTCGCGCGGCCGAGAGCGTCCCGGAGCAACAGGTCCTCGATCATGACGGTCATTGTTGTCCCGTCTTTCCGGATGAAGATGCGTTCATCGCCTCTTGCAGGCGGGAGTGAGCCGGACAACTTGGCCCGGACAGCAAGCCGTGATTGTTCCTGGTCACGAACGAACTCCCAGGAAAAGTGCCCCAGCATCTCATCTTCGCGATAACCAAGAGCTTTCAATTCAGTCTGGTTGATTCGTGAGATACGGCCTTCTGCATCCAATTCGTGATACCCCACGGGTGCATTGTCAAACAACTCCTTGAATTCTTTCTCGCTCCGGAGAACCGACTGTTCCAGTCTCCTTCGTTCAACATCCATCGTGATGAGGGATCGGCCGACCGCCCAAATCACAAACACAAAGACGGCAATGTATATTGTCGCATCGATGACATCGCCGAACTGATTGCCATACATCCCCAACATCTCTCCCTGAGCGACGACCCAGCCTAACGCAACGGGCACCACAACCGCCGCAAACATCATGCGGCGGGCCATGTGGCCGGTTGATCCTCCGTCTCTCACGACAGCCATCAAGCCAATATCCGGTTGCAGACAGATCAACCCGCCGCTCAAGAGGATGAAGGTGACCGCAGTGTGCAGGGCCATTCGTGTGTAAATAGCGAAACCGGAAGCACCGGGCAGGCCGAATGTGTAGGCGATCAGTGCGAGCATGCCAAACAGACCGACCAGAAGAGCGAGGACCTGAGACAGCCCTTCACTCAACCGAGTTTTCCCCCCGAGCATGAGAAGAGCCAATCCAAACAACGAGAAATTGATCGCAGAGTTAAAGGCCATTCGCCCCGGTAAGTACGTACCGATCGTCCCTTGCGGCTCATGAAACAGGAGTTGGTCGATGCCTGCATCCCAGGTGAACACATATTCCGCAATGGTGATCAGTCCTATCAGAAGGATGAGGGAATAGAGAGACCGACCCGCTATTCTCCGCTTGCCGGCCGCGGACGAAGAATAAAGTGCCATCGACGCCCCTGCAAGCACGAACGCAAGGGCCGCGTTCGGCTTCATGGAGACCATGTCGGGGGACAGGCTCTTCAAGATTGGAACGTCAAATATCCAGCCAACGAGAACGCACGCCCCGACCGCGATCGCCGTTACGCCTGCGATGCGCGGAAGGGCAGTGATCCACCAGCTGATGCGAGTATGAACTTCAGAGTTCATGGACTTATCCGTTATGACGTCGTGGAAGCACGCACACTTGACATCCCTTCGATGACGGCAATTGCCTTCTCAAACTCCGTTGACTTGTCAAAGAAGTGGTCCGCCCCCTTCCTGGTGCACATCGCCTTCATCGGGCTCGTTGAGTAATTGGTAAGGACTACAATGACCGGCGATGGATCCATTTCTTTGAGTCTCGGCAGAATTTCGAGACCGCTGAGCTTCGGCATCTGCAGGTCAAGGATGACGACATCGGGTTTTGTCTTGCGAACCATGACTGCGGTTTCAATCCCATCGATCGCCTCACCCGCGATCTCAATATTTGATAGAGATGATAGCAGCTTGATGATGCGTTCACGGATTGGCGTGGAATCGTCTGCGATAAGCACTTTCAGCATTGTGGTTGCTCCTTGCCAGAGAGAACCTGGCAATGGAGTGTATACATCAAGCGAGTAAGGCGGTATCGCTAGGCGTGTGAGACGGGCATCGTAGTTTTAGCGATGGGCGGCTGAGGTCTAAAAGAGCAAGGGGAAAGGGGGAATGGGGGAGCGGGTGAGTGGAATGGAGAGAAAATCAAGAAAATGAGGGACGCGGAGAGTTGGTGATATGATAAAAAGGTGAACGGGAGAAACGGAGAATGGGCGAACCGGAGAGTGGTAGTTGCACTCAGGAGAAACAAGAGAATGGGAGAAACACCCTGCTGGGAGGGAGCCCCGCCCGACCAACAACCCTGTCTCGATTGGGGGAGTGTTTGCTTTGACGTTCAGGAGCAGAGCTCCTTCACAGCAAGGGAGCTATGGGGCTGGGAGGGAGATCCGCCCGACCAACAGGCTGCATCAGGAGCGCGTTTGCTTTGACGTTCAGGAGCAGAGCTCCTTCACAGCAAGGGAACTATGGGGCTGGGAGGGAGCTCTGCTCCCGACCAACACGGCGGCCTGATGATTCATGCCCCCAATCGATCAATCATGAGAACTGAATCATCATCCAGAATATAGTTGCGGGCTGATGAATATCTCCACTGTTCAGGTCGATCGACATACCCTTTTCGAACTGGATTCTCATGCAGGTACTGCAACTTCTCAAGAAAGAAACCCTCGCTCTCTATCGCGATCGGATGAAAGCCATCTTGCCAAACTTTATAGCGGTTGCCTTTTCCATCGGCCTCGGCGGCCGCGCGAAAGACCTCGAGGACGTCAAACCTCTTTTCTTGCTCAAGGAACTCGGTGATGCGGCGGGATGTATGGGTACCAAAGTCTCGCATTACGTCAGAGAGGTTCTTCCCGTCATCTGTTGATAAGAGATAGTGCGCATGATTCGGCATGATTACGTAACCATGGACGTGAAGAGATTTGTTCTTGATACAGTACTTCAGACCGTCGACGATGATCTCAAAGTAAGGAATCGAGGTGAAGATATATTGCCACTCGACGACCGTTGCGGTTGCAAAGTAGTAATTGATTCCCGGGACGACTTTCCAGCGACTCATGAATGTTCCTCCAAAATGAGGGCTTGGAATACAGGGATGTTCGTTGCGTTGACACAGCAAGGGCGCTTGGGAGGACAGTGAGGGTGCTGGGAGGGAGCCCCGCCCGACCGAATGAGTTCGGTCAGGCGGGCGGGTCCGCTCCCGACCTCCAAAGCTGGGGTCTCGATCATCATCATGCTGTGTGTGTTCAGGAGCGGAGCTCCTTCACAGCTTGTGAGCTTTGTTGCTCAATCCCCCAGCCTATTCTCAATCACGTAGTGCATGAGCTCGGCGTTGGTGTGCATCCCCATCTTCTCAAGAATATGCGTCCTGTGAGTATTAACGGTGCTCACGCTGACGTTCAGCTCGGTGGCAATGTGTGTCACAGTCTTCCCTGTCCCAATCATGCGAAGGATCTGAAATTCCCTGTCAGAAAGGCCCTCATGGAGTGGCCGGCCACCTCCACCGGAGACATCGTCTGCCAGTTTCTGAGAAAGTGCCTCGCTCACATACTTCCTGCCACCCGCCACTTTGCGAAGTGCGATCACCAATTCATGCGCCGCGCTGTCCTTTGTCAGATAACCATCAGCGCCGGCCCTCAATGCTCGCACTGCAAACATTTCCTCAGGAAACATGCTCAAGATGAGAACACGCAGGCGCGGAAATCGCTTCTTGATTTCTTTCAGCACATCGAGCCCCGACTTGTCGGGGAGCGACAAGTCGAGAAGAAGGATGTCGCATTCCGACTTTCCGATTCGCTCAAGGGTCTTGACAGCGTTCTGGGCTTCTCCAACAACAATCATGTCGGATTCTTCCCGAAGAATCTTTTTCAGGCCTTCAAGGATGAGAACGTGGTCATCTGCGATAAAAATCCTGGTCATACGCCAACCCCTTCAACAAAGTGGAACTCTGAACTCCTTTATGTCCTATGCTAGAAGCTTTACACAGAGAGACACAGAGTAGCACACCTGCCCGCCTGTGGGCATCAATTGAGGCAGGCGGGGAGGGACACAGAAAAGAATAGTCGTTTTTCTCCGTGGGACTCTGTCTTTTCTCTGTGGATCTCAGTGTCCCAACATAAAGCGTTACACGGAGAGACACAGAGAGTCACAGAGCTGGTTATGCCCCCAATCAATCCGCGGCTAGTATGTGTCTTCCTTCACATCTCATCTATATCACTCCCCCCCCCCCCCCCGCTAACCCCACCCACACTTCCAA